>Ga0194133_10006859_pt1 | contig 13856 bp, 8 predicted proteins | sample TA2KigOf40mmetaG_FD_155448 | JGI IMG/M metagenome (GOLD analysis project Ga0194133, IMG submission 155448) | Freshwater microbial communities from Lake Tanganyika, Tanzania - TA2015055 Kigoma Offshore 40m | ecosystem: Environmental > Aquatic > Freshwater > Lake | place: Tanzania: Lake Tanganyika...
CAGGCCATCAGTAAAAAGTCAAGGCTGCCTGGAAAATTTGAAACTAGTTGTACCAAACAAGCTGATTCGTCTTCATTCTTACATCCCCTATAAGCATGAAAATGAATAGCTAAGCTTCAATAATATGGAAATGCAAAAAATATCAACCATTAAGTCACTGTTTTGTATATATCTATATATAAAAATTTACCATTATATCAATCTTGATTCAGATTATGATGCAGAGGGCTGCCTCTTAAAGTTTTCTAAGGCTATATGAAAATAGACAATGGGAACAAATTGTAAGGGTTGCTTATCATCATTGATTTTTGCTTCAGAATGGGAAGAAACAATAAAAACTTTTCAAACTAAAGTTTTTGATTACTATCTATAGAAGCTACAGCAATGTAAAGCTTGGAAGTTCTGAAACAGAGTTTTTACCTTTCAAATATGGGACTATTACTTACAGAAATAAATACTTTTTTACCTCTTGCAATTGGAAAGTCCATTGTCATTCTTTCCAAGAAAGTTGATGCTTATTTTAGAACCACGTCTTGAATTGTTGTTGCTTGAACCACCACTAGATGCAGTTGATTTTGGATTGACTGGAATCCCCAAAGAGTTCACAGTAAGAGATGCAGATCGGCTGCAAAAAAGAAATCAAATAAGTTATAAGCATATATGAATATAAAAAGGATTTTTACAACGTATATCCTTTTTTTAAAAATCTAATTTATTTAAGTAATGGTTTTTGTAGGGTTTTTTTTGCTCAAAAACTGTAATCTCAAAAGGAAACTAAGATTCAAAGATAAACTATAAGACTTTTCATAGCTTTTACTTCCCACAAAAATGTGTTTCACCAACACATAAAAGAAATGGTTCACAGCATTTATTTTTATGGGATTAAATGGCAAAAGAAAATAAACTTGTCGAGGATTTTGATTGAAAATGGCCCACAACCACAAAACAAGTAACGGAAAAAGCCAATCAAACGAAATCCCATAAGCTGACACAAAAAGGGCATTTCAAAAGCTCAAGGCTCAAACTCAGTTTTGCACTTTTAACTTTATAAGGTATTTTCAAAATTAATCATAAAATAAACCAAGAATGATTTTTATTTTAACATTTCCTTTTTGTCTGAATAAGGTTGCTGGAGTACCGAGATTTGAACCCACGGTCAACATGTTGATTGACAGGGAGCTCAAAATCAATCAAGAATGTGACTATTCTGGCCCTGCAAACCTAAATGAATTTACGGTGATTGACAACACTTTAATGTAATATTGGGGCTGTCTCAATTCTTAATGAAGTATTTCGTGTTTCTTATTATTTAAGACACATTTTTGTTAAAATGGACAGACAGGATAACCTTCAATCCTGACAGGGATGATCATTTAAGGCAAATCCAAGAGTCAAAGATTTTGCCAAGTACAGGGATCAAACAAATCCTAGTCTTCTAAAACTCAGCAAGCTCCCACAACCTTCAGGTCACAAGAATCCTCCTCAAGATCCCTTGATCACTAGCTCTAGGCCAGCTCATAGTTCTACAGAACAGCTGAACTCAAAGCCCCTGAACCAACTACCCTTGCCAACCTTTGATTGTTTTAACCCACTTTGTTGTAAGCTAATTGTCTTGACAGCTAGATGAGAACTAGAAATTTGTTGGGGACATCCATGGCCTGGTAATACCTCAACCCTGAGGCTAACCTTAAATATAGTCATTTCATTTTGGTATACCAATGGAGTACGTTGCAAAACTTAAAACTTGACTTACGCAGTTTTGACAGATGGGATGTCAAGAAAGGATGATTTTGGAGTAGAAATGAGAAGTGCAGGAGCCTCTTTGCTACGGCCTTTGATGCCTCCTTCTTTCAGCGAGACTGAAGCAGTCAAAACTAAAACCACAAATAAATTTAGACGTCAAACAAAAGGTTTGTAACTGAAGAGAATTACCATTTGCAAGAAAATCCCATCTTTTTGTATGATGCTTTATACTCTCAGGCAGCTGAACCTGTTGAATGAATTGCTGTTTCTGTTGTTGTAACTGTTGTTGTTTTATTTGCTCTCTGCGTTGCTCATTGTTAAAAGGATTGTTGCTGACAATGATTTTTTCATTTATGGGTTTGCCTCCTGCCCCAGGTGATGACCGGAAAGTAGGTGGGATGATGAACTCGATATCTTTTTTGTTACTTAAAGAAAAAAAATTACATTAACAATGCTACAAAATGTTAAATGGTTTGGACTGTAAAAGAAACATGAGGGGCTTCAGAAAGGACTTTTAAAGTAATAATAATAAGATTATAGTGTATTGTAATGGCTTGAGAAAACTGTTCTACAATTTTCAAGCTTATAGTGAAAAATGGTATTAATAAAATGATGGAAAATGAAATTAGCTAGATTAATTGTCTTGAAATAAGTCTAGAGTGAAACTTCTTTTGAAAAATGGATTACATTTTTAAAAGTTCAGGAAAATGAAATTCAAAACTACTTGAAACATGAAACAAATTAAGGCTGGTTTGAATTTCAAGTAGCCCTAAATCCTTTTGAAACCTGAGAAGTAAAGGTTATAACATAAGGTCTTGAATTCCTACCAAACAAGCAAATTTATGGAAAAACTTTAAGCTTATGATTTTAACAAAGCATATTTTTCATTTGCATTATATCCATTAGCAATTGTAAACTTTGCATTCGATACAATGACACTCTCTGTGCAATTTTTAGCTCTAAAACTCAAAATGAAACTTTTTTTAAACAGAAAAACTTACACAGACGTCACAACCATCGAGGCAGCATCCATTCGCCTCATGTTGAAAAAATTTGAACATCAGAAAAAGTCACCTTAAAAATAATTTGGTGATTATAAGTTTAGGAAAAAAAGGCAATTCAACTTCTAAAAAAAGACCATGAAGTTTTTCTTTATTTTTTAGGATAAATACCGACAGCAGACATCTTCTTTTTTCACTCAACACATGCAAATTATATGTCCCCAAAGAAAATTTAAAAAGGAGTATATTCCTGGTTCCATGAATAAAGTTTGGAGAAACCTTACTGAAGTTTGAATTTTCACTTGAGAAAAAGGAGCTACATAGTAAACAACAAATGAAAGAAATGCAAACCATGAAAAATTAAGAATTTTTGACAGAGTTTACAAGAAGCCCTTTGATGTTGAAAAATATGACAATAAGTGAGAGAGAGAGAGAAAGCTGTATAATGTAACAAAGAATATGAAATTTTTATATGAAGATTTTATCAATCTTTAAAAGAAAATTGTTGAATTTTTCATAAATTCCTTTGCTCCTCAAAATAAAAGTGAATGAAAATTCCTTTTGAATGGAAATGCATTGACATTTTCATCATTATTTCCTTCTTTTAGAAACATTCTGACAGATCAGCATCAAATGTCTTACCGTTTGATACCCTTTTGTAAAATGTGTTACCAAACTTCAATTTGAGACTGTATCAATTTAAAGGTCGATCAAAAGATTTATAACAGGATCTATAATTCAAACAGATTCAGAGAAGAAAGGAAATTTTAAAGAAATAACTCTCTAGCTCTCATAGGAATCCCTTTGACTGGTTGTCAGATATTGGTATGATATGTATTTTGGAAAAGAAAGGGTTGATTTCTTTTACTAATGACAAAATTGAAATCTAAGCTTACTTGGTGTGCGTCTGCATACTATCACCTACAGTAAATAAGAGGCAGGTACGTCTTTGACCCAACCCGAAGAGATTTTTTTGACTCAAAGATTTTGGGATTTTTAGGGGAAATTTTTCATACCCAAACCAAAGATGGCTGACCCAATTCAACCCGAGCAGCAAAAAATTGACCCGACCTGACTCAGTTCAAAATAGTTTGACCCGGACTCATCACTAGTGTATAGATCATTTGTTTTCTCTCTGGAATACTTGAGAAAGTATCCTCCCAGAAGGGAGCATTGTTAAGGTCATTCCTACCCCCACCTAGGCGGCACCTGTTTGATCATTGCTTTTTGGCTTTCAACTCAGAGCAAACTTAGTTCTGCTTTTTATCTTTTGATTCGCCCTGACCTCAGAGACTTCTATTGTTCCCTTAACTGACAAAAATGCTTAGATTAAGCCAAATTGATTCAATCAATACTTTATTTTTCAAGAAAACCTCAAATTTCATTTTTAATTTAATTTACAACCTTTCCTCCAACGGGACTCTGCCTGACCTTTTAGGTAAATCTTACACTAAATAATGAAATCCTTGGAAACTCTTTTTTTATACAAATTCAACCAAACACGGCAAACTTTGTGTTATAAATCAAGCTAAATCATTGATGAATAATTGGAAGATGATTATTTAAGTATTTTAATGAATGTATAAAAATGCAAATGAAAATTTCTTAACAATGCATTACAACAATTATGTATTATGTTTAAATGGTACAAGAAATAAACTAACTCTATTCAAACTAAGATTATAAGGCATGTTTCTGATACAAAAACGCTTCACTTTGAACTTTTAATGTTTGATCATATCATGGAGTTTTATTCATCCTATTTCAATGTTATATTTTTGTTAATATCTGAAATCATTGCTTCCTTTTGTTTTCATATTTCTTTCAATATAATTTTTCCATGAATTCAATAAATAGTTTTTGATTTTGTATGAAAATGAAACATAAAAATCCTCAAAGGTTTTTTGACAAAGATCCCTAATTACTATTTTTATCAATTGTTAAAATGCAGAACCTGTCATTTGAAACAATAGTTTCAGCCATGATTTGAATGAAAATCGCCTCTGTTGCACCTAATCAAACGTGTTCTGAGCTTTACCAAAAAATGGAATAAATACTTTATTGTATTGTTACTAAATTGATTCCAATAAACAGCTTGTCAAACTATGAAGTGATATTATTGGGTGAACGTGGCCTGGTTTTAAAATATTACTTCAAACTTAAGCTTAATTTTTATTCATTCATTCAAAACTTGTATTTTTTATTCCATTTCAAAATTGTGATCTTGGCAGTTTATCTCTTTTAACATTATAGTGATATTTTTATCTTAATTTGATTCTATATACATGACTATTGCTTCTCATCTATGATGTCTCTGTATTTTGTGTGATTATTTGTCCAAGAATCTAAAGATTCTTGGACTTGCTCTGTCATCAGGACATTTAATCTTTGTGAAAATATGTGGTGCAATATTAGCAAATATGGTCAGGATACCATGTCAGTAATATTAAAGTGAATGATTAGATCATTTTATGGGTTCAAAAAAAACTTGATGAAAACTCCAAAAAATTTACCTTGAGGTGATTTTACTTTTCAAGAGTGTCCAATAATAATAAAAATAATCTTGTGCTGTATGGACTTACAAGAGTCTAGTGATGGGTCCAGGTCAAAACTTTTTGTTGCTTGGGTTACTTGAGAGGGTTCGAGTCAGCCATCTTTGGTTTGGGTTTGGAAAATTTCCCCTAAAAAACTCAAATTTTTCAATTTTTTCTTTTCGGATCAAAAAAATCTCACCAGGTTGGGTCAAAAAGTGCCTGGGTCAAAGACGGGTTGGCCTCTTATTTACTGCGGGTCAAAGGTATGCTGGGGTTGGGTATGGTCAAGGCCCATCTCTATAAGAGTCCCACCATACTGAAGCCTATGGGCACTGCTGATTTCTTGCAATCTGGTGTTAAAAAATTGCTGGCATAGCTGGGGATTGATCCAACAAGCTTAGAACATGGTTCTCAGTTTGATACTTTAAAACTCTCAGCCACATGGACCCCTATAATGTATTTATCTTGCAAGAGTCTTGAAATTTGTTTATCAGAGTGATTTGTGACAACCTTTCTTCTAATGGTCAGGAAAAATTAAGTTAGTGTCCATATTTAAGTTTTAATATGTTTTAACTTTTTGAGCCCATTTTTTTGATTAAAAACTTCTTTTCATATTTCTATCTCATAAATTTGGTGGACTTATTTTTAGAGCTCTTTCGTGCAGAAAGACATTTTTCCATGAGAATTTGAAAGTTGGTACAACCGTGAGAGCCTTGAGTAGAAAATGAAACAAATAAGAAACCAGCACTTGAAAACTAAACATATTATGTTGACAAGTGGAGAGGCTAATTATGTTTGCGATATCCTCAAGATTCGTTCCATAACGCTTTTGAGTTTTGGAAACAATCTGGGACATGTATTAATGATATCTAGCTTGTAAGAGGGGCTTGTTGATGAAAAAAGAAAGGCGCATTTTGGGACTTTAAGGCATATAAGCTTTTATTTTTTCTCACAAACGTCCCAAAAGAGTCACTATAACGAAGGTAGTCATTTGTAACATGATAAATAGTTTGAACAAAAGCTTTTAATGGAAAACTTGGCCCTGATTTAAAAATTGACATTGAAGGTCTGAAGCAATAAGCTTTGACAAATTGCATAACTCTTTGAAAAGAATGAATGAATAATTTTTTGCTATTTTCTTTATTTAGCCATTATTTTTATGCATGGATTTATTTGTCAATGATTTTATCCAAAGATCAAGGATGTTTTCAATAGCCTGTTTGCCCTTTTTTCTCTTGTGAAAAAATCCAATCATTTTAAAATGGTTAAAAATAAAAAATAGAGAAAATGAGCCTTACAGTTTATTCCTGGAGGAAGTCCATCCACAAAAAGACCAAATCAACAACTAAAAGAGAGTCTTGAAGCACTTCTCTATATGTTCACAAAGCAGCAGAGAGAAAAAAAAGTATGAAAAAGAAGTGATCAAGGAAGCTAGGGATGAACTTCAAAGGAAAAAGGCCTCTTCCAATAAACCATCATAGAGAAATAAGTTTGAATGAAATTTGGAGTCTCAGGGGTGAATTCAAATGCCCACTGTATTTTTCCTTTACACTTCATCCTCATTTGTTACCACTAATTGCTAACAATGATTTATAATGAAAAAAGCATAGTCTATCAATCTGTTTGATATGATCTATCTCAGAACCAAGACATTGTACATCTTCCAATATTAGTTTTGACATAATGTTTCAAAAATGTTCTGCTTCTTGAATGTCAAATATTTTCACAGTTGTTGGCAATTTTTATTCAGCTCTCTGCTTTTTTGGACTCCTCTGTTTGTTTTTGTCACTCTGTATTGTCTGAAGAATGAGGATGAGCCTTCTATGGTGCCTTTGAATAAAATTTCCATGCAAGTGTTGCATGAAATGTAGAGGGAAAAAGAACAGTGAGAAAACTTTGGCAAGGAAATAAATCAAGAGCTGAATGAAAAAGAAAATGTTACCAAGAATCTTAAAGTGTAGAGGATGCCAATAAGTAATTTTAAACTTTTTCTTAAACTAAATTTTCATATTTTTAACTAACCAAAGTTTTTACCAACTAATATGTTTTCACTATGCCAAAATACAATTTGCAAGGACACAAGAAAGCCTCATTTTCCTGGTCCCTTAGGTATACTATCTCAGTTGGCAAAGTTCAAAACTTCCATTTGTATTTTTCAAAGAAATTTTATTATTTTTAGCAAATACCCTTTTCGAATAATTTTATTCACTTCAGTATGAATTCCTTCATATAAGACCCTCTTTTGAAAAAAAATTTATTTGGTGCTTTCAATTTTTGGCAGTGAATTTAAACTAAAATTATCAAAGGATGAAAACTTTAGAATTCAAAACTGGAAGAGGCTTATTTGAATATAATTTCTCAGATGTGGTAATTTTGAAGACTCAGTCAAAGCATGCATGTAGAAGGTAAAAAAATATCAACTGAATGCTTTTGGTCAGACAAGACCTTTCCTTGATAGCATGCAATGCAATCATGTCATAATAAAATAATCTTAATATTCGTTAAGGAACTTTGATGAGATGTTTTCCTGCTGTTAAGGCCTACTTTTTCTAGTATTCACTTGAAAAAATAACTGATAGGGATCCAATTTCGTTAAATATAAGCAAACCAAAGTACCTACTTTTTTTAAACAAAGTAAGTTTTCTGATTATGCAAAGTGTTGTTTTCAAAACTAAAACTGGGTACTGATGCAAAAGTATGCTTCCCTAGCCTGAGACCCTGGATTCAGGTCTAAAAGTACCCTCACTTCAAATCTTTACCCCTAAAAGATAACTTTTAGGGATTGCTGGGTGTACTTTGTCTTCTTTTATTGGGAAACTTAAACTTGTAAACCAAGTGTTTTTCACATCTGGAACCCCCTTGACAAGTTAAGGGCAGCCAACTTGAATGTTGTTATCACCTTTAAAGTAAATTTCATTGTCTTTACTTCGACAGGTAACTTCAAATAAAAAAAGGTTCTGTTTTCAATTATGATAGATAGATTGATTGATAATACCCTTCCTCTCATCCTTCCTAATACTATGATGTAACAACAAAACCATCCATCATTCTCTAACAAAAATAATAATCTATATATATAAAAATGGACGTACAGATGTTTGTTTGTCTGTTGGTATGTGGAGGGTTGATGAGAATCCAAACCCCTGCACCAATCTTGATGAAATTTTGCACGCACATCCCCACTTGTCCAAGGAAGGTTTTGGTGCAAGTTTGACCCCCCACTTCCCCCCTATGCCTGGGGGTCCTAAAATACTTAAAGTTGAAGGTCACATTTTTTGAAAACTGTTAACAAAAGAAAAGATGTTTGGCTGGTTGCAAATTAATCTGGGCAGCGCCGGGTACCTCAGCTAGTACAAGATAAATTTATCTCTTCTAATGAGGATTGCTTTGCAACTCTTCTTTCGGTCACTTGGTCTCTACATCTGCTTTGTTATTTCTCTGTAATTGGTCCTTTTAATCTTTAATTTGCTTTTTGAAATACTAGTTCTGCATGACAAAGACTTGCATGACTGTGATTTTGGCTCAAAAGATTTTTGATGAAAGTTAATTTTTCAGAGTTCATTTTCTAGAAAAAAAAATTTAGAATTCGTCAATCCCAAGACAAATTTGGATAAAGAGCTTTTTCTTCTGACAAAAGGTACGATGGTTTGCCCAGACCTATAAAGGCTCTATTTTACCAGAACTTAGCCAATTTGTCAAACCAACTAAATTGCTTTTTCAAAATGAAGATACACTTATCGTGGTTATAATTTTTTTGTCAAACAAGGGCTGTAATATCCAAACTGAAATTCCTGAGCAAACGGATCGGCACAGAAAGTATGAAAAAGTAGTTACGACTCACTTTTATGGAATGCTCTTTAATGGTTGTCAAGTATAGCTGAATGAAGTAACCATAGCCAAACAGTGGAAATTTCTTAACTCTATCTATTATAGAGCTCTAAGAACAGCTGCAAAAGACTACCAGTACCTCATCCCATTAAAGGCCGGCCTAAATAAACTATTCAACAGAGCATCTCTATTGCAATGGATGATAAGTACGCCTGAAATGTCAAAATGGCAATGACTCTAGGACACGGACCACCTCTTACACAAAAACACCATGAGGCATCATACATTAATGACAGAAGACCCGGAATTGCAACTATTGGGGACAGATCTAGGTTAGAGATTGGAAAACAATCACTTGTCAACAGACTAAACTATCTTAGAGAAGTGAATTTTGATTGGATGTCAGGAATTAAAAAGAATGCTTTAAGAGTGAACTTGAAAAAGACATTCATTGTGTGATTTACCATTGTGATATTTTTTTGATAACTCATATCTCTATTTGACCATTTTAATTGCCTTGAAATGATTTTAAGCGATTGTGACCATTTATTTGAATAAATGTACTTTAAATGTTTGTTTATTGCTGGGAGCTAAGAAATATACGAAATACAAAATTACCCCTCAGATCCCTAACCAGATATCATGATAAGTTTCCTAAATGTAACTAACCAAATTTACTTCTTTATCTATCAAGAAAATTAGATACTTAATTTTTCACATGCTAAAATGATAAATATTGCTATAGACTTTTCTTTGGGGCCAAAATGAATCATGCCCTTTACTATAATTAACGCAATTTAAAAAGCTATTGAGAGCTACTTTTTTATTTAATGGAACTTTTGATTGTAAAGAACTACGTCTTACTTAAATGATTAAAAGTTTCAGGGTTGAAATAGGCGCAATAGAGCTTGAAAACTAATATTTAAACTACGAAACTTTATCCTTGTGATAACAGCCATTGTTTCATCTTCAAATAAGCTTTACTTTACTTCTACTTTTGAATATATTAATTCTTCAAGCTTTCTATGATTTTGCAAATTCTTCTCATTCAAATCAAACTTTGATTTTGTGAAACAGAAAAGATGGAAATTTTTCTAAATCTGAACATTTTCAAAGGTTTTGTTTCAAAAAAAAGAATATTCTGGAATCCTCACAAATATTTTTTCTCCTTTTTATTTCATGATTTCTTTGCTTATTAACAAACTTTATACAGTAAACTTAATCCAGCCAACATTTTATTGTTGATTGATCTTGGTCTAAACACTCAGGGGTCTGGTTACAATTTCTTGAATTTTTCAGCTTGTTACTTTATTTTACAACATTTGCTTTTTCCATACTTTTTTGCTGAAAGATGCAGAACCTCTCATGAGCAACTCTGTCCCCCCTGTAGCAATAAGAAGCAATGCTAAAATAAATTCTTATATGCAACTAGCCAGCCAGACCCACTCTCATGCCTCAGGGGTGGATATCTGATGAGTTTTTGGAGAATTTCAACGTTCTAGAGCATGGTACAATGGGGTACCCTTTAAGGGTTGGGAAGAGAGGGTCATAATAAATTTGCACCCATCAATATAGCCCTGCTGAACAATTCTTGTTTATTGATGTTGTTCATAAGATACCTCTGTAGCTTGCTTTTGCAATAATCATACCCTGAGTGTCCCAAAACCTAGGCCCTGGAAGATTTAAATCAGTTTTTCACACAGACGCCATATCAAATGCAATTTTAAAGTTAATTATCCTCCAAGAGGGATGCGAGTGGAGATCTAGTTAGATTTTCATTACACTAAAATTTTGCCACATCCACATATAGGGGTAGGGGTGTCATCCATCTGTCCAGATGTCTGTCACCTCCATCTCCTCCCACACTTTTGAAGCTAGAGGCCTGAGGTTTGTCACACAGACACCAAATCTAAATTAGAGATGGGCCCTGACCAGACCCGAGCTTACTTTTGACCCGCAGTAAATAAGAGGCTGACCTGCCTCCGATCCGGGTACTTTCTTACCCGGACCGAAGAGATTTTTTTTGACCCAAAGGGCAAAAAATTGAAAAATTTGATGTTTTTAGGGGAAATTTTCCAAATTCAAACCCAAACCATAAATGGCTGACCCAACCCAGGTCAAAAATTTTAGACCCGGACCCATCACTAATCTAAATGCTACAAAAGGTACAAAGGGGATTTTTGAAATTTTGCCAAGGGGCTGAGTTACAGAGTCATTGGGGTTGCATAAAGTTCTATATGGCATGGCATAAAAGTCATTTTTTTCTGTGTTCAACATAAAAATTAAGTAAATGTGCATTTTTTGCTGATAAATGCAGAACCCTCTGCGAACAATAACATTCACTCAGTGGCCTAGTGGTCATGGTTTCTGGCTGCAGATCCAAGGGTCGGGGTTTGAATCCCGGCGAGGGTAGGACCCCAATGACACCTCTGGCAACCTTTGACCCTGGGTTGCCACAAAATGTACAAAAAAATAAAAAAATGATTTCCAGCCAGAACTTAAAAAGTGTCTGAAATGATTAACTTCGCAAGATACTAAAAAAATCCTCATTTAATGAAATGCTGAGGATAATAATAGGGTACAGTATAGACTCAGGGAAATGTAAATGCAAGAATAAGACCATTATCAGAGTTCTACCATAGCCATTTAATTATGTCCATGGTCACTGCAGATAAACAGCCTAAACCATTGTTCACTCTTTTGCAAAAAACATTTTTGTTGAACAAAGGAGGTGTGGTTTTGGAAAATTCTTTGATGTATCTAAAACGACCAAAGGGCATCAGGCCCTGTAAACCAGACTGGAGTGCATGAAGGAAATAATTGAACTTTGGCTGGATCAAGAATGGAATGACGACACGGTTGATTTTTCTGTATTATTTGAAAGAATAAGCAATTCAAAATAAAAGCTATCAATCAATCATTACTATCACCCTGACTGAGAGTGCCTTGCTGACTTTTTTGCAATCTGGGGTTAAAAAATTGCTGGCATGGGCATTGAACCCACTAACTTATATCTTAGTTCTCAGCCAGGTCCCCTTGACTTTGTGCCATCGTTTCTCGTTGTAATCAAAACTATCTATTCACAGTAAGTTGATGAATTGAACCAACCTGTCAAACTTTCAGTTCCAAGGATCTATACTATTTTAGCAAATTATTTGGGTACATTGCAGTGGCATCATGATGGTGATTGGAGGGTCCTAGTTTCAAATCCTGACCCCAATATCCAGGCATGCAACAAAAATTTAAAAAAATAATAAAATGATTCCCAGCTAGTAAAAAAAGTGTCTTCATGATCTAGATTTGCTAGGCGCCCTCCAAACTTGAAGCTTTCATTTAATTTTGAGAAAAACCAATTAGAAAATTTATTTACCATCTAAAATTTTAAGCAAACATAAAATCAACTTATTTTAAGAATATATATATATTTAAAGCCCTACATCTTCTGTAAATCTGGAGATGCAACCCTTGGCCTGTGTTGCATCAATTTATAGAGAGGTACATTTGTGAATCCAGCACAGTTCCACCAACTCCAGAAGTCTGGCTCCCTAAACCAGTCTTTGAATGCAAGCCAACCAAATGTTTCAACAACTAATTTTCGTTGTCTGAAGTCTTTTGTTTCATGAACACAAGGTAAATGGCCAGGAAGTGAACAGATATTGCAAAAAACCTAAAAAGCATTCTCATTCAAGCAAAACTTTAGAATTACAACTTGGATCATTAATATTTATCACCTCTTTTTCATTTACCCAACAGTTGTCCTCCCAATGTGTGGATTCCAGACAACGTGGACACCTTTAAAATAAAGTAATATTGATCTGACTGAATGCTAAAAAAAAATAAAGAAAATAATTACCAGAAGTCCGGATTGAGTTCAACAGTGCAATCAAAAGATTCATGCCCTGTTTGATGACATCGCCAACAATATCTTGACAAATTTAATCAAAAATTGATTTGAGATCTTAAAAAAATAGTTTGGAGGTCCTGACCTTATTTTTGGCAGTGCCCTTTCACGACTTGCACTTCGAGTTCTGAAAGGCCTATGAGAGTTTGCAGAGGGAGGTTTTCGTTTGAGATTTACTTCTCCCTATAATATTGAAATCTAAGTTTCAAAACGTTTGGCATTTTCAAATTACTTACATCTTCCTTTGTTTCGCCACTATCATCATCATCTATTTCAGACCTTTCTGATACAGTATCTAATTCAAGATTGACATGACGAGGTGTCGGCTCTGAAGGATGGCGTGTTCGACCCTTGGAATCTGAGCTCAAGCGTTCTTTCTCAACCTTTGACATCATCTTTCGAGCAAGTTCTTCAATTCTATTGATGTTATTTTCACTTAATACCATTTTGAGCTTTTTTATGAAAATAAAGAGACAAACCTGCTCTCCCTTCCAATACTGAGATCCTCCTCCTCATCATCAAGCAAAGACTTTGATTGACCTTAATATCAAAACTTGAATTAAGAGCTTAAAATAGGTAAACTCAGTATATATAATTAAGTATAAAGGCATCTTTTGTGCAGGGAAAAATATCAAATCCTCCTGAGCTCGCGAAACCCCCCAAATTAACCTTTACAAATAACATGATCTTTTGCAGAGTGCCAACCAAACCAGCCCCCCAAAACTACAGGTGGGCCCTGACCCGACCCTACCCGACCCGAGCTTACTTTTGACCCGCAGTAAATAAGAGGCCAACCCGCCTTCGACCTGGGTACTTTCTGACCCGATCCGAAGAGATTTTTTTGACCTG
>Ga0194133_10006860_pt1 | contig 13855 bp, 15 predicted proteins | sample TA2KigOf40mmetaG_FD_155448 | JGI IMG/M metagenome (GOLD analysis project Ga0194133, IMG submission 155448) | Freshwater microbial communities from Lake Tanganyika, Tanzania - TA2015055 Kigoma Offshore 40m | ecosystem: Environmental > Aquatic > Freshwater > Lake | place: Tanzania: Lake...
TCTCAAGATCCCCCTAGTTGCCATCGTCGACACCAACTGCGATCCCGACCTCGTCGACCACCCCATCGCCGGCAACGACGACGCCATCCGTTCCGTGAAACTCATCCTCGGTGCCGTCGTCGAGACGATCGCCAAGGCCAAGGCGGAACACGATGCAAAGCGGGCCCGCAAGTCCGACCGTCCCGAGACCGAGGCCGCTGCACCAGCGGCACCGGCCCCCGAAGCCCCGGCTCCTGCCCCGGCCGCCTGAGTCCCATCCCGTGGCGGTGGTTCGGTCGAACCCGGACACCGCCGCACCTCAACACCCCAATCCTCTTCCAGTCATGGCAGACATCACCCCAGCCCTCGTAGGCAAACTCCGTGAGATGACCAGCGCCGGTCTCATGGACTGCAAAAACGCGCTCGTCGAAGCCGGTGGCAACCTGGACGGTGCCGTGGACATCCTCCGCAAGAAGGGCCAGGCCAGCGCCGCCAAGAAGGCCGGTCGCGAGGCCAAGGACGGCCTGGTGGCCCAGGCCGTCGTCAACGGCGGCAAGGTCGGCGTCCTCGTCGAGGTCAACTGCGAGACCGACTTCGTCGCCCGCAACGATTCATTCAAGGAGTTCTGCAACGAGCTCGCCACCAAGGTGGCCTCCAACCCGTCGGTCGACCTCGAGGCGGACCGCGTGGCCGCTGTCGCCAAGATCGGCGAGAACATCCAGATCCGGCGTCACGACCGGCTTGAGGTGTCCGGCAACGGACTCGTCGCCGCCTACATCCACACCGGCGGCAAGGTCGGCGTGCTGGTCGAGGTGGGTTGCGACAAGGCCGAATCGGCCGCCTCGTCCGACTTCAAGCAACTGGTCAAGGACATCACCCTCCAGATCGCCGCCGCCAGCCCGGTTGCCATCGGCCGCACCGAGGTGCCGCAGGCCGTGATCGACAAGGAGCGCGAGATCGCCGGCCAGAGCGAGGCCGTGAAGAACAAGCCCCCGCAGGCCGTGGCCAAGATCATCGAGGGCAAGATCAACAAGTTCCTCGAGACCGCCTGCCTCCTCGAACAGGGCTTCGTCAAGAATCCCGACATCAAGGTCGACGCCCACGTCGGCTCCGTGGCCAAGACCCTCGGCGATACCATCACCGTGCGCCGGTTCCTGCGCTATCAGGTCGGCGAGGCCATCTAGGCCAGCCCAACTCCCGGGCGTCAGACCGCCCCGGCATCACGCGGTGGAGGTCACTCCACCGCGTTTTTCTTTGCCGGGATCCGACCGACCCACCCGTCCCGGTCAGGGCTTCGGCTCTCCCAAGCAATACAGCGAGACCCGTCCCCGAAGGTACAACCGGTTGCCTACCACGGCCGGAGAGGCGTCGAAGCCGTCGTCGAGTCGGTTGGTGGCCAGGACCTCGACCTTGGGGCCCTCCTTCAGAACCACCACCCCGCCATCGCGGCCCGCCAGATAGACCCGCCCCGCAGCGCCCACGGGCGAGGCGTACACCCCGGTCAGGCCATTCAGACGCTCCATCTCGACCTCGGGCTTCCCGGTCCGGGCGTCGAAGATCGATAGCATCGCGGTGTTTCCCGACAGGAAATACAACCGCCCCCCATACAGCAGGGGAGACGGTACATACGGGGTGCCCTTGTTGTGGCTCCAGACGATCGCTTCCGTGCCCGTCAGATCCCCCGAGCCCCCCAGCCGGATCACCTGCAAGGCGCTCCCGCGGAAGCCACTCATCACAATCACACTCCCCTGGTCCGCCACCGGTGTGGGGATGGCGTTCGCCGTCTGACCCGAGCACTCCCACAGCAGGGAACCCGTGGCCAGATCATAGGCGCGGACCTTGTTCGTCCCGTTCACTACCACCTGGGTCTTGCCCCCATGCTCGACGATCAACGGCGTGCTCCATCCCGTCGGTTCGTCGCGCCGTTGCCGCCAGAGCTCCCGCCCATCCCGGGTATCGAGGGCCACGATGAAATCCTCCCCCTCATGATCCCACAGCACCACCGCCGTCGTGCCATGTAGGGCCGGTGAGCTCCCCTCGCCAAAGCTGTTCCGGGTCCGCATGTCGCCCAGATCCTTCTCCCAAAGGAGTTTCCCCTTGAGGTCGTAGGCGAAGACTCCGAAGGACCCGAACGAGGCGATCAGGACCCGTCCATCCGTCACAGGGGAGGCCGAGGCAAAGCCATGGTCCTTGTGGTGCCCCTCATGCGGGACCTGTACCCGGGCGGTCTTCTGCCATCGGACTTTTCCATCGTCACGACCGAGGGCGATGACGGTGAACCGTTGCGGCTGGGACGGCGTCTCACCCCGGCTGCCCCGGCCGCCCGGACCACCGCGTCCCAAACCCTCCGGGCCCTCCCCGGGCGTTGGCGGTTCCACACCCTCGGGGATCGCCGTCAGAAGGAAGACCTGGTCGCCCCAGACAATTGGGGTCGAACTGCCCCGACCCGGCACCCCGACCTTCCACACCACGTTGCGGGATTCGCTCCACTCCATCGGAGGATTGGCCCCGGGAGCGACCCCGTTCCCCAGCGGCCCCCGCCAGGCCGGCCAGTTTTGGACCTCGGACGTCGCCGCGGTGGCCCCAAACCCAGCCATCAGCGCCAACATCGGGAGGGCCACCCTGGAGGACGGAATCGGGAATCGCATACGGGGATGGACAGCACCGACGCGTCCTTGGTTACAGCCACCCGTCCTTGGAGGAGTTTCCCATTGCACGGTGGACCGACGGTGCCTTGACTGGGATCCCCTCCTGATCCGGCACAGCCGTGGATCGGAGTCCTCCATCTGCTTCCATCATGAGCCGCAAACTGAACATCGCGATCGTCGGACTCGGCTTCGGTGCCGAATTCATCCCCATCTACCAGAGGCATCCCCAGGCGAACATGTACGCCATCTGCCAGCGTTCGAAGGAGAAGCTGGATGCCGTGGGCCAGGCGTTCGGGGTGGAGAAGCGTTACCAGAGCTTCGAGGATCTCATCCGGGATCCCAAGGTCGATGCGGTCCATATCAATTCGCCCATCCATCTCCACGCCTCGCAGTCGATCGCCGCCCTCCGCGCCGGCAAGCACGTCGCCTGCACCGTGCCCGCCTGCACCACCCTCGAGGAGGCCCGCGAGATCGTGAAGGCCAGCAAGGAGAGCGGAAAGAAGTACATGATGATGGAGACCGTCGTCTGGAGCCGCGAGTACCTCTACGTCCGCGAGCTCCGTGACACCGGCCGACTCGGTCGCATCCAGTTCGTCCGCGGCAGCCACCTTCAGAACATGGACGGCTGGCCCGGCTACTGGGAGGGATTGCCCCCGATGCACTACGCCACCCACTGCGTCAGCCCCTGTCTCGGTATCGTCAACGGCGAGGCAGAACACGTGTCCTGCCTCGGTTCCGGACGCATCTCCGAGGCCCGTATCGCCAAGTACGGCTCGCCCTTCTCCTTCGAGACCGCCCACTTCAAGGTGCGCAACCAGGACGTCTCCGGTGAGGTCACCCGGTACCTGTTCGAGGCCGCCCGACAATACCAGGAGAGCTTCGACTGCTACGGCTCCCAGACGTCGTTCGAGTGGCAGCTCACCGAGCACGACGATCCCGTCCTGCACGTCGGCGGCGAGAAGGTCGAGAAGGTGAAGATCCCCGACTACGCACACCTCCTCCCCGAGGGCATCCGGGAGTTCACCACGAAGTGCGTATACGACATGGCCGAGAACGCCCACCTCAGCTTCATCCAGGGCAGCGGCCACGGTGGCAGCCACCCGCACCTCGCCCATGAGTTCGTCACCGCGGTCCTCGAGAACCGCCCCAGCTTCCCCGACGTCCACCAGTCGGTGAACTGGACCATGGTCGGCATCCTCGCCCATGAATCCGCCCTCCGCGGCGGCGAGAAGATGCACCTGCCCAACTTCCGCGGGATCTGACGCCGCGGACAGGCCACGTCGGCCCGATTACAGGCCCCGGAGGTTCTCCTCCGGGGCTTTCTGTTGCTGGGCGAGAAGCCGGGTCGGCACGATCTGCTCCCAACGTACCTGCCCGGGCCGGTGCTCCTCCCCGGTCTCCACAGGGAGGGCATCGGTGAACCCCGCCACAACCACCCCGACCCACAGACAGGGTCCGGTCCAGGAGGGGCGCCCACCCCTGCGAAGACGTCACAAGGCCCGGAGTCGACGGCGCAGGCCGCGCACCCGCAGATTCGATACCCCCAACAGCGACACCGCACTGGAGGGCTGCTGATCCAGTCCGGGGACACGACTCAACGCCATCTGGACCATCAGCAGTCCATAGGGCCGACAGGCCTCCACACGGCCATCCACCGCCACCTGGTCACAGATCTCCTCCCGGTCCAACCGGATCTGTCGAGCCACCCACCAGACCAGCGGATTGAACCAGTGGAACGCCTCCACGGCCGCCAGAAGCCAGTTCAGGGGGAGGTCCCACTGGCGAAGGTGCGCCAATTCGTGGCGGAAGATGAATCACAGCTGTTCATCGGTGAGGTCGTCCACCAGCCCGGCGGGCATCACGATCGCCGGTTCCAGGAGGCCGACCAGACAGGGGCCTGTCGCCCGCCCCGACTCGAGCAGCCGGACCGGTCCTCCGACCCGGGCCGCCATTCGGCACTCCTCCAACAACCCCACCACTCGTGGCGACTGGATCTCCCGGGAATCCCTCCGGAGCCCTCCTGCGTTCCACACCGAACCCGCCAACCGGAGGAGAAGGATTCCCGCCCCCGCCAGCCAGACCCATTGGATGGATCCCTGCTCCAGCACAAACGGCAGCGGATGGGAGGGGTCCTCCACCCCCGCCTCGCCAGCCGTGTCGACGCTGATGACGGCCTCGGACCAGTTGAAGAGGCTGACCGGGCTGGGAAGGAAGAACGGCCATGCCAGCCTCAGCAGCACCAGCAGCCAGAGGCGACACCGCCATCGGGCATCGATCCGATCCCCCAGCGCGCGCACGAGGATCCAGACGACAGCCGCCAGAACCGCCTCCTGCCACGAGGAGCGGACAATCCCGGCCAGGAACTCGGCGAAGATCGGAGCCTCCATTCTGGCCCCTACTAAGCAGTGCCTGCGCCAGACGGCGTGGAACCCCTCAGATTTCCTCAACAGCTTTGCGTAACTCGCGCGCCTGTTTCGCGGTCAACCCCTTTTGGTCCACGAAATGGGCCACCATCAGCCCCAGCGAACCGCCGAAGACCCGATCCAGAAACGAACGCGTCACCGCCGTGATGCAGGCCTGCTCGTCCACCAGCGGCCGATACAGATAGGCCCGCCCCTGCTGCTCGAACCCCAGCGCCCCCTTGCGGACCAAACGGTTCAACAGAGTCTTGGCCGTCACCGGATGCCAGGTCGGATCCTGCGCCGTGAGCTCGGCGATGATGTCGGCCGCCGTGATGGGGGAACGCCCCCAGACCACGCGCATGATCTCCCATTCCGTCTCGGAAATCCTGGGAACGGTTCGCGAAGGGGAAGGCGTGGAGGGGGCCATGCAGTCGCCTAGGGTGACAAAGCCGATACCTCCAGCCCAATACCGGTGTCAATCGTCGAGACCAACTCCTTCAGCCTACACCCTGTTCCGCGTCCGGGATCCCACCCAATCCACGACGGTTGCGCCTCTGAAGCCACGCCATCGGCACCAGGATCGCAAACGAGAACGCCAACAGGACGAACGCCAACCGGTGGGCCGTGCGGTAGTCGAGGCGCTGGACCTCGTCGTAGAGCGCAATGGAGGCCACTCGGGTCCGACCCGGGATGCTGCCCCCCAACATCACCACCACACCGAATTCCCCGACCGTGTGGGCGAAGCTCAGCATCGCCGCCACCAGGAGCCCGCGCCGGGACAGCGGGAGGGTCACCCGCCAGAACACGCTCCAGGGGCGGGCGCCGACCGACCGGGCGGCCTCCAGATACTCGTGTGGAATGGATCGGAACGCAGCCGCCAGAGGCTGGACCGCATAGGGAAGGCTGTAGACGAGGGATCCGAGAACCAGGCCCTCGAAGCTGAAGGCGAGGGTGTCCCCGGTCATACGGAACCAGAACCGCCCCAGCGGCGTGTCCGGCGCGAAGAGGGACAACAGGTAGAACCCCAGGACCGTCGGCGGCAGCACCACCGGAAGACCCACAATCGCCTCCACCAAGGGAATCCACCGACGCCTCGACACCGTCAGCCACATCGCCAAGGGCACCGCCAACACCAGCAATAACACCGTCACCAGACCGGCCAGCCGGAAGGTCAGTCCCAACGCCTGCCAGATCTCCGGCGACAAACCTTCGGAAGGAATCGGAGGGGTATTCATGGGACTGGAGAAGCCATCAGACCCTCATTCACCGGGGAACAGTCGTCTTGGGACCGCCCCGGGGGACATCGAATCCGAACCGTTCCAGAAGTCCGATGGCCGCCTGCGATCGGAGGAGGTTCCGATACAGCTCCGCACCGGGATGGGACTCGCCACGCCGGGTCACAACCGCCACCTGGTCCAGGGGGTCATGGAGGTCAGCTGGCACCTCCCACCAACGCCCGGGCTGACCCGCCCGCGGTGCCGTCACCCAGGAGCGCGACACCAGGCCAAGGTCCACCGTGCCCAATTCCACCCACTGCGCCGTCTGCGCCACCGTCTCGCCCAGGACGACCCGGTTGCTCCAGCTTCCCCACAGATCGGCGCGGCCCAGGATTTCCCGTGCCGCACGTCCATACGGGGCATGGAGCGGATTCGCGATCGCCAGGCGTCGAACCACTGGATCCTGGAGGATCGACAGCCCCTCCCGGGGATCCAACCCAGCCCGGGTGGTCCAGAGGACCACCCGACCGTTGGCGTAATGGGTGAGCGAATTCGAGACCGCCAGGCCATCGGCGACCAATGCTTCCGGATAACGCCGATCGGCAGAGAGGAACACGTCGAACGGCGCCCCCTTGCGGATCTGGGCCACAAGGGTTCCGGAGGCGCCCAGGATCGTCTCGGCCGTCTGACCGGGATGCACCGTGGCAAACAGACGGTTCAGCTCCGGCATCACAAAGGTGAGATCCGAGGCCGCCGCCACCCGAAGCGGGCGACTCGAGGCGATCGACGGCTCGGCCGCCCGGAGGCATCCCATCGCCCAGGCGACGAGCCACGCGATCCCCAGACGCCAGATGGATGCCCTCACGAGCCCTCCTTCTGCCACCACCACATGCGGATCGGCGAGCCGATTCCCTCTGTGCAAGGGCACCCGTTCGGGTGAGCCTCCCAGGCCATGGACCTTGAACTGACCGGCCGGGTCGCCCTCGTCTCGGGCGGCGCCCGGGGCATCGGCGCCGCCACCGTGGATCGATTCACCGCCGAGGGAGCCCAGGTGCTGATCGTCGACCGCGACGCCGAAGCCGCCGAACAGGTGGCCGCCGGACGTCCCACGGTCCGGATCGTCGCGGGCGACCTCACCGACCCCGAAGTCTGCCGACGGGCGGTCGAAGAGGCGGTCCGCCATTTCGGGCACCTCGACATCCTAGTGAACAACGCCGGGGTGAACGACAGCGTGGGACTCGACGCTCCGCCCGACGCCTTCCTCGCCTCCCTCCAGCGGAACCTTCTCCCGGCCTACACCCTCACCCACCTCGCCCGGACGCATCTTGCAGCGCGACGGGGCGCGATCGTGAACGTCAGCTCCAAGGTCGCCACCACCGGCCAGGGACGCACCTCCGGCTATGCCGCCGCCAAGGGGGCGCTCGACGCCCTGACCCGGGAATGGGCCCTCGCCCTCGGACCCCATGGGGTGCGGGTCAACACCGTCGTCCCCGCGGAGTGCGACACCGACCAGTACCAGCGCTGGTTCGCCAGCCAACCCGATCCAGAGAAGGCCAGACGCCAGGTCGCCGACCTCGTCCCGTTCGAGCGACGCCTGTCCAAGCCGTCGGAACTCGCCGACGCCATCGTCTGGCTCGCCTCCGGTCGGGCCAGCCACATCACCGGACAATTCCTCTACGTCGACGGTGGCTACACCCACCTCGATCGCGCCGCCACGTCGTCGCATCAGTGGTGAGACGGGATGTCCAGCATCCATCGCTTCTTCAACGACCAGAAATCGCAGGGCATCCCCATTTCCAAGGATGCATTGCGTGAATACTACCCAAAACAGGACCCTGAACCCCAGCTCGGGGCGGGTTCACGGCGTTGGGCAGCTCACCGAACCGCTCCACTGTAACCACGAAAAACCCGTATTGCATGCGGGTTTTTCATGGTCATGATGGATAGGTGATCGATCGGAAAACCGACCTTGCTCTTCTCCGTGCCGCGTTGAAGCGGAGCCGGATCGTAGCGCTGCTCGGACCACGCCAGTGCGGTAAGACGACCATCGCCCGTCAGTTCGTCCCGGTCGAATCGCTCAACTACTTCGACCTTGAGGATCCAAGGAGCCTTGCCCGGCTTACCGAGCCCGACACCGCACTGCGCCCCCTCACGGGGGTGGTGGTCATCGACGAGATCCAACGCCGCCCCGACCTTTTTCCCCTGCTCCGGGTGCTCGCCGACCGGCAGCCTTTGCCGGCACGGTTCCTCATCCTCGGCAGTGCGGCCCCGGAGCTCCTGCGACAGTCCTCCGAATCCCTGGCCGGACGGCTGGAGACGATCCCGCTCGAGGGCTTCCGCCTGTCCGATCTCGGTGTCGAGGCCCAGACGAGGCACTGGGTGCGCGGTGGGTTCCCATTGTCCTTCACCGCCCGGAAGGAGGTCGATTCGGTCGCCTGGCGGCGACAGTTCCTACAGACCTTCCTCGAGCGTGATGTTCCCCAGTGGGGCATCTCGATCCCGGCGACCACTCTGCGACGCTTCTGGAACATGGTCGCCCACTACCATGGCCAGATCTGGAATGCCGCCGAACTCGCCCGGGCACTCGGCGTCAACGAGTCCACCGTACGACGCCACCTCGACCTGATGACCGGGCTGTTCATGGTCCGGCAACTGCCGCCCTGGCACGAGAATCTCGGCAAACGACAGGTCAAAGCCCCCAAGGTCTACATCCGGGACACGGGCCTGCTCCACTCCCTACTCGGCATCACGGATGAGCGGGACCTCGAGCACCATCCGAAGGTGGGTGCCTCCTGGGAGGGCTACGCCATCGAGGAGGTTCTGAAGGCCCTGCAGCCGGACGACGCCTACTTCTGGGCCACCCACCAGGGTGCCGAGATCGATCTGGTTCTCTTCAAGGGAAGCCGCCGGATTGGCATCGAGTGCAAGCGTGTCGACGCCCCCTCCATCACTCCGTCGATGCGTATCGCCATGGCCGACCTGAAACTCGACGAGGTGCGCGTCGTGTACCCGGGCACCCGGGGCTACCGGTTGGCGGATGGCATCGAAGCCACCCCCCTCGCCGACCTCGTGGATGCCTCCTGAAGCCCGGGGCACCCGCCAGATCCCTCTTTCCTGCACTCCTCCCGACCGCTGGACGGACCGGCCGCGGATTGGTAGGGAAGAACCATGACACGTCATTGTCACCGGTGCGGATGGGTCTGGACCTTCAGGGAACTCCCCGGCCGGAGTGAGACGTGTCCACAGTGCCGTGCCGACCTCCGGGTCTGCGTCAACTGCACCTTCTACGACCTCCATGCCGCCCACCAATGCCGGGACGGTCGCGCCGAGCCGGTCGACACCAAGGAGCAGGCCAACTTCTGCGAGTACTTCGACTTCAAGCCCCGCGTCTGGTCCAAGGGGGGCGGGGACACCCGGGCCGATGCCGCCCGCGAGGCCCTCCGGAACCTCTTCGGGGATTGATCGGTTTTGACCCCCGACCGGGATTTCCGCAGCGTCGCTCAATGCACGCTGCGGTTCTCGCCCTCCTCTGGACCCTCTCCGGAGCCATCCTGCTCGCCGGAGCGCTCGACGACTTCATCGGCGAAGCCCAGACCCGACACGGCGAGGCCGGTGACCGGGCCGCCCGGTTCCTCGTCGAGCACATGCCCGAGGCCGACCGGGAGTCCCTCTCCAGCGCGTTCCTGATCGAGAACCTCGACCTCGCCTTCCAGGCCCGAAAGGAGTTCCCGTGGGCGGCCGCCGTCCCCGAGGACCTGTTCCTGAACGATGTCCTGCCCTACGCCGTGTTCGACGAGACCCGCGATCCATGGCGGGCCGAACTGATCGGCCTCTCCCGCGAGATCGTGAAGGGCGCCACCACCGCAACCCAGGCCGCCCAGGCCCTGAACCAGAAGCTCTTCAACCAGATCCAGGTCCACTACAACACCGGCCGGAAACGCCCCAACCAGAGCCTCAAGGAGTCCCGCGAACTCGGGAAGGCCACGTGCACCGGACTCTCCATCATCCTCGTCGAGGCCTGCCGTTCTGTCGGGATCCCCGCCCGCGCCGTCGGCACCCCGATGTGGGCCAATGAACGCGGCAACCACACCTGGGTCGAGATCTGGGACGGTGGCTGGCACTTCACCGGGGCCGATGAGTTCGATGCCAGCGGCCTCAACCGGGGCTGGTTCGTGGGCGATGCCTCCCAGGCCAAGGCCGACAACCCCCGCTACGCCATCTACGCCACGTCCTGGAAGCGCGATGGAACCCCCTTCCCAATGGTCTGGTCCCGGCAACGTGACACCGTGGCCGCCGTCAATGTGACCCCCCGCTACGCCAAGGCGCCCGAGGCTGCCGACCTCGCCCGGCTCGGGGTGCGGCTCTGGGATCGCAAGGGCGGTACCCGCCTCGTTGGCAAGGTCTGCGTCCTCGATGGCGTCCGTAAGGAATGCGCCCTCGCCGAAACCAAATCCGGCACGGCCGACCTCAACGACATGCCGCGCTTCAACCTCAAGCCCGGCACCCAAGGCTGGCTCCGGTTCACCCTCGGGAACGAGGTCCGTGAGATGCCCTTCGGCCCGATCGACAAGGGAGACCCCACCGTCGACGCCCTCTGGCCCGACCTCACCCCAGCCTCCGCAACCGTCGACGCCCTCCAGGTCTGGGTCACCAAGCCCAAGGCCGATCGCCCCGCCGACGAACCCGCCCTCAAGTCCCCCCTTTCCCGGACCGAGGCCGATCGCCTGGTCGAACTGCTCGGGGCCGACCGCCTCTCGGAACTCGCCCGTGACCGGAATGCCGAAATGGAGGCGCGGTCGATCCAGATCGGGGATCGGACCCTGCGCTGGCTCGACAAGACCTTCGGTGACGCCGCCCCAGGCCGGCGAAGCCTCTGGATCTCCATGCACGGCGGCGGCGGTGCCCCTACCGAGGTGAACGACCAGCAGTGGCAGAACCAGATCCGCCTCTATGAACCGAAGGAAGGCATCTACGTCGCCCCACGCGCGCCAACCGACACCTGGAATCTCTGGCACGAAGCCCACATCGACGACCTGTTCCAACGCCTGATCGAGGACCACGTCGCCCTCAAGGGGGTCGATCCCAACCGGGTCTACGTCATGGGCTATTCGGCCGGTGGCGACGGGGTCTGGCAGCTGGCGCCCCGCATGGCCGACCGCTGGGCGGCCGCCGCGATGATGGCAGGACACCCCAACGAAGCCTCCCTGCTCGGCCTGAGGAATCTCCCGTTCGCCCTGTTCATGGGAGCCGATGACGGTGCGTACAACCGCAACCGTCTCGCGACGGAACGCGCCGCGGATCTCGACCGTCTCGCCGCGGCCGACCCCGGCGGCTACCCGCACTTCGTCCGGATCTACGAGGGTCTGGGCCATTGGATGAAGCGTCGCGACGCCGAGGGGGTTCCCTGGATGGCGGAGTTCCGACGCAACCCCTGGCCGAAGAAGGTCGTGTGGCAGCAGGACGACGTCGTGCACCGCCGCTTCTATTGGCTCCAGATTCCGGACGGGGTGCCCATTCCCGAGCGTCAGAAGATCACCGCCTCCATCGAGGGTCAGACGATCCAGATCGACGTCGAAGGTTCTCCGAAACTGGTCCTGCGGTTGTCGGATGCGCTCGCGGATCTCGACCAGCCCATCGTGGTCAAGGTCGGCAGCGAGGAACGGTTCCGAGGTAAGGTCCCGCGCCAGGCCCAGGCGATCCTGACATCCCTCTCCCAGCGCGCCGATCCAGCCGCCGCCGCGACGGCATTGCTGGAGGTGCCGTAGGCGGGCAGTGACCCGAGGGGGGTGGAATAGACGTTCCAGTCTTAGATACTCCTGAAACATGCCATCCGTGAACACCATCGGAACCGGAACACCCGAGGCCACGGAACCCACTGCCGTTAGAGTTTGGGTTGCGGCCCGAACCATTTTCCTGGAACTCAATGACGGCCGCGTCGTCGCGTTTCCCGCAGATCGTTTCCGGATTCTCAAGCAGGCCACCGACCCACAGTTGACGGAGGTCCAGATTGAGTTGAATGGCCACGCCCTTCGCTGGAACTTCCTCGACGAAGACATTACTGTCTGTGGCGTCCTCGCGGGTCGCTTCCAACGGCCACCGAACTGAACCCATCGCCACCTTGAACGCTTCACCCCCCGTTCCGCTCCACGAGGATCCGAGGTTTCGGTTCCTCGTCATGGCCTCCTCGGCGCTCGGTCTTGGGGGAATGCTGGCGTCGCTGACATTCCTCGACCGCGGAACCCACGGCTTCGAGTTCCACTGGAGCCCCCTGGCCGTTCCCGCGTTCGCCCTCGGGATCCTCCTCTCGTCGGCCTACTGGTGGATCGTCTTCCGCATGACCGCTCGGTCGGGTCGACTCGGCCCCGGATTCCTCACCGCCGCCTCCGGAGCGGTGATGGTCCTAGCCCTCTTCGCCTTCCTCTACCCCATCCGGTTCATCCCCGCCGCCAAACGCACCGACGTCGTCATCGGCCTCTCGCTCGCCGTCCTCGTCCTCGGAACCATCGGCTACATCATCCACACCATGGTCCGGTGGCTGGAACAGGAGTCGGCCGACGGTCCCCCCGACGGCTCTGCCGGCGACGAGTGATCGTCACGAGGTTTCCGATTTATGGGATCGGGCCGACGCCCTAGGCTCCGCCCATGCACCGGTCCCGGCTTCCCCTCGCCCTCCTCCTCTCTCTCACCGCCGTCCTCGGAACCGTGTTCCCGGCATTCGGGGAGACTGCCCGCGGTGTCGTCTACGAGGATCGCGATCGGGATGGCGTGCGTGATGCCGAGGAACGCGGTCTGAAGGGCGTGCGGGTCTCGAACGGCCGCGACATCGTCCTGACCGACCGCTCCGGCCGCTGGGAACTGCCCGTCCTCGAAGGATCGGAGACCACCTTCTTCGTCATCAAACCCCGGGGCTACATGCCCCCGGTGAATGCCGACCGTCTTCCCCGGTTCTTCTACAACCACAAGCCGGCCGGATCGCCCCGGATGAAGTTCGAGGGCCTGGCCCCCACCGGCCCCCTCCCTGCCTCCATCGACTTCCCACTCCACCCGCAGACCGAGCCCGACACTTTCCAGGCCCTGTTCTTCGGCGACACCCAGCCCCGGGACGTCCGGGAGGTCGACTACTTCAAGCACGACATCGTGGACGACCTGATCGGGAAATCCGGTGCCCAGTTCGGCGTCACCCTCGGGGATATTGTCTTCGATGACCTGTCCGTGATGACACCCCACAACGCCGCCGTCGCGCTCATCGGAATTCCCTGGTGGAACGTGATCGGAAACCACGACGTCAACGTCGACGCCCCGACCGAGACCGACTTCGAGGACACCTACAACCGCGTCTACGGTCCCAGCACCTTCTCGTTCGACCACGGCCCGGTCCACTTCATCGCCCTCAACGACATCCACTTCGTCCCGCGAACCTCACGTGGGACCAACGGAGCCACGTGGCGTTCCGGAGTCTCCCAGGCCCAGCTCGACTGGCTGAAGAAGGACCTCGCTCTGGTCCCCAAAAAACAGCTCGTGCTCCTGATGATGCACGTGCCGCTCTACGACCTCGACAACCGCGAGGAGGTCTACCGCCTGATCGAGGACCGGCCCTACTGCCTGAGCA
>Ga0194133_10006862_pt1 | contig 13853 bp, 10 predicted proteins | sample TA2KigOf40mmetaG_FD_155448 | JGI IMG/M metagenome (GOLD analysis project Ga0194133, IMG submission 155448) | Freshwater microbial communities from Lake Tanganyika, Tanzania - TA2015055 Kigoma Offshore 40m | ecosystem: Environmental > Aquatic > Freshwater > Lake | place: Tanzania: Lake...
CTAAAAACACCATCAAGTAGATTTTTTGAGGAGGCAGCATCAAATAAAACTCCATATTTAGCTCTAACTTCAAGCAGTTCAGCGCCCCCAAAAAGATTTCTGTTGGTGTAGGTATTACCAATATTAAAACCATTACGCCCGGCGTTGAAGGTATATTCTCCCTCAATTCTGTTACTCATTTGTTTCAGCGGAGAAATATCATACCTTGGATTAAGCTTATTGGTACTATCGCCGGTTTTAACATATTCAATTTTTAGATTTCTAAAAACATTCAAGTCATAAAGCCTGTTATAGGTTAACTCCTCTTTTTCAAGGCTATAGAGTTCGTCGGGCTTTAAAAAGATATATTTCTTAATTATCTTTGGCTTGAACTTACCGGAATAATCAATGAAATGAAATTGTGAATCCACTTTCAGGGTATCCGGACTTAATCCCTCAAACTTACCTTGACTCGTACGAATGCTGACCTGGCTATTATCAATGGTGTAGACCTGATGCGCATTCTTACCTTCCGGATTGGTTAAAAATAATTTTAAATCTGCCTGATCACCATATAAATTACTATCAACATCAAATCTTACATATTGCCGAACATAGTCGAAATAACCATTTTTCTTCAACAAGCGGTAAATCTGCTCACGTTCAAATGCCAACGAATCAAAATCAAATCGACTGCCTTCATGGAGCCTGCTGAAAGTCTTTCGCTCCCTTTCATAAATTGCTAAAACAGCAGAATCAGGTATTTGATATGCTATTTTTCTAATTTTAAACTCAGGACCTTGACTGGCAATAAACTTGATTTTTGCCAGTTTATCCTTGATTTCTATTTCACTATTCACTTTTGCGTTGAAAAAGCCTTTGGTTGATAAAAATTTCTCTATTTGAACTCTTGAAATTTCTACCAGAGAACTATCGAGCAAATGAGGTGCCTCTCCTATAGCTTTGACCTTACCTGTTTTATATTGACCATGTCTGGTATTGAATGTGTTGTACAAAGCCAGATTCAATCTTGAATTGGTACGAATATCACTTTGCACAAAATTAACAGCGGTTTCTTTAAACTGATTGTCAACGCCAATAAGTTCTATCTTATCCACAAGAGACTGATCTTCAGTAAGATACCGTGTTGCATTACATGAGCTTAAGATTATAATAATCAAAAGCATTATACTTGTATATAATGAACTACGGTAAATAAAGTATGATCTCAAAGTCTCAAATAAGTTTTATTAAATCTTTACATCAAAAAAAAATCCGAAAAGAACAAGGCCTTTTCATCGTGGAAGGACTTAAATCAGTTCAAGAATTTATAAATTCTGATTATACTATTGATTCTGTCTTTTACACAAAAAATATCAGTTCAAATTTGGGCAAATTATCACGAAATATAAAATCGGTTGAAGTAAGTGAAGCAGAATTATCAAGAATAAGTACATTAAACTCTCCGCAGTCAATACTTGCACTGGTCCAAATTCCTGAACCAATCCCAATTAATGTAGAAAAACTCGACGGGAATTTCATTATTGCACTGGATGGAATTCAAGATCCGGGTAATTTGGGAACCATCATTCGAACAGCAGATTGGTTTGGATTAAATACGATTATATGCTCCTTGGAAACGGCCGATGTGTACAATCCTAAAGTAGTACAAGCCAGTATGGGATCATTATCCCGAGTAAATGTATCATATACGAGTCTGCAAGATTTTTTAGGTAAAACCAGGCTTCCGATTTTCGGAGCTTTACTCGATGGACAATCTATATATGAAACTGATTTCGGACAGGAAGGGCTAATTTTATTAGGTAATGAGGGTAATGGAATTAGCGAGGATTTGCTCCAAAAAATCAATTACCCTGTTACAATTCCTAAATTTGGTAAGGCCGAATCTCTAAATGTCGCCATTACTGCATCCATATTCTGTTCAGAACTAAGAAGAAAATGATAAAATTTATTGAGTAGTAATAATTAATTACTACTTTTGCATTCTTATTACTTAAGGTCGGGTGGCCGAGTGGCTAGGCAGAGGTCTGCAAAACCTTTTACAGCGGTTCGAACCCGCTCCTGACCTCAATTAGAAATTAAATTTAAAACCATGGGTGTTACACGTTTAAAAAGAAAAGACAGAAAAAATAAAACTACTTCACGTTTAGAGGTTCAATTTTTGAAATTAGGAAGGAATATTGAAACCGGAAGTCGTTCAGAAGAATCTGCTACCGGACAACTAGCAAAGAATAACGCGGTACTTGCTGCAATAGAAGCTGCCGCTAAAAAATAAGCTGTTTCGATTAAAAAATTTTTCATCCCGGTTCTCACAGACTGGGATTTTTTTTGTCCGTTGACTTCGAAAAAAATACCGTTTACTAAATTTCAGGGGGCCTAAACTGGTCAAAAATACAATTCTGATTAAATTCATTTACCAAACCCTGGTATTTCACTAAACGCTGACAGGGTTTAAAACCCTGTCAGCGTTTAGCAGCATTTGGTAAAAAAAGAATAATCATGAAAAAAAACACACAACCCTTAGCACCAGACACTTATTATCACCTGTACAATCGCGGCATTGATAGCCAACCTATATTCAGGGAAAAAAGAAATTACAACTTTTTCATGCGTAAATATTTGAGATATATCCATCCAATCGCTAAAACATATGCTTTTTGCCTTTTACGAAATCATTTTCATTTTTTTATTTGCATTCGCTCCGAAGAAACCTTAAAACAACTTATTCCTAATGGTAAATTCTATTCATTAGAAAAATTTATCAGTTTACAATTCAGTCATCTTTTCAATTCATATGTGCAGGCAATAAATAAAAGATTTTTAAGAACCGGTGGATTGTTTGAAACCCCATTTCGAAGAATTGCAATTGAAGATGAGCAATATTTAATTCAGCTGATTGCTTACATCCATTTAAACCCATTTAAACATGGATATAGCAATGATTATATAAACTACCCTTATTCTTCCTTTCACTTACTCTTAGAAGGCAATAACAAAATTCTAGAAAGTAAAACAGTGATGGATTGGTTTGGGGGTTCAGAACTATTCAAGAAATTTCATGATAACTGGTCTACTAAACTAGAAATTGATTCAAAATTTACTTTCGATTAGATTTCATTATATTAAATTCTGATCAATCGAATATCAAGCTCTTCAAAATTCTTTTTACCAAACCCGGACCCTCATAAATAAAACCAGTATAAATTTGAACTAAGGAAGCACCTGCACGGATCTTTTCCACAGCATCCTGAGGATGATGAATCCCACCAACTCCAATAATCACAAAACTCCCTTTGGAATGTTCTGATAAATACTTAATTATCTCTGTAGAGCGCTTTTGTAATGGTTTTCCACTTAAACCACCACTCTCTGCCAATAATTTACCCGGTGCAGAAAGTCCCTCTCTGGAGAGGCTGGTATTTGTAGCAATGACACCTGCGATTTTGGTTTCTATGACAATCTCAATAATATCATCCAGTTGAGAATTTGTAAGATCAGGTGCAATTTTTAGAAGAATCGGACGGGAAATTTCGTTTTTATTATTTCGCTGCTGAAGGGCATTCAAGATTTTCATCAAGGGCTCTTTCTCCTGCAATTCACGCAAGCCCGGCGTGTTGGGTGAACTTACGTTAACGACAAAATAATCGACAACGTCAAACAAACGATCAAAACACTCAATGTAATCACTCACGGCATCTTCATTTGGGGTACTCTTGTTTTTCCCAATATTTCCTCCAATGAGTACTCCCTTTCTCTGAATATGCCCTAATCGTTCCGCTACCACATCGACACCCTGATTATTGAATCCCATTCTATTGATCAGAGCCTGATCCTCAACTAACCTAAACATTCGAGGCTTTTCATTTCCAGGCTGAGGTAAGGGTGTTACTGTACCAATTTCTATAAAACCAAAACCAAATTCAGCTAAATCCTCAACCATTGAGGCATTTTTATCAAATCCGGCGGCCAATCCTACCGGATTTTTAAACTTTAAACCCATCACTTGCCTTTCAAGACGGTCATCTTCAATTTGAAAAAAAACCTTCCACATGGCCTTAACGCCCCAAATTCGATTAATTCTTCTTAGTCCACCAGTAACCAGATGATGAATAGTTTCAGGATCAAATTGAAATAAGAGATGTTTGATGAGATTGTACATGCCGCGAATTTACGGGTTTGATTCATATTTTCATTTTTAACCGACGAGAAATATACCCATTGTAATTGAGAAGATTATATGCTGAGAAAAGACTAATCTTTATCATTCATATTTTTTTAACAAAAACTATACATATAATTGTACCTTCAACATTTATTCAAACATTGATGTAAATTTTATCATAATTTATTAAGATGGCTTTAACTGAACAAATGCAGGGCCAGGGCACTTGGCTATTCAAACACAGAGGTATACTTCCTTTATTCATATTTTTCATCGGGGCAGGTCTATTCTTAGAAAATGAACTGAACCCTGAAAATTGGATTCTTAAGGAAAAATTCCACCATATACTTTATGAATTTACTTGCCTGGGTATTTCATTTTTTGGTTTCTTCATACGGGTTTATACTGTTGGTTACAGTCGTCCAAATACATCCGGAAGAAATACAAACCAGCAAGTAGCCGATGAACTTAATACCAAAGGAATTTATTCAATGGTAAGAAATCCCCTTTATGTCGGAAATTTTTTTATGTGGCTCGGAATAGCCATGCTTACTGGAAATTTTTGGTTTGTCGTTGCCTTCACTCTTTTTTATTTTCTTTATTACGAGCGGATTATCTTCACAGAAGAAGAATTTTTAAAGCAAAAATTCGGGGAAACATATCTCAACTGGGCACAAAAAACACCAATTATCGTCCCAAAAATCAGCGCTTTCGTAAAACCTGAGTATCGTTTTAACTGGAAAAAAGTCTTTCGCCAGGAAAAAAATGGTTTGACCGCTCTTTTATTGATTTTTTGCTTATTTGATGTCCTTGGTGAACTATTCAAAAAAGATTCAGACGTTAATGAAATTCTCCAGTTGTTTGGACTATTTTCAGTTTTAATCTATTTCATCTTAAAATTCCTAAAATACAAAACGAAAATACTTCAAGATCCCGCCTAAGTCTCATAAATTTATTTCCAGGTTTTTCATAAAACCGATCTCAACGATTTCTCATAACGTGTAAGGTTAACGTGAACTCGACCTAATTGTAAAAAACCCCATCCCAGCCTTCAGGTGGAAGAGAAACATAGCATTTCATAGTTTATGAGCTACATTTTATACATAAATAGCCTTAAAGTTTCGCTTCAATCTGCTACTATGTTTCCATTAAAACATCTGAAAAGCCAATCTTTGTAGTCAAATCCTAAGTTTAGTCAACCTGAAATCAATAGCACATCTTGCCGGAGCCTGATTATTTTTATTGGTCTGTTGCTCTTGGCTTATTCCAGCCCCGTGTTCTGCCCTATTTTTTACTGAAAATTGAATCATTATCATGAGATTTAGTAGTGCAAAAAAGATAGGGCTGCCACCCGGGTTTGTTCAGCAGGGCCTTGGGTTCTATTATCGTGTTACCCGTCTACATGAAAAACAGCTCGGCTAAACTAAACCTTTTGCACAGGGATTACAGGCGAATCGAAAATTCATTAAAAGACAGATCTGGCAATTTTCACTCACGATATCCTGGTTGTGAGCTGAATGTAATTTTACGCCAAGAGAATATCTGCGGATGAGAACCACGTAGAAGTCTAGAATCAGTTAGGGTTCCATCCCATATTTGTAATAGGCTATTCAATGCTTCACTTAATGGTATGCTTTTAAATCACAGTATTTAAGTAACAAATGCGAATATGAGCTGGAGCTTGCATCCGGACTAAATAAAAAATCAAAGTCAGAACAGAACTCTTAAAGTGTTGCTGATTCAGCGCTAAATTTTAAAATAAAATCCCCTAGCAATAAATTAAGGATTCAAAGATTACTGAATGTTATGAACATGAAGTGTTTGATGATTTACTCCCATATAATTAATCCATAAAATCCTTACTTTTGCGCCAAATGATTGCAATAAATAATCTAACCTTCGAGATCGGTGCCAGGGCCTTATACGATGACGCGAACTGGCATATAAAACCAGGTGAAAAAATTGGCTTAATCGGTGCAAATGGAACCGGTAAAACTACCCTATTAAAAATAATTGTTGGCGATTATACCCCTACCCGGGGTACTATATCCATGGCTAAGGACATTAAGATTGGATATCTTAATCAAGACTTACTTTCCTATCATTCAGATAAAAGTATTTTGCACGTTGCTATGGAAGCATTTGGTCGTCAAAATCAACTGCATACAGAAATTGAAGAAATTCTAAAAAAATTAGAAACCGAATATACTGACGAACTAATAAATAAATTGAGCGATAAACAGCATGAGTTCGAAGCCCTTGACGGTTACAATATTGAATATCGGGCACATGAAATTATGGCCGGTTTAGGTTTTAGTGAGACCGATACACATCGCACACTTACCGAGTTTTCGGGAGGTTGGAGAATGCGGGTTATGCTTGCGAGGATCCTACTTCAAAATCCGGATATTTTATTGTTGGATGAGCCAACAAACCACCTTGACTTGCCCTCTATTAAATGGTTAGAAAGTTACCTTCAGGCATTTGAAGGAGCGATTGTTATCGTATCTCACGACAGGTATTTTTTAGATCGTGTGGTCAAAAAAATTGTTGAATCCAGAAAAGGCAAACTGATTCCTTATGCCGGGAACTACAGTTTTTATGTAGAGGAAAAAGGGCTGAGGGAGGAAATCCAAAGTGGTCAATACAAGAATCAACAGGCAAAGATAAAACAGGAAGAGCGTTTAATCGAGCGTTTCAGAGCAAAAGCAAGTAAAGCGAAAATGGCCCAGTCGCGTATAAAGGCCCTTGAAAAAATGGAGCGTGTGGATGATGTGGATGATGATAATCCTTCAGTTAATTTTAGTTTTAAGTTCAGTAGACAATCCGGAAGACACGTAATCCGGATCGAGGATTTAACGAAATCCTATCCTGGGGTACCCATTGTACAGAACACCACTGCTACCGTTGAAAAAGGAGATAAAATAGCGCTGATTGGTGCCAATGGACGCGGTAAATCTACCGTTTTAAGAATCATTGCCGGTACCGACAAGAAGTATACAGGAATGTGCCAAACCGGACATAATGTAACTCAAACTTTTTTTGCACAACATCAACTGGAAGCTTTGCACCTCGAAAACTCGCTGATTCAAGAATTACAGGCGTTTGCACCAAAGCATACAGAAACTGAGCTTCGATCCATTTTGGGTTGTTTTTTATTTACCGGTGATGATGTTTTTAAGAAAATAAAAGTTCTTTCCGGAGGCGAAAAATCACGGGTAGCCCTGGCAAAAGCATTAACCGCTGACGCAAATTTCCTAATTCTTGATGAGCCGACCAATCACCTGGATATTGCTTCAGTCAATATTCTAATCCAGGCATTGAAGCAGTATGAGGGCACCTTCATTGTAGTTTCTCACGATCGCTACTTATTGGACAATGTGGCTAACAAGATTTGGTTTATTGAAGATCAGGAAATTAAAGAATATCCCGGAACCTATGCCGAATATGAAGAATGGAACACCAAAAGGGTTTATGTTCCTAAAGTTCTAAGCTCAATACCCAAAAAAGAGGAAAAAAAGGAAGAAAAACCAAAAATCTCGATCGAAAACAAGGGAAATGAGCTAAAAAAGCTAAATCAAACGCTTCAAAAGCTTGAGGAAGATATAGCTGAACTTGAAAAGTCTGTTAAAGACGCCGAAGCAGAACTTTCCAAAGAAGAAATATACAGCGATCCGGAGAAACTATCCGAAGCTAATAGACACTATCAGCAATTGAGTCCACGATTATTGAAAGCACAGGCCGAATGGGAACGTATGGCAGAAGAAATTATGGAACTTGAAGGGAAATAAAATCCGTTTTCCATGTAATTAAAGGAACCTAAAAACCTAATTTAATGAAGAATTCTTGGCTTTTGCTTTTCCTTTTTATTCATTCAAGCACTGCTTACAGTCAAAAAAAGGTGCGAATACGCCCTGCCGAAGCCCCGCATAATATCATCAGATATGAGAACTACACTTATATTCCCGAAATCAAATCAGTCGAGTTTTATAATCGAAGCAAAGAACAATCCATTCCCGTTTATGTACTTGGCAGTCAGGACAATTTAATACTTGGCTTTGATGATTTACGGGAAGGAAGCCGCAATATCAGCTATTCCATTGAACATTGTGATTCGGAATGGAACAGCAGCCGTCTTTCACCAATTGACTTTGTAGACGGTTTCAGCGAGGACCGGATTAATGATTATCGAAATTCTTTCAATACCCTTCAAAAATTTACTCATTACGAATTGAGTATCCCTAATTTAACGATTAAACCTAAGTTATCGGGCAATTACCTACTTAAAATTTATGAAGATAACGATCCACGCAGGATATTAATTACCAAGCGATTTTTTGTGGTTGAACCAATTATCGGTATTGCGGCAGAACTAAGCAGGTCGAATAGTGTTGCAAATCGAGATCAGATGCAGAAACTTAACATCCTGGTAAATCATGGACAAGTACAAATCAATAATCCCTATCTCGATGTAAAAATCAAAGTGCTCCAAAATGGCAGATTTGACAATGAACAGACCCTTAAGCGTCCTACTTTCATCAGGCCAAATCAACTAATTTATAATGATCTCAGAACCCTTGACTTTAAAGGCGGCAATGAATTCAGACGCTTCGACATCCGCAGCCTTCGATTCCGAACAGAACGTGTTGCCCGGATCATTCAGGATTCCGTCAATACCGTAATTTTACAACCAGACCTAAACGAAAACCGTTCAGGTTATACCTTTAATTTCGATGAAAACGGAGCCTTTTTCATCCGCAATACAGATGGTCGTGATAATCGCACTGATGGGGATTATGCTTATGTCTATTTATGGCTAAATGCTCCCAAACCACCAGTTCGAGGAAATGCTTATGTAGTTGGACAGTTCAACGATTACCGGCTTGTCAATAAAATGGAATATGATGAAGATAGGAACCGTTTCCAGGCTGTAATTTATGTGAAACAGGGAATAACGGATTACCATTATATTTGGGTAAATGAAAGTGATAAATTCAGAGATGATGTAATTTTCGATGGATCCTATTTTGAAACAGAAAATAATTATCAGATCTTTTTTTATTACCGCAAACCGGGTGGGCGATGGGAAGAACTGCTTGGCTATAATCAGATAAATACCGTAAGGCGTTAAAAAATAAGTCTTCATACTTACTTTGATAAATTACCTCTTGCAAAGACGCTAAGACGCAAAATTTTAAGGTTAAATTGTGAACAGTTCGCTTTAAATTATACTCCTCACGTATTTGCGTCTTTGCGAGAATATCTCCAAAACATCATCTTTTACCTGAGTTAGCACCCAATTCTTAATTTTAATCCAAACTCGATCATTTGTCATTCCGGACTCGATCCGGAAAACACTACCTTTGCATTATGAGTACAATTACTAAAAGCCCCAAAGAATCATTCACCATAATGAATGAGCTGGTTCTTCCAAACGACACAAATCCCTTAAATAACCTGATGGGAGGCCGTCTTTTACACTGGATGGATATTGCAGCGGCAATATCAGCACAAAAGCACTGTAATAATATTGTAGTCACAGCATCAGTAGATAATGTGTCTTTCAGACATGCCATCAAGCTTGGCGATGTAATTACCATTGAAGCCAAAGTAACCCGTGCTTTCAGTACCTCCATGGAAGTACGACTTGACGTCTGGGCAGAAAACATCCCATCTGGAACAAGAGTACGTTCAAATGATGCTTTTTACACCTTTGTTGCAGTAAATAATGAGGGAAAACCTGTTGCCGTACCTGAAATTGAACCAGAGACTGAGACTGAAAAAAAACTATTTGAAGGAGCCCTGAGACGTCGTCAACTTAGGCTGATTCTCGCAGGTAAAATGAAAGCGCAAGATGCTACCGAATTGAAAGCGCTGTTTTTGAACCAAAGTGATCTTTAACCTGAAAGGTAAAAGCTTAAAGCACAAAGCACAATTTCCGTTTATTCGTAAAATTTGCTCTTATAAAGATTAATTTTAAAACTGTCATCCCGATAGCTATCGGGTCTCCACGCTCAATTCTCAACTATCAATCAGCTTCCCAATTCAACAATCCTGTCAAACTCCTCTACCCTAATTCCCATAACTGATAATCTACCCTGCCTGACCAATCCAATATTTTGAAGGCGTGGATCTGATTTAATTACTTCGAGCGTCACCGGGTTTTTGAAACTTTCTACAGGCTCCAGATCTACTACAACCCAGTTTTGATCATCCGTTGTTGGATCCTGATAAGATTCTTTAACAACCCTGGCGATTCCAACCACCGCCTTACCTTCATTACTATGGTAGAACAAGACTAAATCTCCTTCTCGCATCTCTCTGAGATTATTCCTTGCCTGATAATTACGTACACCATCCCAAAAGGTACGGCCATCCTGATTGAACTTTTCCCAACTGTATTTAAAAGGCTCTGATTTAACTAACCAATAATTCATAAACTAAGTACATTTAAAGTGGTATGAAGGCTGTTTTCGATGAATTAATCATCAATTACTAACAAAGATAAATAAAACAGAGCCAGACTTGAAAAATGAGTTGTTTAATTGTTTGGAAAGGCTAGAAAACCTAATTTTCGAATTCAATCAAGAGGAGTTATTGACCCTCAAGTCTACCGGCCCTTTTTCGAATGGAATACCGCTCGAATAATTGGATATTTCAGTTTATCTTATTTTTACTCAGTAATTCAGGTTTGTATTTAGCCTGCCGATCGCTATTTTACAGGTATTAATGATTATCCCGGAAATTGAAAGAATACAGACTAGAATTGCTTACAAAAATAGCTGAACATTTGATTCGGATTAATTTTGCTGATCCCTAGCTCGTTCAAAAGCATTATCTTTAACTTCAAATAGTTTACAAGTGATTCGTGTCCTATTCATTTTCATTTTTCTTCTAGGCTCGGGATTTTCAACCGGCCCTTTAAATTATACCCTCACCGAAAGCGAGCGATGGAACAGACATGTTTCCAATACTGAAATCATCCGCGATGATTTTGGAGTACCTCATATTTATGGTAAAACAGATGCTGATGCCGTTTTTGGCTTATTGTACGCCCAATGTGAGGATGATTTTAATCGAATAGAGCAAAATTATATTTGGGCAACCGGCAGATTAGCAGAACTGGAGGGCGAAACTGCCTTGTATAGTGACCTTCGTGCTAAGTTATTCATGTCGCAAAAGGAAGCTGAGAGCAAGTACCAAAATAGTCCCCAATGGCTTAAAGATCTTTGTCTTGCCTTTGCAGATGGCATCAATTTCTACCTGACCAAGCATCCGGAAGTAAAACCACGGTTATTGACACGTTTCGAGCCTTGGATGCCTATGTATTTCAGTGAAGGATCTATCGGGGGAGATATTGAAAAGGTTTCGACCAGGAAACTGGCAGAGTTTTATGATAAACCGGATGCCGGTATGATCCCCAAAATCATGACAGGCTCCGTACTTCAGAAAGACAATGAGCCACGTGGTTCAAATGGATTCGCTGTTTCAGGTAAATTAACCAAATCCGGCAATGCCATGCTACTAATCAATCCTCACACCTCCTTTTTCTTTCGCGGAGAAGTTCATGTTCAAAGCGAACAGGGTCTGAACGCGTATGGCGCGGTAACCTGGGGTCAGTTTTTTATTTATCAGGGGTTCAATGAAAAAACAGGCTGGATGCATACAACTTCTGATGTAGATATTATTGATGAATTTGAAGAAACAATCTATAGAAACAAAAATGGTATTAGCTATAAATATGGCAATGAATTACGAGCGGCAGATTCATTGGTAGTCAATCTAAACTATAAGGATGGGGACACTAAGCGATCAAAGAAATTTATAGTTTACCGAACACATCACGGTCCGGTGACACATGCCTTAGGAAATAAATGGGTCAGCACTGCCATGATGTGGGATCCGGTCAAAGCGCTTCAGCAATCGTTTCTGCGTACCAAAAACTCCAATCATCAGGAGTTCAATCAAATGATGGAGATCCGAACTAATTCATCAAACAATACTATCTATGCTGATGCTGATGGAAATATTGCCTATTACCACGGGAATTTCATTCCTAAAAGAGATCCGGGTTTTGATTTTAAAAAACCGGTAGACGGAAGCAATCCAAATACCGACTGGAAAGGCCTTCATGATCTGAAAGACAATATATTTCTCCTGAATCCGGCAAGTGGTTGGATTCAAAATTGCAACTCTACCCCATTTACCAGTGCCGGAACATCCAGTCCGAAACCTGAAAATTACCCGGGTTACATGTCATATTCCCCGGAAAACTACCGTGGCGTACATGCCATTTCACTATTGTCTAAAGCGGAAAATCTGACAATCGATAAACTGATTGACATGGCTTATGATCCTTACCTTCCAAGTGCCGAAGAATTGATCAGCGGACTGATTGAGGCATATGATAGCAATCCGGTGAATGATAAGGAAATTAAAACGGCTATAAACCTGCTCAGAAACTGGAATTATCAGGTTTCCAAAGAATCTAAAGCCATGACCATCAGTCAGTTTTACCTGAATAGTTATATCCAATCGGGAAAAATTCCGGCAGGCACACACTTCATGGAGAAAGTACGCTATATGAGCTCAAAATCTCCGTTCAAAGAACGTCTGGAAATATTCGCGGCGGGTCTGGACAAGTTGAAACTGGATTTCGGTACGGTGGAGACGCCATGGGGAGAATTTAACCGCTATCAGCGAATTAATGGAGCCATCAACCAAAATTTTAATGATACATTGCCCAGCATTCCAATCGGGATGGCCTCTGCCGAATGGGGTGCACTGGCCTCATTCGGAACAAGAAAAGGTTCGGATACTAAACGTCAATATGGTGTCGCAGGAAATAGTTTTGTGGCAGTGGTTGAATTTGGGGAAAAGGTAAAAGCCAAAAGCCTGCTTGCAGGTGGCCAGAGTGGCGACCCGCAATCCGTTCATTTCGATGATCAAATGCAGCGGTATGCCGACCGAAAATTCAAAAATGTTGCTTTTTATCGTGAGGATGTATTTAAAAGGGCTGAATCCAGGTATCATCCCGGAGACAAAAAATAAATTATATACCAATGAAAATAATTTTCAAGATCTTACTTTATTCCACTATTTTAATTTGTATCCAGAGTATGAATGCACAAGAAATCATACCCCTTTACAATGCTGAAATCCCAAATAGTAAAACTACTCCTAATCGGGAGAAAGCTGAACTTGGAGCTGATGGAATTTTCAGGATCAGTAATGTCACGGTCCCTACAATAAGTGTTTACAAACCGGATAAATCTATTAATACAGGAACGGCCATAATCATTTGTCCGGGTGGTGGATACCGAATATTGGCGGCCTCCCTTGAAGGCTCGGATGTTGCCAAAGAATTGATAAAATGGGGCATTACCGCTATAGTTTTAAAATACCGACTTCCTCACGACAGTATCATGCACGATAAGTCAATCGGGCCGTTACAAGACGCACAGCGGGCAATACAGTTGGTTCGGGAACGTGCAGCAGAATGGAATATTAATCCTGAAAAAATTGGAATGATGGGATTCTCCGCAGGAGGTCATCTTGCAGCTACCGCTTCCACCAGATTTAGTGAAACACTGATTGCTAATCCAAAAAACACTTCTTTGAGGCCAGATTTTTCGGTACTTATATACCCCGTAATCAGCTTTCGCGATGAATTTACCAATAAAGGTAGTAA
>Ga0194133_10006863_pt1 | contig 13852 bp, 14 predicted proteins | sample TA2KigOf40mmetaG_FD_155448 | JGI IMG/M metagenome (GOLD analysis project Ga0194133, IMG submission 155448) | Freshwater microbial communities from Lake Tanganyika, Tanzania - TA2015055 Kigoma Offshore 40m | ecosystem: Environmental > Aquatic > Freshwater > Lake | place: Tanzania: Lake...
GGCCTGTCCTCGGGCCCGATCGTCGCGAAGAGATTCGCCTTCTTCCCCGTCTCGTCGTGCACGAGCTCGCTGCGCACGCCGTGTCCGTCGAGATAGGCGCGGACCCAGTCGACGAGGTGGAGGTTGGAATCGCGGCTCGTCGTGTCGAAGCCGACGAGGCGGCGGATCATCTCGACCGAGGCGGCGCTTGGCGTCTTCATGGGCTGTCCGGATGCTCCGGGATGGCAGGAACGGAAGGCGGTACTATACAACGCCGACCTGCATGTCTTCGACCGCCTCGTGCACGAGGACGCGAAGCATCGCCTCGTGCTCGCGCGCGACGACGCGTGGCGGGGCCGTCCGACGCCACGGGCGCGGGTCGAGATGCGCATCCCGCCCGGCGACGCCTCGCGCCTCGCGAAGCCGCTCGCCTCCGATCGCGAGGCCGGCCCCTTGCCGCCAGCCCGCTCCAAGACCTGCGCGCCCGTCGGGTCCCGTCCCGCGAGGGCAGGGCCGACCACCAGGCGCCCGCGCGGGGCATGTGCTTGCGAAGCCGCGGGCAAGATGCCATAGGCTTCGACGCGGCAGGTTCCTGTCGCGGTCCAGGCCGCGAACACGGGTCCGCGCACAGGAGAGGTAGAGACATGGTTTCGCGTGCTTCGCGCGCCGGATTGGCGCTTGCCCTCGTCCTCGGCCTCGCGACGGCGCAGGCCGCACGGGCGCAGGACCTCGTGATCGGCGTGCAGTCTGGCGCCACGTCGATCGACCCGCATTTTCACGCGCTGGCGCCGAACGCGGCCGTGCGCGACCACCTCTTCGACCGCCTCGTCCACCAGGACGAGAAGCAGCGGTTGATCCCCGGCCTCGCCACCGCCTGGCGCACGATCGACGACCTGACCTGGGAGTTCACGCTGCGCAAGGGCGTGAGGTTCCACGACGGCAGCGAGTTCGGCCCCGAGGACGTGATCGCGACCTTCAGGCGCGTCCCATGGGTCCCGAACTCCCCGTCCTCCTACGCCGCTTTCGTGCGCCCCGTGGTGAACATCGAGGTGGTGGACCCGCACACGCTGCGCATGCGCACCGCCGCGCCGGCGCCGCTGCTGCCGACCATGCTCTCGGCCGTCGGCATCGTGAGCCGCAAGGCGGTCGAGGCGCCGACGGCGGACTTCAATTCCGGCAAGGCCGCGAGCGGCACGGGCCCGTTCCGCTTCGCCGAATTCGTCCCCAACGACCGCGTCGTGCTCCTGCGCAACGACGCCTACTGGGGCGACAAGCCGGCCTGGCAGAAGGTGACGCTCAAGCTGATCTCCAACAACGCGTCGCGCACCGCCGCGCTGCTCGCGGGCGACGTGCAGATGATCGAGGCCGTGCCCAGCGCCGACGTGCCGCGCCTGCGCGCGAGCCCCCAGGTCTCGCTGCACCGGATCACCTCGAACCGCGTGATCTACCTGTCCTTCGACCAGGTGCGCGACCAGTCGCCCTTCGTCACCGACAAGGCCGGCGCGCTGCTGCCGAACAACCCGCTGAAGGACGTCCGTGTCCGCCGCGCGATCAGCAAGGCGATCAACCGCGCCGCCATCGTCGACCGCGTCTTCGACGGCGACGCCCTGTCGGCCGGCGGGCTCCTGCCCGAGGGCAATTTCGGCGTGTCGCCCAACCTCAGGCCCGACGCCCTGGACCAGGAGGGCGCGCGCTCGCTGCTCGCCGCGGCCGGCTACCAGAACGGCTTCGCCATCACCCTGCACGGCCCGAACGACCGCTACCCCAACGACGAGCGGGTGCTGCAGGCCATCGGACCGATGCTCACGCGCGTCGGCATCGACACGAAGGTGGTGACGCTGCCCTGGGCGACCTACGCGTCGCAGGCCAGCGCGCCCGGCTATGCCTTCAGCGTCACGCTGTTCGGCTGGGGCAGCAATACGGGCGAGACCTCCGACAGCCTGCGCTCGCTCCTCGCGACGCCGAACCGCGACAAGGGCATGGGCGCGTCCAACCGTGGCCGCTACGGCAACCCGCGGGTCGACGAGCTGCTCGAGAAGGCGCTCGCCACGGTGGACGACGCCGAGCGCCAAAAGCTCCTCTTCCAGGCGAGCGAACTCGCGATCGGGACCGACATGGGCATCGTGCCGCTCTACTATCAGGTCAACACCTGGGCGACGCGCAAGGGCGTCACCTACAGCGCGCGCCAGGACGAGTACTCGCTCGCCCAGTTCGTCCGCCCGGGCAACTGACCCGCGCCGGCGCCGGGGAAGCGACGCGACGATGACCGTCTTCGTCATCAGGCGGCTGATGCAGAGCGGCCTCGTGCTGTTCGTGATGTCGCTGATCGTCTTCTTCGGCGTCTACGCGATCGGCGACCCGGTCGAGATCTTCATCTCGCCCGAGGCCGACCAGATCGAGCGCGAGCGCGCCAAGGCCGCGCTCGGCCTCGACCGCCCGGTCTGGGCCCAGTACTTCGCCTTCCTCGGCGCGGCGTTCCAGGGCGACCTCGGGCGGTCCTTCGTCTTCAACATGCCCGCGATCACGCTGATCCTGCAGCGCATGCCCGCGACGCTGGAACTGGCGGTCTCGGCGCTGCTGCTGGGGATCGTGGTGGGGCTGCCGCTCGGCATGTATGCCGGCTACCGGCCCGACTCGGCCGGCGCCAAGGCCATCCTCGCCACCTCGATCCTCGGCTTTTCGTTGCCGACCTTCTGGGTCGGGCTGATGCTGATCATGTTCTTTGCGGTCAATCTCGGCTGGCTGCCCTCGACCGGACGCGGCGAGACGGCGACCTATCTCGGGATCACCTCCAGCCTGTTCACCATCGACGGGCTACGCCACCTCGCGATGCCGGCGCTGAACCTCGCGCTGTTCAAGATCTCGCTGATCATCCGGCTCGCGCGCGCCGGGATGCGCGAGAACATGCTCATGGACTACGTGCGCTTCGCGCGGGCCAAGGGCCTGCCCATGCGCCGGGTGGTCTTCGTCCACGTGTTCAAGAACATCCTGATCCCGATCGTCACCGTGATCGGACTCGAGCTCGGCTCGACCATCGCCTTCGCGGTCGTGACCGAGTCCATCTTCGCCTGGCCGGGCATGGGCAAGCTGATCATCGACTCGATCCAGCGCCTCGACCGCCCGGTGATCGTGGCCTATCTCTGCATCATCGTTTTCATGTTCATCGTCATCAACCTCGTGGTCGACATCCTCTACTCGGTCCTGGACCCGCGCGTGCGCCTGTCCGAGGCGAAGGGATGACCATGGCCGCGGCGGCGCGCGACCCAGGGGTCCAGAGCCCGTTCCGGCGCTTCGTCGCGGACTTCGCGGGGAGCCAGGTCGCCATGGCCGGGCTCGCGGTTTTCGCGCTGGTGCTGGCGGCGGCGCTCCTCGCGCCGCTGCTGTCGCCGCAGAACCCCTACGACCTCAACCAGCTGGACATCATGGACGGTCGCCAGCCGCCGATGGCGAAGTCCATGGAGGGCTTCGTGTTCTGGCTCGGCTCCGACGACCAGGGCCGCGACATGCTCTCCGCCATCTTCTACGGGCTGCGCACCTCGCTCGGCGTCGGCGCGATGAGCGCGGTCGGCGCGCTCGCGCTCGGCATGGCCGCGGGCCTGCTCGCCGCGTATTTCGGCGGCCGCGTCGAGAGCGTGGTGATGCGGATCGTCGACATCCAGCTCTCCTTCCCCTCGATCCTCGTCGCCCTGATCCTGCTCGCCGTGCTGGGGCAGGGGACGTGGAAGATCATCCTCGCGCTGATCTGCGTGCAGTGGGCCTACTACGCGCGCACGGTGCGCGGCACGGCGCTGGTGGAGCGACGCAAGGAATACATCGAGGCGGCGCGCTGCCTCGCGCTCGGCCACCGGCGCATCGTGTTCCGCCACCTCCTGCCCAACTGCTTGCCGCCGCTGATCGTGGTCGTCACGGTGCAGGTGGCGCACGCGATCGCGCTCGAGGCGACTCTGTCCTTCCTCGGCATCGGGCTGCCGATCACCGAGCCGTCGCTCGGCCTGCTGATCGCGAACGGCTTCGAGTACCTGCTCTCCGGCAAGTACTGGATCAGCTTCTTCCCCGGCGTGGCGCTGCTGGTGACGATCGTGTCGATCAACCTCGTCGGCGACCAGCTGCGCGATGTCCTCAATCCGCGGCTGCAGAAATAGGCCGCACATGACCGCGCCCACGCTCGCCGTCGAGGATCTCCGCACCTGGTTCCACACGCGCGCCGGCGTGGTGAAGGCCGTCGACGGCGTGTCCTTCTCCGTCGCCCCGGGCCGCGTCATGGGGCTCGTCGGCGAGTCCGGCTCGGGAAAGTCCGTCACCGGCTTCTCGATCATGGGCCTGGTCGATCCGCCGGGCCGCGTCGTCTCGGGCCGGATCCTCTTCGGTGGCAGGGACATAGCGACGATGCCCGAGGAGGATCTGCGGCACCTGCGCGGCCGGAGGATCGCGATGATCTTCCAGGACCCGATGATGACGCTGAACCCTGTCCTGCGCATCGACACGCAGATGATCGAGGCGATCCAGGCCCATGAGGCCGTCCCGCGCGACGAGGCGCGCAGGCGCGCGCGCGACGCGCTCGGCCAGGTCGGCATCCCGAGCCCCGACGAGCGCCTCGCGGCCTACCCGCACCAGTTCTCCGGCGGCATGCGCCAGCGCGTGGCGATCGCGATCGCGCTCCTGAACCGCGCCGAGCTGATCGTCGCCGACGAGCCGACGACCGCGCTCGACGTGACCATACAGGGCCAGATCCTTTTCGAGATGCAACGCCTCGCGCGGCAGACGGGGACTGCGCTGCTGTGGATCACCCACGATCTCTCGGTCGTGGCGTCGCTCGCGGACGAGGTCTGCGTCATGTACGCGGGCCGCATCGTCGAGCGCGGGACCGTCGACGACGTCCTCGACCGCCCCGCGCATCCCTACACGGCCGGCCTGATCGGCTCGGTGCCGAGCCGCAACCAGCGCGGCATCCCGCTGCAGCAGATCCCGGGCGTCATGCCGTCGATTCTGTCGCTGCCCGGGGGCTGCGCCTTCCGCACCCGCTGCGCGCGCGCCGACGCGGCGTGCGCCGGCGAGCCGGCGGAGCGGGGCTTCGGCGCCGGGCGGGTCGCGCGCTGCGTCCATCCGCTGGTGGAGCCCGTGCCGTGAGCGCCGCTCCGATCGTCGAGCTGAAGGGTGTCTCGAAGCGCTTCTCGAAGCCGCTCGACGCGGCGGCGAAGCTCGCGAACATGCTTGGCGCGGGCATGAAGGCCGAGATCGTCCACGCCGTCGATGGGGTCGACCTCGCCGTGCGCGAGGGCGAGGTGGTGGGGCTGGTGGGCGAGTCCGGCTGCGGCAAGTCCACGCTCGGGCGCATGGTCGCCGGCATCCTCGAGCCGAGCGATGGCGAGGTACTCTATCGCGGGCGCCGCGCCGCGGAGATGGACGGCAAGGAGGCGACTCGCGCCGCGCTCTCCGTCCAGATGATCTTCCAGGACCCGTTCGCGTCCCTGAACCCGCGCATGCGCGTGCGCGATATTATCGGCGAGGCGCCGGCCTATCATGGCCTCGTGCCGCGCTCCGGCTTCGACGCCCATGTCGACGAGACGATGGTCCGCGTCGGCCTGGACCCGGCCTACAAGCGGCGCTTCCCGCACCAGTTCTCCGGCGGCCAGCGCCAGCGCATCGGCATCGCGCGCGCGCTCGCGGTGCGGCCGGAATTCGTGGTCTGCGACGAGGCCGTCGCGGCGCTCGACGTCTCGATCCAGGCGCAGATCCTGAACCTGTTCATGAAGCTGCGCGAGGAACTCGCGCTCACCTACCTCTTCATCAGCCACGACCTCGGCGTCGTGCGGCACCTCTCGGACCGCGTGGTGATCATGTACCTGGGCCGGGTGGTCGAGGAGGGGAGCGCGGAGGAGATCTTCTCGGCGCCCAACCATCCGTACACGGTCGCGCTGCTGGCCGAGATCCCGCGCCTCGAAACGCGCCGGCGCGAGTTCGCGCCGGTGAAGGGCGAGATCCCGTCGCCGCTCGCGCCGCCGCCAGGCTGCCATTTCCACCCGCGCTGCCCGCACGCGACGGCGCGCTGCCGGGCCGAGGCACCGGCGCTGCGCGAGGTCGCGCCGGGGCGCCGGTCCGCCTGCCACCTGAACGACGCGCGCTGAACCGCGTGGCCCGGCGCCACCTCAGGGCGCGAACTGTTCCTTGAGGACGCGCTCCTCGAGGTTCTGGTCGGGGTCGAAGAGCAGCGTGAACCCGATGTCCGGCACCTCCCGGACCTCGACATGCGCGACGTCGCGCACCTCGCTGTTGTCGGCCGCGGCGCCGACCGGGCGCTTGTCCGCCTCGAGAACCTCGAAGCCTACCTTCGCGCCATGCGGAAGCAGCGCGCCCCGCCAGCGCCGCGGCCGGAAGGCGCTGATCGGCGTCAGCGCGAGAAGGCCTGCCCCCAGCGGGATGATCGGGCCATGGGCCGAGAGGTTGTAGGCGGTGCTGCCTGCGGGCGTGGCGACCATCACGCCGTCGCAGGAGAGTTCCTGCAGGCGCACGACGCCGTCGACGGAGATCCTGATCTTCGCGGTCTGGCGTTGCTGGCGGAACAGCGCCACCTCGTTGATGGCGGTGGCGACCACGCGCTCGCCGGTCGTCGTCGTGGCCTCCATCCGCAGCGGGTGGAGCAGCACCGGCGTCGCCCTGGCGAGGCGCTCCTCGAGCCCAGCCTCCCGGAACTCGTTGAGCAGGAACCCGACGCTGCCGCGGTTCATGCCGAAGACCGGCCTGCCCAGCGCCTTGTGGCGATCGAGGGTCTGCAGCAGGAAACCGTCCCCGCCCAGCGCGACGAGGATATCGGCGGCCTCCGGCTCGACGACGTCGTAGCGCGCGACGAGGCGCTGGCGCGCCTCGCGCGCGGCGTCGGTGTCTGCGGCGCAGACGGCGATGCGGGGTCCGGTCATGCGGGGTCCGGTCATGCGGGGCGGAGCATAGACGAACAGCGGGCCGCGCGCCTCAGCCTCCGGCATCGTGCCGCGTCGCGTGCCAGAAGGCGATGGCGCCGAGGAAGCTCACCGCCGCTAGGCCCGCGAGCATCGTCGCGTAGTCCTGGCCCAGCGACCACAGCATCGCGCCGATCGCCGGGCCGCCGGCGCGCGCGAAGGTCGTCGGCATCGTCATGCTGCCGGAGATCGCCCCGTAGTTGCGCGCGCCGAATATGTCGCGGACGATCGTGCCGCGGATGACGGTGCTGATCCCGTTGACGACGCCGTAGACGGCGACGAACAGCGCGAGCATGCGGAGGTCCGCGCCGGCGACGACGGCGAGGAGGAAGAGCGGCGCGGCGACGGCGAAGATCGCGCGCCCGACGGGCCGCGCCGCGATCCCGCCGCCGCGCGAGAAGAGCAGCAGCCGGCCCGCGACCTGCAGGGGCCCGATCAGCGTGAAGAGCAGCACGCCGGCGTCGCGGCTGACCCCGCGCTCCTCGAGCATGGGGAGGAAATGGAAGGTCATCGCGGTGAAGGCGACGTTGTAGGCCGAGAAGGCGACGAGCAGCCCCCAGAACCGCATGTCGGCGATTGCCGCGCGCGTGGGGATGTCGGCGGTGGCGAGGCGCTGCGGCGCGCGCGGCGCCGGCCAGACCCTCGGCGACAGCATGACCGCGTGGATCACGGCCGGCAGCAGGAGGTTCGTGGCGGCGAGGACCATGACGGCCTGGCGCCAGCCGATCGCCTCGACCAGCGCATGGGCGAGCGGGATGAAGACCGTGCTGGCGAAGCCGCCGACGAGCGTCATCTTGAGGATGCCGCGCGGCGCGTCGTCGCCGAGCGTGCGGCTCAGGACGGCGAAGCCCGGCTCGTAGAGGGTGCAGGCCATCGCGACGCCCATCGCGAAGCAGACGGCCCAGAAGGCGAGCGGCGTCTCGACGAAGGCCCAGGCGAGGACGGCCGCGCTGCCCAGCACCGATCCGCCCGTGAGTACGGGCCAGGCATTGCCGCGGTCGACCTGCGCGCCGACCCATGGCGCGAAGATGCCGGACGAGACGAGGCCGATCGTGATGCCGCCGCTGACCACGGCCTTGGACCAGCCGAGCTCCTCGCGCATGGGCACGAAGAAGACGGCGATGCTGTAGAAGAGGATGCCCCACGAGACGAGCTGGGCGAGCGAGAGGCTCCAGAGGAAGAGCCCGGTGCCGCGGCCCCCCGCCGCGCCGGCCCGGCCCTTATCGGCGCTCACCCGCCGGTCACGCTCATGTGGCGCGGGACGGCGGGCCCGCTGCTGCGCCGGTCGATGACGAAGTCGTGGCCCCTGGGCTTGCGCGCGATGGCGGCACGGATCGCGTCGTCGAGCGCGCCGTCGGCCTCGGACTCGCGCAGCGGGCGACGCAGGTCGGCCGCGTCCTCCTGGCCGAGGCACATGTAGAGGGTGCCCGTGCAGGTCAGCCGCACGCGGTTGCAGGATTCGCAGAAGTTATGGGTGAGCGGGGTGATGAAGCCGATGCGCCGGCCGGTCTCCCGCACCGTGAAGTAGCGCGCCGGGCCGCCGGTCCGGTAGTCGGTCTCCTCCAGCGTCCAGGAGCGCGCCAGCTGCGCGCGCACCATGCTCAGCGGAAGGTACTGGTCGAGGCGGTCCTCGCCGCCGATGTCGCCCATCGGCATGACCTCGATGAAGGTCAGGTCGAAGCCCATGTCGCCGCACCAGCGCAGGATGCGGTCGAACTCGTCCTCGTTGAAGTTGCGCAGCGCGACGGCGTTGATCTTCACCTCGAGGCCCGCGCGCCGCGCCGCCTCCAGCCCCTCGAGGACCTGGTCGAGGCGGCCCCAGCGGGTGATCGCCGTGAACTTCGCCGGGTCGAGCGTGTCGAGCGAGACGTTGATCCGCCGCACGCCGGAGGCCCGGAGCTCCTCGGCGTGGCGCGCGAGCTGGCTGCCGTTGGTCGTCACGGTCAGCTCGTCCAGCGCCCCGCTGGAGACGTGCCGGCCCAGCGCGCGGAAGAGGGACATGACGTTCCGGCGGACTAGGGGCTCGCCGCCGGTGAGGCGCAGCTTGCGCACGCCCAGGCGGACGAAGGCCGAGCAGAGGCGGTCGAGTTCCTCGAAGGTGAGGATCTCGGCCTTCGGCAGGAAGGTCATGTCCTCGGACATGCAGTAGACGCAGCGGAAGTCGCAGCGATCCGTCACCGAGACGCGCAGGTAGGTGATCCTGCGCGCGAAGGGATCGACGAGCGGCGCATGGGATGTCAGCGCGTTCATAAGGCCGAAAATAGGGCGCGGCCCGGTGGAAGTCATCCCCGCGCGACGCGGGGGATCGCCCGGGCCGAACTTGCCGCGACCCGGGCCGGGTTCCATACTCGCGCGCCATGCAGGAATTCGAGGTCGCGCCCGATCCGGCGGATCCAAGGCTCACGCGCCGCGTCCGCGGCGTCGACCAGGACGGCGCCCCGGTCGATGCCTCGATCGTCGTCGAGCGACCGCTCACGCTGTTCCTGAACGGGCAGGAGATCGTCACGATGATGACGATCGGCGACCACCCGGAGTGGCTGGCCATGGGCTACCTCGTGAACCAGAACATGCTGCGCCCCGGCGACGAGGTCACTGGTGTCGACCACGACGAGGAGACCGAGTCGGTCGTCGTGCGCACCCGCGCGCGCACGGACTTCGAGGAGAAGCTGCGCCGCAAGACGCTGACCTCGGGCTGCGCCCAGGGGACGGTGTTCGGGGACCTGATGGAGCGCTTCGACGACGTCCGGCTGCCCGCCGACGCGGTGCTGCGCACGTCCTGGCTCTACAGGCTCCTGCGCAAGATCAACACGGCCCCGTCGCTCTACCTCGAGGCCGGCGCGATCCACGGCTGCGCGCTCTGCGAGCAGGACCGCGTGATCGCCTACATGGAGGACGTCGGCCGCCACAACGCGATCGACAAGATCGCAGGCTTCATGTTCCGGCGCGGCATGGGCGGGGGCGACAAGATCTTCTACACGACCGGCCGCCTGACCTCGGAGATGGTCATCAAGTGCGTGCAGATGGGGATCCCGATACTGGTCTCGCGCTCGGGCTTCACGGCATGGGGCGTGGAACTGGCGCGCCGCGCCGGGCTGACGCTGGTGGGGCGCGCGCGCGGCGCGCGCTTCGTCGCGCTGGCCGGCGAGCAGCGCATCCTGCGCGACGCCGACGCGCGCGACGTCGCGGAGGAGGACAGGAACCACCGCCGCAAGGGAGCCGCGCGCGATGAGTGACGCGGAGATGCCCGGCCTCGTCCTCGCCGGCGGGCTGTCGCGCCGCATGGGCGGGGGCGACAAGTGCCTGCGTCCCTTCGCCGGCGCGACGATCCTCGACCGCATCGTCGCGCGCCTGGCGCCCCAGGTCGCGTCGATCGCGCTCAACGCCAATGGCGACGCGGCGCGCTTCGCGCGCTTCGGCCTTCCCGTGCTCGCCGACACGGTGGAGGGCCATGCCGGCCCGCTCGCGGGCATCCTCGCCGGCTTGCGCTGGGCGCGCGTCGCGCATCCCGGGGCGACGCACATGGTCTCCGTGGCCTCCGACGCGCCGTTCTTCCCCGGCGACCTCGCCGCGCGGCTGCTGGCCGGCGCGCATGCGGCCGGGACGCGCCTCGCCTGCGCGGCCTCCGCCGGGCAGGCGCATCCGGTATTCGGCCTGTGGCCGGTGGCGCTGGCCGACGACCTCGAGCGCGCGATGCTGGAGGAGGGCATGCGCAAGGTCGATGCATGGACCTCGCGGCATGGCTGCGTCGAGGTCGACTTCCCCCTCGCGGACTGCTTCGATCCCTTCTTCAACGTCAACCGCCCGGAGGACCTCGCGTCGGCGGAGGTGCTGCTGCGCGGCGCGGCCGCGGGCAGCCAGCCCGCTTGAAAGCCCGGGCCCCCGCGACGCATTCTGCACGCGGGTCCGATGACCGGGGAGCGGGCAAGGTGGATGATCCGAGGCTACTCGAGGTCCTGGAGGCCTTCGCCGCGCGCATCTGCCATGACTTCGTCGGGGCGGTCGGCGCGGTCTCGAACGGCGTGGAACTCCTGTCCGAGGGCGGCCAGTCCGCGGATCCCGAGATCCTCGCGCTGATCTCGTCCTCGGCCCGCACGGCGAGCCGTCGCCTCCAGTACTTCCGCACGGCGTTCGGCACGGGCAGCGCCCTTTCCGCGGTGCGGCCGCTCGATGGCGCGCGCAGCCTCGCCGCGTCCTTCCTTGAGGAAGGCAAGGTCGAACTCGACTGGCCGGAGCCCGGCTCGGCGGCGGAGGCCGCGACGTCGGCGGTGCGCGAGGCGGCGGAGGCCGTGGCGGCGATCGTCGCCGGGGAGAGGAGGCCGTCCATCACATCACCTCGATGTCGGCCTGCAGCGCGCCGGCGGCTTTGACGGCCTGGAGGATGGTGATCATGTCGCGCGGCCCGAAGCCGAGCGCATTGAGCCCGTTCGCGAGTTCCTGCAGCGTCACGCCGGAGGGCAGGATCGCGAGGCGGCGGTTGTTCTCCTCCTCGACCTCGACCTGGGTGCGCGGCACGACGACGGTGGCGCCGCCGCGCGCGATCGCGCCGCCGGTGATGGCGCCCGGGACGGTCGGCGCGCCGAGCGTGGACGGCGCGAAGGGATTGGGCTGCGAGACCTGCGGGGTCTCGGTGATGCGGATGGTCAGGTTGCCGTGCGCGATCGCGACGGTGGAGATGCGCACCGCGTCGCCCATGACGATCGTGCCGGTCTTCTCGTCGATGACGACGCGCGCGACCTGGTCGGGATCGACCGGAAGCTGCTCGATGTCGGTCAGCAGGTTGACGATGTCCCCGCGGCGGTTGTCGGGGACCAGCAGAAGGACCGTGCCGGGGTCGAGCGGGCGCGCGGCCGGCGTGCGCAGGAAGTTGTTGATGGCCTGCGCGATGCGCCGCGCGGTCGTCAGGTCCGGGTTGTGCAGCGAGATGCGGGTGCGGTCCATCGAGGCGAGCTGGAAGCCCAGCTCGCGCTCGACGATGCCGCCGGCGGCGATCTTGCCCGAGGTCGGGATGTTCCGCGTCACGCTGGCGCCCTGGCCGGAGGCGGTGAAGCCGCCGATCGCCACCGCGCCCTGCGCGACGGCATAGACCTCGCCGTCGGCGCCGAGCAGCGGCGTCACGAGGAGCGTGCCGCCCTGCAGCGAGGTCGCGTCGCCGAAGGTGCCGACCGCGACGTCGACGCGCGAACCCTGGCGCGCGAAGGGCGGCAGCGTGGCGGTGACCATCACGGCGGCGACGTTCTTGGTGCGCAGGCTGCCCGCGATGTCGCAGGTGTTGACGCCCAGGCGCTCGAGCATCGCGATGATGCTCTGCTGGGTGAAGGGCGAGTTGTTGAGCGTGTCGCCCGTGCCGTTGAGGCCGATGATGAGCCCGTACCCGACCAGCTTGTTCTGCCGGATGCCCTCGAAGTTGGCGATGTTCTTGATCCGCGAGCGTGCGCCGGCGTCGGCGGCGAGGCCGGCGGCGAGCGCGACCCCGAGGATCAGGGCGGCCTTGAGGCGGGCGAGGCGAGGGAGGAAGGACATGCGAGCCTGCATTCTGCGGGGACTTCGCCATCGTCATTGCGATCCCCGTGCCAGATCGCCCTGCATCGCAATCGACTGGAAACACGAGGTTTTCCGCGCGCCACCCCGCCGCCCCGACCGGGGCGGGCGGCAATCCCTTCCCGCGTCCCGGCAGGATTTGCCGGTCGCCTTGCGCTTGCTTTGCGCGCGACGTTTGGCGTAACGAGGTCCCGTGTCGGCGACAAACGGCTTCCAGACCAAGCGGGCCACGCGCGCTTGAAGGTCGACAATACCCCCGGGCTGCGCGGGACGGCGGCGACGCGCCGCGCCGACAAGGGCGCCGCGCGCGGCGGCGACTTCGCGCGCCACCTAGACGGATCGAACCAGGCCTCGGGCGCCGGCGCGGCCTCCGGCGTGTCGGTGGCCGCGGCGATCGCGGGCATCCTCAGCCTCCAGGAGGTCGACGACGCGACCGCCTCGCTCAAGCTGGCTGTCAGGCGGGCGGAGACGCTGCTCGACCGGCTCGACGAACTGCGCCACGGCCTCCTCATGGGAGCCCTGTCGCGCGCGCAGATGGGCGAGCTCGCCCTGCTCGTCTCCCAGCGACGCGACTCCGTCGAGGACGCGAAGCTCGCGGAGCTCCTCGACGAGATCGACCTGAGGGTCCAGGTCGAGATCGCAAAATATGAAGTAGAATCAGCGGCTTGATGCGGATCGACGATCGCGCCCCGGCGGCCGGGGCGCGGCTTGATGCGCCTGGGGTCGGTTCCTATACTCCGCGCGCCCGTTCCTAGACTTAGCGATGAGGATATGACGCACCCGCTGCTCCCGGTCGATTACCGCCCGTCCGAAAACGAAGCCTTCATGAACCCCGTCATGCGGGAGTACTTCCGGCAGAAGCTGCTGAAATGGCGGTCGGAACTCCTGCACGATTCCTCCGAGACGCTCGTGCACCTGCAGACCGAGACCGTCCCCGAGGCCGACATCACCGATCGCGCGGCCACCGAGACCGACCGCTTCACCGAGCTGCGCACCCGCGATCGCGAGCGCAAGCTGATCGGCAAGATCGATTCCGCGCTCCGGCGGATCGAGGACGGCAGCTACGGCTATTGCGAGGACACGGGCGAGCCGATCGGCGTGCGCCGCCTGGAGGCCCGCCCCATAGCGACGCTGAGCCTCGAGGCGCAGGAGCGCCACGAGCGCATCGAGCGCACGCAGCGCGACGACTGACCCGCGGCCGGACCGGCGCCCCCCGAGGCGGAGGGCGCCGGCTCCCGGTCAGAACGGGAAGATCACGTCGAAGAGCTCCTGGCCCCAGCGCGGGCGCTGGACGTCGGTGATCTGGCCGCGGCCGCCGTACTGGATGCGGGCCACCGCGAGCCTTTCGTGCGGGATCTCGTTCGTCGACCTGATGTCCTGCG
>Ga0194133_10006864_pt1 | contig 13852 bp, 14 predicted proteins | sample TA2KigOf40mmetaG_FD_155448 | JGI IMG/M metagenome (GOLD analysis project Ga0194133, IMG submission 155448) | Freshwater microbial communities from Lake Tanganyika, Tanzania - TA2015055 Kigoma Offshore 40m | ecosystem: Environmental > Aquatic > Freshwater > Lake | place: Tanzania: Lake...
CACCTCGAATCGAAAGCGCGAGTAGGTTCTTCCGATGTCTTCTGTATCCCTCAGCTTGCACACTGAACCAGTAAAGGAAATGGTCAAATCGGGGCAATAATTATTTGACAGAGCGCAGCAGGTTTGTCGGGTGACGGCTGCCAATCCGAAACGTTTTACCAATTCAGCATCAGGCATGGCGTTAAGCGCTTCAAAGCTCAGACCCGTGCTGTGCATTGCCTGTAAAAGGTTGTAGGTAACCAACGGAAGAGTCACTGGGGATCTCATGCAGCTGAACTGGTAGCCCAGTAGGCCGTAGTGAGTCAGGTGCCCCCCCATAGGAGTGTAAGTAAAGCTCTGTACAAATTGGCAGCCAGCGTTGAGAGGGCTGACTGCACAAGATCCCACGTGCTGGTCCAATACCAGTCCTAGATTTTTCACTGCTTGGTTGTGCTCGTCCAGGCGCTTTAGTGAGGAATCCCTAAATTTAACCTTGGCCAACGCAGCAAGATCGGTTCCCACGTTCAAAAAGCGGTGAAGGGCCATGTTCCTGGTGAAGTTGTCCGAGGCCTTCAATGTGGGTTGAGATGCTGTAAACCCTTCCACTGCCCCGCTGGGCTTCAGGCAATTAATCAGCTCAGCCCTGGTAATGCTGGTGGAAGCTATGTGGCAGCACCTAGCCCCTTTGGGGTTCAGCGAGCGAGCCCCAACGGATACCTTGAGTGTGTCCACGGAGCCCTCAAACCACTCAAGCTCCACCTCAGTGACCCCGTTCTCAGGAATTTTTCGTAGGCAAAACGCAGGGCTGTCAGCCCCCACATGCAAGGCCAAAAAAAAGCCGTCCAACTCACCAGACTTAGGCTGCGGTCGTGCCTGATTGTACTCCATAACCTCTGAGATCTGCACTGAGCAAGGTTGTACGACTCTGCCCCCCAGCACCAGATCTGTTTTAATTCTGAAATGCAGTTTAACCATACACCAGATTTGAATAGAGGTAAGCTCTCGAGGCTTTAATAGCACAAGCGCATGGCCTCCTTGCTGGCACCCAGAAAAAGAAGCATGTGTTTACTATAAAAAGCCCCTTGCTGAGGTAATGGCATACATCTACCAGATAACGGAAGAAAAAAACAACAGTACCCCAAAAATCCAGAACATTAAATAAAACAAAAATGACATCACAAGAAGACATAGTAAATAGGTTTAATTCTTTGAAAGGTTACTCCCATGCTTACAAGAATGGGAGCTCAGACTTCAAAGAAAACGTTTGCAAGGACTCAACTGAGTCGTTGCGTCCATGCAAGGACGATTGGTTGGAACGATTGTTTCAAGCCTGTCTCATTTTCGAAACTCTCAGGCCGGCCTTTAACCAGGAGCACGGTATAGGTTTCACCCAGGGCGACACGTGCAATTTCCAGGTGCATTCTGCGACAAAAAAGAAAAAGATCATTAGTTTGCTTGAGTTTGTTGCTCTTGTTTTGCGCGAGAAGTCCGTTCCGATAAATCACATGTATCTGAATGCTTGCTTCTTGTCTCGGAGAGCATTTCAAAAAGATTCAATGAAGGAAAGAGTCGAATCCGTGTTGGAAGACCTCTTCTTGATACTCAAAGACCAAAACGAGGGTGATTTTCAGTTCTTGTTGGTTCACAGTGGCATGAATGATGTTTTTGATTTACCACAGCAAAAGCCACGCAGTCATTCAAATAGCAGCGAACAAAAGTCAGATATACAAGGTGAGCAAGAACTTTTGCCTAAGGGCAACTCTGATGCTCCTGCTACCCCTGCTACTCCTGCTGATCAACCCACTGAGCCATCAGAACAGACTGAAATGAAACTTTCTGATTCGTCAGAATCTGAAAAAGATTCAGACAGATCATATGATCCTGATGAAGACGAAGCGATTGGTGCACGTGCCAAACGCCGGCGAACTTCGAAACGCGGACAACTCGGTTGCGGTGTGGAGCGACAGCAAAGACTTACTCGATCAAGAGCGTCCACATTACAAACGACAAGATTGCAGAGGATGGACGACACATCAGACGGAGATGATTATCTTAATGATAATTACAATCCAGATGATGATGCACCTGCTGAGGGCGAATTGTTCGACCCTAGCTACACGTTAGACCCCACTCCACTGGGAACCGCCATACAGCGCTTGCACAAGGTATCCCCCCTGGAAATTAAGAGCATGTTTCCTAACTTGACTCTTAACAAAGCCAGTCCTCCTGTTCCTACATACACTGACACTGTTCAAACATGGTGCAACGAACTGGAGCGAGTCCGATCCAAACCGAGCGCAAACGTTACCTTTGCTATAGGCGAGGCGCGCAAAAAGTTAAAAGAGGACAATATCAGGGATTACCAGAGCGACATAGCGAGTCAGGCCATCAACACGTACTTGAGTGGAAAAACCAACGGCATCGTCATTTACGGGCTCCCAATGGGATTAGGCAAGACCAAGCTGGCCATCTTCTCAGCCCTGGCCCTTCACTGCATCGGCTTGACGGATGAGTCCAACCCAAGGCGCTACAACAGCGTGCTGGTAGTGGTGCCCCCTATGCTGATAAGGCAATGGTCCATAGAAATCCTTAATACAATAAAGGAATCAGAAGTTCGCTGCTTGGAAATTTCCATGACTTCTCAGCTCACTACTGTGTGCGACAAGGTGTCATACAGCTCCTTGGCAAACCCAAAGTGCATCCACTTTTTAGTGGTTGGCTACCAGTGTCTTCACACGCGAGAAAACGCTGCCAAACTCCTGGGCAGCTTTGACAACTCCATAGTGATATTTGACGAGCCCCACCAGGCGGGACTCAAGGACACGAACTCGAAAGTGTTTGAAAATTCACTGCCTTTTTACGTTAGGAAAGCTGAGGACTTGCTCTTGCGTCGCTATTATCCTTTGACATTGTTTCTCTCTGGCACGTTCTTTAACGGCTGCAAAAGTGAAAAACCGCAAGACATGCTCAAGTGTTGGAATTTGAACATATCGCCAAATTGTTTAACGGACAAGAACGTGGCATACGCAGTTACCTCGGCTCTTACCCTTGGTTCAAAAGTGGTGCCTGGCAAGAATTTTCCTACCGTGCCTCTCCCTGCCATCTACAGGATGTGTGTGAAGCTTCCAGAGCAAATGGCTTCCATATCCGTTCGCACTGCACGCTTTGGAAACGGCTTGTCTCCAGTGGAATTTCCTCAGTTGAGGGATACCATTCACGCAATCAATGCTTTGTCCAGGGACGGCTACGGCTCAGTGTGTGTCTTGGATAACCGCGATGCAGTGCGGGATATTGTGGTCACCATTCGGGATTCGTTTGCTATCTCAGGCAGTCACATACTGGCCCTTTACGGTGATCAGCCGGTGGTGGAGCGTGACAACGTGATTCGTCAGATCGAGACCTGGCACGTTCAACAGGGCCCTATCGTGTTTGCTACCGCCTTCGTGGGGGTAGGTCTCAACCTTTTCGCTGAGCAAAGACGAACCACCCGAGGTGCTCTCGGGCAAAGGGCCCTCTTCACCTACGGCATCGTGTACGGAGCAGAAACCATTCAGGAGAACCTGAAGCAGTTTGCAGCCAGACTGGCCCGACCTCCGAACGTTACGTCCCCTGCTGTGATCATTCAGGTCACGGGCGACTCCCAGGAAAAAAAGTACTTTCAACGGGCAGACTTTTTGAAGGATCAAAACGTTCAGCACATGGGCCCCTACACTCAGAAGCTTCAAGTGCAAAACGTTAGCCGAAGACAGCTAAACAAACCTGTAACACGCGTCGAGTTTTACTATTACGCTAGAATGGCATTCGCCCTTGCTGTAGAAAAGCTCGGGATCTGCCTGCCAAAGTGCTACTTGGACCCCTGTTCGCCTTTAAGAACATTCGATACGCCAGCCGAAAAGAAGCAGTACTTCGAATGCTGCTCACAAGCACTTCAAAAGGTTATGGATTCAGTGGACAAAGTGGACGAACCGAGCCCAACCCGTGAGGTGGAACAAGCCACCCCAAAGTTTTCTGCCTCGGTTTCCCACTTGGAAACTATGGACCTTGACGCAGTGGGCGATGCCATTGAGGCATTGCAAGCTGAACTCAGCCGGAGGCCCAATCCTGACACCTGACGTGTCTTGGCTATTCAGCCTTCAAACGAAAAGATGTTTAAGTAAATTTTTGCTTTATTGTGAATTATTTTGCTTTACACCATGTCAGAGGCGTCGCACAGAGGCTGAAATGCTTGCCGTTTGCCTAATACTATGTTAGGGTTTTCATAAGGCCCTTGTGCGTTGCTAAGTGCGTCGAACCCTCCCTGAAATCCTGGAATCACATCATAAACCACAGGTCCGCCCCAAGAAATGTCGTATGCGTCTTGCTGAGGCGTTTTGAGCTCCACGCTCACGACCTTGTCTTTTATTTCCACGCATAGCCCGTCGGGCCCCCAACACGGTGAGGGGGTCATTGGATCGTCCTGGCGGTACACTGCATGCATGCGAATCCGCATAAACGGTTCGCTTCGCAGAAAAGAGCAGCGCGCCTCGTCCGAGGAAAGCAGGGTTGACACGTAGCGCTCGACGGCCGTAAAGTCGGCTGGGGTCCTAACAGTGAATAGCATACTGCCCACGCGCAATATTGCATTGGGAAGTTTTATACGACAAATGCCCCGAGAGTAGAATCAGCGCCTCCATCTCCTTCTTCCTCCCTGTTGGGCGGGGTCAGGGCTGACCAAGCAGTGCCTGACAGCCCTAGCTGTTTCCGGGAACCTAAAAAAGGAGCTCTCAGCGTTTTCCTTCCACCACAGCCTGAGCAAAGTAACACCAGTGGCCTCTTGGTCGTCAGCTGCCAGTGCGTGATTTAGTAGCTTCCTGACCAGGGCTGGTATCACAGCGGAATACCCGTTGCGAGGATTGGCTGCAGTTTGAGAAAGCCTTACAAGGCAGCGCTGGTCTGGCTCCGGGAAGTGCCCAGGGCTGATGGTGTAAAGAATTATGGTGTCCAGCGGGGTGAAATAAACAGTAGCTCGCCTAGTGTCCCGCTGTGACACCTGCTTTTTGCTAGCCCTGCGTTTCCAGTTTACACACGGCATGCAAAGGGGTCTGCGGTCTGCTGAGCTCAGTGCCAAGAGAGATCTGTAATGAAGAGCAGTCGGGGTACAATGCGTTTGAACGACGCGTTGAATGTCGGCAACGTCAGCCAGGCGACACTGCGATGGATTTGCGCATGAAACCCCGCACAAGGTGCAAAACGGCACACTCATTTCCATGCCAGCCGCTAACGAACTGCGCAGAACTGTGTTGGGTTCACAGCTTAGCACAAATAAGATCAAACGACCTTTGCGCCCAGTTTACCCGGTTGGCCCGGTGTATTTATGGATAAGGTTCTAACCAACGTCTGGTTAGCAGCATGAACTCACAGAGGCTACAAGAGTCCCTTTTGGTGCACGCTGAGCTGGAAGACATCGAAAAAAGGCTGATTTTTATGGAGGCAATGTACATGCAAGGCTGGGGTGATATGTTTCATAAAGCCAAGAATGCGTACAGTGGGGTCAAGGATGCTGTTTCCTACGCTAAGAATGCAGTAAAAACAGCCATGAGCAAGGTACCAGAGGTTATGACAGTGGCCAATGAAGTTCACAGCGCGTTCAAAGTCCAGCCCGCAATCGTTGGCAACCAGATTACAGTAACTATTAACGGCAAGAGCGTGGTGTTAACAAGGGAGAGCGACACGTTGTGGAAGGTCACTGTCGGGTCTTCTGAAAAAACCGCCACCAAGTCGTCTGAGATTATTTCGGATTTAAAAACGATGACAAGTATGTCTGCTATGTCTGCTGCAGCGGAGGAAAAAGTGGACTCAAACTTTCAGGAAATTCTCCGTCACTCCAGGACCATAATGCGGTGCAAGCCCGTTCAACGCAATTTTAGCGGTGTGAGGGCCTGAGGGAAATTTCCTAACGTAATAAAAACACAAATGCGCAAACGCTTTTACACCCCGCTCAGCGGCGCTCCGGACGCGATCTGCCAGGGAGAGCCTCAGGATGGTTGTGCTCCAGTTCCTGTTATTCACAACATAGTGAGCACAGCACAAATAGAGAGCACAAGGATGCCCATGGACCTCCAGGCGATCAGCGAGATTCTTCCCGGGTCGAGCTACGACCGCCGCAAGTTCGCCGCCATGACAATTCGCCTGGCGAACCCGAGCTGCACCCTGCTGCTGTTCAGCAGTGGTAAGCTGGTGGTCACGGGAGGCAAGAACTGGTACGAGGGCGTGTTGAGCTGTTTGCGGATAGCCAGGTTCCTGCAGCGGGCGCTGGTGGGCGTGGATTTTTGGCTCAAGTCGTGCAACGTGCAGGTGACCACCTTATTTAAAATATATGTAAAGAGGTATAAATCTTTTATGTCTGCAGAGGTGTTAGCACTAGCTTTGTTTCTTGGTGGTTCTCATCTGTGTGCCATTTCAACATGCCTAGTTTGTTTAAGACGTGAGCGAATTTTGTTTGATAAATGTCAGCAATCAAACACTTACGAATTAAAAAAAATGTGGTCCAACCTGCATGACAAGAGTTACAAAAAAGATTGATGCGCATTGTGTTGTATGCCAGATACATATTTGTTTAATGTGGTGAAATCCACAGCTCTCTGTTGGATTGCTGTCTCATGCGCTAGAACAGAACAATACACTTCAAGTGTAAATCAAATTCTTGCTTATAACTTTGTTAAGCCCCCCTTGGTCAGAACATTGTCGCACACGTCGAAGTGCCCGTCGGAGCCGGAGGATCCCTAGACCTCGACGCCATGTACACGCGGCTCAACCTACACTGCACGTACCAAAAGAACATGTTCCCCGGCCTTATCTACAGACCGCACGCCTCCCCAGTAGTTTTGCTCTGCTTCCTCTCTGGTAAAATCGTCATTACTGGCGGCAAGAGCGAGCAAGACGTCATGGAGGGCTGGCGTCGCTTGTGGCCTACTCTGCGCGTTTTTATGCGGGAAGGACAAAGCGCGAATAAGAAGCAAAAAGTAGATGATATTTAATGAATTACACGGTGGAAACTGTTTTAGTTTTCCTCCAATTCTTTTAAACTCAACATAAGCTCTTCTGTGCGTTTTTGCGTTATGTCGATCATGTTTTGCAGCTGGTCACGTTCCATGGTGTATTGTTCGATTTTTCTCAAGCAAATGCGTGATTGTGTTTTCAAGTGCTCGATACGTTTCTCTTTTTGTTCACGCATGCCTTCGGGTGAGTCCATGTATTCCTTGAGTTTGCGCTCCTCCTCTGCCTTGGCGTCGACGATTTCTTGCTTCTTGCGCATGTACTCATGCAGCTGAGGGTAAACTGTGGCGTCTGGCATTGGGTAATTTAAAATCCCTTTGAGTTTTTCATTGCACTCTTTCATGATGCGGATGGGGTACCCATTCATAATCCCATGTTCGCTGTAAATCCGAAATTGGTGCTCGGCATCTTGAAGCGAACACAGTGTAGAGGTAAACTCATCTGCAATGTTAGACTCCATGTAAAAAACTACTAGAATCTTTACAGGCTATTGTTGTTGTGAGTTAAAGGTTTGCGTGAGCTATAAGTACTTTGGCAACCACAAAGACGTTCAAACGTATTTGTGCTGTTGGCTAAAAGTACGTTTTTTTTTAAGCGTACGTTTACCCATGAGTTCACTCTGAATCAAGCCAGGCCCATAGTCATGTTGACTGGCATGGTCAAAGCAGGCGGCTTGGCTCCCGTTTTGAAATTATGGCATACCCTCCTGGACGAGTTTTTTACCGCTGCGTAAAGCCTGGATGGCGTGGTGGCAGACGGGGTAAGATTTTTGACTTCTTCCACGTCTGCAAACTGAAGGGTTTCCGTGATGATCTTGCTACAAAACGTTTTTTTTACAACTGCTGAGGACCTTTCCAAACATACACCTGGGTGTATGCTAGCCAGGTACATGCCTAAGTGGTCAAACTCGTAGCCTTCCGCCACAACAGATCTGCAAAATTGCAGAGCAGCCTGGTGTTCCCTGGCAGCCACAGCCAAGGACACCAGCTCGTAGCCTGGATTGGACATGCTTCTCTGTCGCAAAAACGGTGGTCTGTCGTGGTAAATTGAAAATGCCAAGCCCCCGTCAAAAACTAACTCCACATGGCTGATGCCATGTTTTGAGGCTGCTGCAGAAAGCCTGCTCACGCATGGGTCGTCTGCCGCCGGTCTAAGAAAGGCTAACGTAAGAGTGGACATGGAGCATTACTCGAATACGAAACTCAAAATTTTAATACGCCACAGATGGGCCAAAGGTAAAGAAATGACCTAGTAGTAGCTGTCCTCTGCGTTAGCTTGAGAGGCCAAGCGCCCCCTAGATGGTTGACTTGACTTGGTTTTCTGGGCAGCCTCGACACACTCTGAGCGCAGCTTTTCAATCTTTTTTAGGCGCTCAAAATTTCCACTTTCTGATGCGCTTTTTAGGTTGGCTTTAAGAGCACTCAGTCTGGCTTGTGCGCTTATCTTGCTTTCGTGTTGCCGCTCGAGTTCCTCGATTTGCCTCTCAATTGCTTTCAACTGACCCCTTAGGTTTTCTTCTTCGTTGTTTTCCTTGTAGCTCCTTGGCCGAACGTCTTCCTCCTCGTAGTTCTTACCAACGTGGCTCCGCAAACGGTCCCTGTGGCCTACTTCGTCGTCGCCAGAGTGGTCAGACGCAAGAAACTTGGTGACATTGCGGTCCACGCGCGTCTTCAGTTCTCGGCTGGACGCTACGGGCATCTCTACGGCTCTGCGTGCCATTGACACAGAGCTTGGCTCTGAGACGCAGTAAGCTGGATCTGCCGGAGACTCCAGAGAGGAGCTAGGGACGTAGCGAATACCATGTGCCTCCAAGTAAGCGGGTGGCCCCCCCACCACACCGGGGCTTACCCCCTGGGGCGCTGAGCTCAATCCGGTAAACATCCCTGAGCTCAAAGCGCCTCCTCCTTGGATTGCACTTGCGCCAATGCCCTGCATACATTGGTTGTCAATAAAGTCGATCACCCCAAATGGACTCATAGCGGAATTCAAAGCGGACACGGGCGGCTCGTTGGCTGGCGCTCTCGACATGTGCCTCTGCTCTTGCTTCACGGCCGCGTACTTTAATACTGCACAGCACTACCTGGAAATGCTGGCCCTCAAACAGCTTTTAAGGGAACTCTGAGGCCGACCACAGCAAAAAAACACCCAAACCCCACGAACCTACCACGCAAGTAAAAAACCAAAACTCTCCAAATGTAGGCATAACTTTTGACACACTATGGTACGCGAGCGCGTTTTTAAATAGATTGAACGCACCTCAGCTGCTTTGTACGAATTTCCATTTCCTCAATGGTAGAGGCGGCTGTAAGTTCCTTTTTGTTTGATGCAATGCGCAAATTTTCAAATTTGCAAACCCGTTGGCTGTAAACCGCTGAGGACAAATACATGCATACTGCGTCGCAAACTTCGAGCATAAGCCATCGAGAGACATTTTCCAAGTTGCAACCAAAAATCCCGTGGCGAACCACGGACAAAAAATTCAACATAACGTCCTGCAGATTCATCATAGCGTAATCCTCAAAACTGTGTCGGTCCATGCCAGGAGTGTAAAAACTAAACTCAGTGTACCCGTGGTTGCGGAGAAGGCCACCTATTATGCAATAGGTGGCTGACTCTTCTATTATGGACTTATTCAGCGACACTCTCATGTAGTTCAAAAGACTACAAAGATGGTGGTTGGCCCTTTCGAGATGGCCCTCTGTCTCCTCCGCTGAACCAAAATCAGTTCTGCGTTGAACGTGAAAGAAAAAACTTTCAACAAGCAAAAAATGACGCAGTTCGCTGCTGTCCGTTTGAATGGTTATCGTTGGTCCAAGTGTAGTGGGGGTTTGCAATTCGTCCCCAAAAAGCCTGAGCTCCACATACAGTCTGGCCATGTTGCTGTATCCAATTGTTTGGACGTACAAACCACTCGGTCCCAGGCATATGTCTTTGATCTGATCCATGAGAGAATGTATGTAAACAGCTTTTTTGTTAAGATACAACCTGCTCAAGTCGGATCTGTCTGGGTCACTCAAAGCGTGGTGTTCTGTGTACAAAAAAAGCTTGTGGAGATTCTTATGAACCCCATGCGTTTTAAAGTTCAGTCTGTCCATTAAAATGTAATCGCTGAGCTGGTGTGCAAACTTGCGAAAACAGTCCTTAAAAGCCCTTGTGTTGATCGTGTTAATTAGCGCGCAATAGTCAAAATTTACAACGCAGGTGACAGGGCGAGACGACACAGACCAATACATAGGGGCAAGAATTTCTTGATCGAGATTCGGAGGACAAAGTTCGTGAGAGTAAGGCAATTGCTCCACAAAATTTTTCATGGCAGCATTTAACATGGTAGCCTTGCATGTTTCATACACTGATTCCATGATTTCGTGATGGTTCTTAACATACGCTTTCTTTTATTCACGTGTCGAAACGTACGTTTAACTGACGCGTACGTTTAAAAATGCGTACGTTTAAAAAAGCGTACTTTTAAAAAAGCGTACGTTTAAAAAGTAGTTGATAACTTACAATTTTAGTATGTACGCCACCCACGCAAGTCTATCCACGCCAATGCCGCTATTCACTGTGACTGTATTTGCTTCCGGAATAGTGTTCGGGGTTACCATGGCGTATGCATTTTTAAAAATGTTCGGTGTTAAGCATAGCAACGATTATACCGATACGACACTGATTCTATCGCTCGTCGACAGAAATCACGCCTTGTGCCGCCAAATGGAAATACTCAAACGAAAACAGCATACGAAGGACAACTCCTGTCATTTTTGATACGTGCGAGGGACTACATCCAACGACGATAAAAAACTACAACGCATAACATTCGCAGAAGGCTGCGTGATGTTTTTTGATTAAATGCTGTTGAAATTTTTAGTAAAAATCTTTATTGAATCGCAATGAGTTTTCATCATACTCCTTCCACTCTTCCCTGAGGTTGTCCACAAAGTCGTATTGGCGCCCCTTCATGGGAATACTGTTGGGGGGGATTGAGTCTGGGTCATTGTTAAAAGCATGAGCGCCTGAGACCCTAAGGAGGCGATAAGAATCCGAGGTCGGAGCCTTCGGGTGGGCTAGTGGTGCCTGCAGGGGCAGGTCCTTTTTTGAAACAGACATTCCAGACAGGGCTATCTTGGGCCGCTCCTGATCCTTGGCAGCTCTCAGGTCGAACAGGGACCGCAGAAACGAATCCATGCTGTCCTTCTGCTCTCCTCCGTAGTTTTCCGCCCCTGACGTCGAGGAAGTTACCAACGGAGGGGATACTATTGTTGCCAACGCCATGAACAACACCCAATTCGACATCCTCTCTTAATCTCTTCCTGAGGCTGGCGTTCTTAAATACCTCGGCAAGGCCATGATGACTTCGACACAGAATGCCAAGTGTAGTGCCAAGCTGAGCGCAATCCTTAAACACTGTTTGCTTATCAAACCCCACAGAAATAAGCACGCTCTTGATGCAAGACGCCATGTTCATGCAGCGGCAAAGAAGAGCCATGAATTCCTCGGGTGTGGTTGGCGGCTGGTGTAAGGTGTCGATGAGAAACCCCTGCCCTATATGCATGTAAACTGGATCAAATGTGAGAACCTGAATCTCTAACTCCCTCAGCATGAGCTCTTTAAAGTTTACACTATTTCCAATCAGATCATTGGCAGAAATAACAACAGGAAAGAAGTCGTTCCAATCTTGCACCCTCACGCTACCACCCAGCGGGTACTTTAGTCCCTCAACGTAATACGAGGAGAGAGTTCTTCCTATTCTCATAAGTATTACGTCCACTGCAAATCGGACGGGGCAAATTTGCATGGCTTACTTGGGGGTTCAAATTGCACTGTCGCGCGCAAAAATTCTTATATATTCGTTACGAGTGAACGAGACAGTTCATTCAAAACGATTTGTGCTTATAAAAAGCCACAAAGGGTGCCGAGTTCATCACAGAAACTCAGCCATGTTGTCTCAGCAGCCCCCCCAGGATGAAGAAAGGTTTCTTATCCTTCGCGCTTGCGACGCAGCCATAGTTGCGCAACACAAGTTGTTTGCAGCTAGGCTGAAACATGACTGTACAGGAGGAACCAAGGAGAACAGTAAAGAGCTTCATGAGGCCATCCTGGAAAGCAAGGAAGCGATTAATAAGGTCAGGTCTGCCCTTAGTGGGCACAATGTCAGTTGTTTTACCTCATAAGCTTACTTCGGGGTAGGCTTTTGGGCCAAAACCCACTGTGCAGCCACATTGAGAAACCTTTCAGTCGCCTCACAGACAGCCCTTTGAGCTTCCACAAGCTCCTTGTAACCCTTGTCTTTGGACATGGCCCTTTGTTGTGCCCTGTACTTAGTTTGGGCCTGGCAATGGTTCTTCTTTTTGACGTTCACATCCTTTTGTGCACTGCGCTTAAACGTGGGTGCAGAAGTGTTGTTTGCCTCTTTTTTTTCCCAGGGCAGCACAAAATGCTCCTCAGACTCTTCTCCTGAGCCTGAAGCGCAAGGCTCTTGAGAAACAGGGGAGGAAGGCTCCTGCTTCACCTGAAAATCTGTCTCAATCTCTTGTGAGGCCCTCAGTCTCTTGAACTTGCCTGGAAGAGGCTGCTCTGCTGGGGACTCGCTCCAGCTGGCGGTTTTCACGTCTATCACAGGCTCATGCAGCAGGGCAACATAAGGGTGCCTGCACTGCTTCTCCACCTCGTCCCAGCAAACCCCAAGGTCGAATTGCTTTATCTGCTGGAGCACCCCTTCGGCTGTAAAAGCCTCCCCCGATTCAAGCTCAAAGTCCTTCCAGTGCTTGGGGTGTTTCAACCCAGGAAGAAGAGAACTCTGCATTTGGAGAAGCCTTTCCTGAACTTCTTCTACTGTGCAAGCCATGAGCTGCAGCGGGGTGAACTGCTTAAAGGAGTCGCCAAAGATTTTCTGAAGCTTGTTTTCAGGAAACTTACGGCACAATCTGACGAAGCAATTGCAAACTTCATTTTTAGTGCTTTTGCTCTTCATAGCTAAAATCTCGGAAGGCACTGCAGAAAACTTGTCTGCAGGCTGGAAGCAACCGTTGGTTAAGTAAAGTTTAGTGCATGTAAACTTATCTTCAGACAGCACACGCTTCTTTTGCTCGGAAATAGTTCGGTAGGTACCGCAGGCAGTGCATCGCCAGATCGTCATGTTGCCTGTGCGAGTAGGTTGGGACAAGAATTACTGTGGGGGTTTAAATGTTTTAATTGTTTATTGCTTGCACATTTTAACACAGTTAACTCTTTGTGCAATGTATGATTTCTTTCAACTAGAGCTAGCATGATTGAGTAATCACAATTTTTATTGGAAGTCACATTTCTAAATAGTTTACCAGTAAGAATGGTCAGCAAAACACCAAACGTGATTCCAACAGCAAACACACACACAGTGAAGAGAGGCATTATACAGTAAAATAGTTTCACCTGAACGTGGACACGTACTGTTTTTGTACTTGACAATGTTGTTTTCACTCGGTTTTGTACCGAACGTGGTTAAAAGTACGGTTTTTTTAAGCGTACTTTTAAAAATTGTGTCCCATATCCGTACGTTTAACCATTGTAGAGTGACAAAGAAGCCTTAAAACAAAGTTCCATGAGCTCAATCTACATTATGCAGGTGCAGGCTTGCTTTATTACCAGTATAAGTTGAGTTATACATTTTTTTTTGTGATATAGTGCTTAAATTTTTTTTTTCAATTTTTTTTTTGTATATTGTACTTTAAAGTATGTTTTAAAGCTATATTTCAATACAGAAAAGCGTCCTGAGCATTTTGCCGTGCTCGGAATGAGCTCAATGTTAGTATTTCTCGAGTTATATAATTTTGAAGTTCTGATATAGTGCTTAATTTTTTTTTCA
>Ga0194133_10006865_pt1 | contig 13851 bp, 12 predicted proteins | sample TA2KigOf40mmetaG_FD_155448 | JGI IMG/M metagenome (GOLD analysis project Ga0194133, IMG submission 155448) | Freshwater microbial communities from Lake Tanganyika, Tanzania - TA2015055 Kigoma Offshore 40m | ecosystem: Environmental > Aquatic > Freshwater > Lake | place: Tanzania: Lake...
CTGGCGCTTGCCTATTCGCCCGGCGTAGCGGCCGCCTGCGAGGAAATCGCGGCAGTGCCAGCGAATGCATTTCGCTATACCGCGCGCGGCAATCTGGTCGCGGTCATCACCAACGGTACTGCAGTTCTTGGCCTCGGCAATATAGGACCGTTAGCGGCAAAGCCGGTGATGGAAGGTAAGGGAGTGCTGTTCAAGAAGTTCGCTGGTATTGATGTGTTCGACATCGAGGTAAACGAAACTGATCCTGACAAGCTGTGCGACATCATCGCAGCCCTCGAGCCGACATTCGGTGGTATCAATCTGGAAGACATCAAAGCACCTGAGTGTTTTTATGTCGAGCGCAAGCTACGCAGCAAGATGAAGATACCGGTGTTTCATGACGATCAGCATGGAACTGCCATCATCGCCGGTGCCGCGATCATGAATGGTTTGAAAGTTGTTGGCAAAGACATCAAGCATTGCAAGATGGTGGTATCCGGCGCAGGTGCAGCAGCACTGGCCTGCCTTGATTTGATTGTTGATCTTGGTTTCCCGATCGAGAACATCATCGTCACCGACTTGGCGGGCGTGGTTTACAAGGGCCGCACCGAATCAATGGACCCCGACAAGGAGCGCTTTGCTCAGTGTATCAAACAACGCACCCTGGCAGAAGTCATTGCTGGCGCAGATATTTTTCTGGGTCTCTCTGCAGGCGGCGTACTGAAACAAGACATGGTTCGTCAAATGGCGCCGAAGCCACTGGTGCTGGCACTGGCGAATCCAACGCCCGAGATCTTGCCGGAGGAAGTGCGCGCGGTGCGTGATGATGCGGTGATCGCTACCGGTCGCTCGGATTACCCGAATCAAGTGAATAACGTACTGTGTTTTCCGTATATTTTTCGTGGTGCACTCGACTGCGGTGCGACAACTATCACGCGCAGTATGGAGATTGCCACCGTGCATGCGGTAGCGGAATTGGCGCAAGCCGAGCAATCCGATGTGGTGGCTACGACCTACGGTGTAACCAATCTCTCTTTCGGTCCGGATTACCTTATCCCCAAGCCGTTTGATCCGCGCCTGATGCTGAAAATCGCGCCTGCCGTTGCGTTAGCTGCTGAGCAAGCGGGGGTTGCTGCACGTCCGATTAAGGACATGGTGGCCTACATGGATAGGCTGCAGCAGTTTGTGTATCACAGTGGCACAGTCATGAAGCCGGTGTTCGCGATCGCCAAGAAAGCGCCACCCGAGAAAAAGCGCATCGTATTCGCCGAAGGTGAAGAAGAACGTGTGCTGCGCGCGGTGCAAGTGGTCATTGATGAAGACTTGGCCAAGCCGATTCTGGTCGGTCGTCCTGCAGTGCTTGAACAACGCATACAGCGCTACGGTTTGCGTATACGCCCCGAGCATGATTTTGCGGTGATCAACCCCGAGCGCGATGAACGTTATCGTTCCTATTGGGAGACTTTCCTTGCGATGACCCGTCGTAAAGGCGTTACCGAGCAATGGGCCAAGCTCGAGATGCGGCGCCGGCACACCCTCATCGGCTCGATGGCTATCCACAAAGGTGATGCAGACGGCATGATCTGCGGCACCTACGGCAACACCGACCTCCACCTGCATTACATCGATCTGATTTTGGGCAAGCGCGCTGGTGTGAACACCTACGCGGCGATGAATGCGCTGGTGCTGCATGATAGGCAAATCGTGCTGGTTGATACCCACGTGAATGAGAACCCCAATGCAGAGCAAATCGCCGAGATCACCATCATGGCGGCAGAAGAAATGCGACGCTTTGGTCTTTACCCGCGTGCCGCGTTACTGTCGCATTCCAATTTCGGTAGCAGCAACAGTGAATCAGCCCTAAAAATGCGGGAAGCGTTGTCGCTGATTCGCGAGCGTGCGCCTGATCTTGAGGTGGATGGCGAGATGCATGGCGATACGGCGCTCGATGCGCATCTGCTGAAATCGGTCATGCCTGATACGCTGCTTAAAGGCGACGCCAATCTGCTGGTACTACCTAACATTGACGCCGCCAACATTGCGTACAACCTGTTGAAGATGACTGCGGGCGGTGGTATTGCGATCGGGCCGGTGCTGTTGGGTTGCGCGCGCGCGGTTCATATACTGACCCCTTCGGCGACAGTGCGCCGTATCGTCAATATGACTGCATTGGCTGTGGTCGATGCAGTGCAGCGCTGAACAGCGGCAGATCGTAACCGTATGACGTCGGCCATACCGCTCGCGGTCGATCTTGACGGCACGCTCGTTCACTCGGATACCTTGCACGATGCAGCGCTGCGTGCATTACGCGAGCATCCGCTCGCGTTGCTGCAGTTGCCGCTTTGGCTGTTACAGGGCAAGGCAGTGGTCAAGCAACGATTGGCGGCGCTGTCGCCGTTTGATCCGGCGACGCTACCATATCACCAGCCGCTGATCGAGTGGCTGACTATGCAGCACTCACAAGGCCGAAAACTGGTGCTGTGTACTGCTGCAGACCAGCAGGTTGCCATTGCGGTCGCAGATCATCTCGGTATTTTTGATGAGGTACTTGCCAGTGATGGCAGTGCCAACCTTGGTGGCCGAACCAAAGCTGAGGCGCTCGAGCGTCGCTTTGGTGTTGGTGGATTTGACTATGCTGGTAATGCTGCAGTTGATCTGCACGTCTGGCAGCGCGCGAGGAAGGCTGTCGTCGTCAACGCTTCATCCGACGTGAAGCGCAAAGCACAAACTGTCGCTCAGGTCGATCAGATTTTTGATGCCGAACACCGTGTAGGTGAGGCTTTGCTGCGTACGCTACGCCCTCACCAGTGGGCGAAAAATCTGCTGCTATTCATGGCGCCGATGGCAGCACATCTGGTTCCAGACGGCGAGATGTTGTCACGCTTGTTGTTTGCTTTTGTCGCGTTTAGTTTGTGCGCCTCGGCCGTGTACGTGACCAATGATTTACTTGATCTTGACAGCGACCGGCAGCATCCGCGTAAACGGATGCGCGCCTTCGCGGCAGGGCAGTTATCGGTAGCGATAGGCGTGTTGCTGGTACCTCTCTTGCTGATGGGTGCTTTGCTGTGTGCGCTACCGGCTGGCTGGACATTTTGTGGTTGGCTTTTGTTTTACTTTGCACTGACCTGTGCATATTCATGGGTGTTGAAGCGACTGGTAATTATTGATTGCCTCACGCTCGCCATGCTTTATACCCTGCGTGTGATTGCCGGTGCAGCAGCTGTCGATATCCCGCTATCGTTTTGGTTATTGGCATTCTCGGCGTTCTTCTTTTTGTCGCTGGCATTCGTCAAACGCTATGCCGAACTCGATTTTCATTCAAAGTCCGGCAGCGATCGCGCACATGGTCGCGGGTATCTGACCTCTGATACGCCATTAGTGCAAGCCTTCGGGCTGATGTCGGGGTATGCCTCGGTTGTGGTGCTGGCGTTGTATTTGAACAGCGACGCTGTGGTTCGGCTGTACCGTTCGCCTGAATTGATCTGGGCCGCCGTACCAGTACTGCTGTACTGGATCAGCCGCATCTGGATGAAAGCACATCGCGGTGAAATGCATGACGACCCACTGGTCTTTGCAATGCGTGATCGTGTTGGGCTGCTGGCCGGAGTGTTGTTCTTTGGTGTGTTATTGGCGGGTTCGCGCGGGTGGGTATGGTAGCGGTGAGTTCTTGGGGGCGGCTGACTGCTGCCGAGCATCGTATGCTGCCTCTCGCTGACCGAAGCAAGGTCCATTTATCCATTGCCGGACAGCGTCCCGGCTTGGCTTTCGGTATGGGCCGGAGCTACGGTGATGTTTGTCTCAACCCCGAAGGCGCGCTGTGGGACATGCGACCGCTCGATCGGTTCATCTCATTTGATCAGCCAACCGGTCGTTTGCGTTGCGAAGCAGGTACCTTGCTCCGTGATATCCAGCGACTTGCAGTACCGCGCGGATGGATGCTAGCGGTGGTGCCAGGTACTCAGTATGTGACGGTTGGTGGTGCCATCGCGAATGACGTACACGGCAAGAACCATCATCGTCACGGGAGTTTTGGTGATCACGTGCTGGGCTTTACGCTGGCTCGGACTAATGGTGAGCTACGTCACTGCAAGCCCGGCGATACCCTATTTGCTGCGACGGTGGGCGGGCTAGGCCTGACGGGTGTCATTGTTGAGGTTGAGTTGCAGCTGCGTCGTGTTCCGGGCGCTTGGCTTGAAGTCGAGACGCTATCGTACCGTGACATTGATGAATTTTTCGCGCTGTCGGATGCTTCGGAAGCAGATTGGGAGTACACCGTGTCTTGGGTCGATTGCCTGAATCGATCGCGCCGTGGCATCTTCATGCGCGCTAACCATGTCGAGTCAGATCAGCCAGAGCCTGATCCCCGCGATGATTTTCGCTGGCCGTTTGTGCCACCAGTTTCGCTGGTGAACCGATTAACGCTGCGACCATTGAATACGGTTTACTTTCACCTGAAAAAATCACAGGCTCGCAGCCTGCAATATTACCAATCATTTTTTCATCCGCTCGACGGTATACATGACTGGAATAAGCTATACGGGCCGCGGGGCTTTTATCAATACCAATGTGTGCTTCCGAGAGCCGAGGGTGTGGCGGGCATCAAAGCATTGCTGCAGACGATCGCTCGCACGGGTACAGGCTCTTTTCTTGCAGTCCTTAAAACTTTTGGGCAACGCGAGCCAACCGGCATGCTGAGTTTTGCACAACCCGGTGTAACGCTGGCGCTGGATTTTCCGTATACCGGTGACGAAACGCTGCGCCTGTTTCAGCAACTGGATGCGATTGTGGTTGAAGCGGGGGGTCGTTTGTACGCTGCCAAAGATGCGCGTATGCCGAGGGCAGTGTTTGAAGCCGGGTATCCGCGCCTGAATGAATTTTTGCCGCTGCGGGATCCGGGCATCAGCTCCGCGATGTCTCGCCGACTACTCGAGAGTTGAATTGAGCAATCAACGCATTGTCATTATTGGCGCGAGCTCAGCCATCGCCGAGCACTGTGCAAGACTGTGGGTGCAGCAGGGTGCCGATTTTGTGCTGGTCGGTAGAGATGCGGCGAAGCTTGGTCGGGTTGCTGACGATCTGCGGGTGCGCAGCCCGCAATCTCGCATTGAAACTTTGCAGCTTGATTTTTTAAACGTTGATGCAATCAGTCACCTTGCGCAACAGGTCGCCAACGATCCGATCGATATTGTTTTGGTGGCGCATGGTGACTTACCGGATCAGCGAGCTTGTGAGCAGGATCTGCATCTAGCCCAAGCAACATTACAAATTAACGGGGTATCGCCGGTACTATTTGCCGAAGCCTTCGCACTACAACTCAGCAAGCAAGGCCGAGGAACCCTGGCTGTGATCGGCTCAGTGGCCGGAGATCGCGGTCGCAAGGCTAATTATGTGTACGGCTCGGCAAAAGGTATGGTCGATCGCTACGTACAAGGCATGCAGCATCGCTTTGCGGGAAGCGGTGTCAAGATTGTATTGATCAAGCCAGGGCCAACCGCAACACCCATGACAGCGTATCTGCCGTCGACGGGCATGGCAGCGGTCGATCAAGTTGCGCTTGCCATCGTACGGGCGATTGCTGCAGGTGAGCCGGAAGTTTATGTGCCGGCGAAATGGCGGCTCATTATGCGTGTGGTCCAGCACCTGCCGCGTTGGGTTTTTCATCAGCTGAATATCTGAATGATTCGACAATTTTTCAAAATTGAGTTTCTGGTTTTTCTTTTGATCGGAGGTATCGCCGCTGCGGTCAATTTTTCTACTCGACTGATTTACAACCAGTGGTTAGATTTTTCAGAAGCAGTAATTCTGGCTTACCTGACCGGCATGGTGGTCGCGTTTGTGCTCATGCGAGCATTGGTTTTCCCGAAAAGCACGCAACCCATCAGTAAAAGCGTAGGCTTTTTTGTTATGGTGAACGGGGTGGGGATACTACAAACATTTGCGGTCAGCGTCGGCTTGTACTACCTGTTACCGCTTATCGGAATAAGTCGTTGGGCACCAGAGATCGCACATGGGATAGGTATTGCGGTGCCTGCATTTAGCAGTTATGTCGGACACAAAAGATTTTCATTTAGATAGGCCGTAGGTCCTTAAAAATCGGCAATCTTGAAGCGGCAGCCATTTAGGAATAGCGTAGTATTGCTTCGCTATTTCGCCAAGTATATTTTTTCGATACGGCTCAAACCTAAAGTCGATACCATCGATCATCCAAAACCGAGCACCTTGAAAAGACTGCTCGCGAATGTCGACCGCTTTGAAAAAATCCTGATAGTCCGCCAGATTCGGCTGCTTGTTAGTAAAAATGCGAATATTTTTTCCGTCCAGCAGGCTGAAGTCGGTAATGTCGTCGTCTAGCCGGGCATGAAAACTTCCCAGTCCAAACACCGGTAGGTAACTTCCGGAGTGATAAGCCAGCAAAGAAGATTGGCTATAAGACCGAGTCATCAATACTGTATTCGGTGACAAATCTTCTACTAGCCGCTTAGCCAAACTTTGGCCATAGCGATGCACTACAATGCCTGAGTAATAGCTTGACGATGCAAAGCTCGTGGTCGGTAAATAAATTAATCCCAATAAAAGTGAAAGTATCGGAACACCCAAAAGCAAATTCAAATTTTTATGCCGCCTCAAGGTATCAATGTCGGTAATCAGTCCGATCTGCAAGAATACAAAAGGTAAAAAGCCAAGTATCCAATGAAGTCCGATCGGTTTCCACAACGATAAAATTAGAAAAAAACCGAGTGGCAGCAAATAAAGTAGATGGGCATACCACCGGCCACGCCATTCTTTATGCCTCATCAGTCTGAAAAGCGTCCATGGCGTGACTAATATAATCAACATCGATAAATAGATACCAGCTTCGGCAGTAGAAAAATGTGTGCCCTGATGACGGTTGATGAGATTGAAGAGCAGGTTATTCCAGCAATGAGTTGAATTCCAAGCAAAATTCAATGCCATAAATGGTAATGCGCACCCTGCTATCAGCGCGATTCGTATGATTCCTCGATGACTCAGCAGCAGGCAGGCTGCGAAAGTCAGCGCTAATAAGCCGGCAAAATATTTCGATAATAGTGCCAGCCCAAGTAAAACACCACAGGCAGCATCCCACGCGAGCTTGCCTGATATTTCTGCACGTACGAAGGCATAGCCTGAAAAGAACACGAAGAATATAAGTGGTGTGTCTGTCGTGATGAAGTTCAGACTCCAAGTAAACGGCAGGGCCAGAAATAAGCTGCCAAATACCCATCGTTGTCCGTTATCGTCTGTTTTGATTCGTTTAATCAGATCGATCAGGCCAAAACAAATTGCAATCCAAAGTAGCACCGCGGGCAGCCGCAGAACAAGCGGATGTGATGAGATCTGTTGCAGAGCCCATAGCCACCAGCCAACCATTGGTGGATGATCATAAAAACCACCCCAATCCGGGTGGGCGCCCCATTGGAAAAAATAAGCCTCGTCGCCGGTCATCGGAAATGCTGCGGCGAGCCACAGCTTGAGTAGTGTGGTGACTGCGAGAAGCGATATAAAATGACGCTTGTAACGGATCAATTTGGCATACGGCCGAACAAAGGCTCTTCGCTGGTTAATCTTCGGTGATGACTGCACTATAAAGGTATGGTTCAAACCCAGCTGTTACCATAGTATAGCGACGGGGTAGCAAGGCACCTTGTGTTTGTGGTGCGGGTAATGCCTTGGATAATCCAGAATACTGATCAGCTTTACTGGGCAGTAGCCGCACACGATGGCATTCAACGACGTCGATGAATAGCAAGTTGTCATTCTAGTTGAGCAGGGCTTTGATAATTGATACTTTGGGTCAAAAGCTAGCTTCGGCGTACATTTTTAGTTATCTAATCAATCTTTGACATGCTTTCCTTGAAAAAATTTTTTCAGCGCATTGCGCTATCAATATCGATTTTATGCGTCTGCTCCCCATCCTTCGCAGACGACTGGTTAGATGGTTTTTCGCTCGAAAAAAAAACGGGAGATCGGTATGCGATAACATTTTCTCCCTACACCCGACACTTCAGTAACAACCCGGAGCACAAATACGTTTGGCTGCTTGGCATTGAGCGGGAGAGAAAAACTGATTCGGTGGCTGGGATTGCTTTCTTCAATAACTCTTTTGGGCAGCCCTCCCTGTATTACTACCCGTGGGGCGCTTCATACAGAAATCTTATGGGTGAACCACAGTTCTACGTCAAGGTAACAGCGGGGCTGCTGTATGGTTATCGAGGACAGTACGAAGATAAGGTGCCGCTCAACTACAACGGATTTTCCCCTGGCATTGTGCCGGCGCTGGGTTGGGATCTGGGTGATGGGTTCGGCGTGCAAGCCAACTTTCTGGGATTCAACGCGCTGATGATTCAGCTCGCACTACCGTTAAAGTAACGACAGACAGTGTTGTAACCGGAGGGCGTTTGCACAAGTTCACCACACGCTTCATAGGCTTCTGTCTTATCTTGCTTCCAAAGCTGGCTTGGTCGCTGGCCTTCGCCGCGGCTGACGATCAAGGCAGAAGATTTTTCCTAGACCCGGATGGGATGCATCGGAAGGGCTACATCGTCTATATCTGGTCGGTTCAGCGTAATCCCCAGCCTGATGCCTCGGGCGTCTGGGTGGTTCGCTCGCAGCGGGAGTTTGATTGCCGATTAGGGCGTACCCGAACCATGTGGCTGACTTCGTATGCCGATCTAGAGGAAGCGGGCTCGCCGAAGCAGTCGGGCGCCGTTTCGAACCCTGAATGGGTCTCAGTGGATCCGGACGCCGTCATGATAAGTTTGCTTGATCAAGCGTGCAAGATGATCATGCAAAAATGAGGAAGTCATAGTCGTCAATTTAAGGTGAATACGATTGCAACGCTCAGTCAAACTGTCTGGCAGTCTTTGATCGTTTTAATGATTAGCATGAACGCTTACGCGCAGACTACCCAGCCCGGTTCGTCCCCGCCGCCGGACGTGTCCAACCCCCGGCTCCAAATGTCGGAAGACCCAAAAATGAAAGCCGAGGGCGCTCGGCTAGCAGCACTGATGGAGAAGCTGCAAAAAGAGTCCGACGCCGAGGCACGTCGGAAAATCATGTCAGAAATCATGTGTCCGCAGTAGCGGACGCGCCACTGGTCAGGATTTGGTGTCGTTGGTGCTCGCTGGTGCCGAAGCTGGCGCTGCAGTGGTGGGTGCCGCGGCCGCTGCTGCAGCATTCGCCCCTGCCGACGCTGCTTCGGCCACAGGCGCAGGCTCGGTCGCGGCCGTGCGCTGCGGTTCTTGTGCGCGGGCTGGCATGGTAGGTACTTCACGACCCACTTTGTAGATGCCGCCCTGCAGCGAGCCGCCCTTTTTGATTTCCAGCTCCTGGTAGGTGATCGAGCCGGCTACCAGGCCGGTAGACTCCACCACCAGCGTGCGATTGGCCACGGTGGTGTCAGTCAGAGTGCCTGCCACCCGCACATGGTTGGCGGTGGTTTGCCCATCCATCGAGCCATTTTGCTGGACGAAGACGGAATCGGCGCTGAGTTCGCCCTCGAGCTTGCCGTCGACGCTGGCCACGCCGGGTACGCGCATGGTGCCCTTGATGAATACACCTTCACCCACCAACAACGAGCCGGACGCATTAATCTCTGCCATGTTGTTCTCTTTTGACGAGTTTGAGAAGAAAACAGCCTGTCGCATCATACAATTTTTTTCTCATTTGAAAAACGTATTTGCCAAATTTAATAATCATTTGAAAACGCTCGCCATGCCCAAGCCCCGATTAATTCTGTTTGCCGGCCATGCCGGTACCGGCAAGACCACCCTGGCCAAACGCGCGGTGCCGCTGCTCTCGCAAAAGTTTGGCCACGACTTTTTTTCCTGGATAAAGACACGGCTTACGGGGCGTTCAGTTCGCACATCATGGGGCTGCTGACTGGCGACCCGGCCGATCGCGATAGCCCCACCTACCTGCAGCATCTGCGTGATCAGGAGTATTCCGGGCTGCTCGACATCACCCGAGAAAATCTGGCGCTTGGCAACCACGTGATTCTGGTGGGCCCGTTCACGCGCGAGATTTTGGCGGGCAAGTTCTTTGAACCGACCTCGCTCGGCTTACCCGACAACACCGAGTGTCGCGTGGCTTGGATTGATCTCTCCAGCGACGAAGCCAAACGCCGCATTGAAGCGCGCAATGACGCGCGCGATCACTGGAAGCTGGCGCATTGGGATGAATACATGAAGCGGCGCGTCGAGCCGCCGTCGCATGCCGCGTTAATGCGGATGGATAACGATCGATTTGATGCGGCGAAGTTTGATGCGCTGATCGAGTTTTTGCTGGCGTAAAGTGGTGAATAGCGGTTCCAACAACGCCAGCGGCCCAACGGACAAGTTTTAATCAAGCGCCTGATAAACCAAGGTCTTAATCATCCGCCGATAAGACTGCCTGATCGGCCCGGGCGTCTGCGCCATCATGACGGCAATCAGTTGTTCTTTCGGGTCGATCCAGAAGAACGTGCCCGCGGCACCGCCCCAAGCGTATTCACCTTCAGAGCCGGGCACCGCCGCAATACCCGCTTGCTGCCGCACCATGAAGCCCAGCCCGAAGGTGTAGCCCTGTATGCCCATCAGCACTTCGCCGGGTTGCACTGGCGTGGCGATTTTCGGGCCGAGATGATCGGAAGTCATCAAAGCGACGGTGGTACGCGATAGATAACGTCGGCCAGCGAGTGTGCCGCCGTTGAGCATCATCTGGCAAAAGCGCAAATAATCATCTGCCGTGGTCGACATGCCCGCACCACCCGATTGATTGCCGGTGGGTTGAGTGACATCCAGCACAGCCATGCTGGGGCCGCCGGTGAGTGGGTCGATCTTGAATGGTTCGGCAATGCGCGCGACTTTTGATGCCGGCACCACGAAGTGAGTGTCTTTCATGCCGAGCGGTTTGATGAGTTTTTCATCCAGCAGTACGCCGAGTGATTGCCCGGATATTTTCTCCAACACGCGGCCGAGCAAATCGGTCGATAAGCCGTAGTCAAACGTGGTGCCGGGTTGCCATACCAGCGGCGCTTTGGCGAAGGCTTCGATCTGCTGCTCGGGCGTGAGCGTGATCGACACCATGGGTATTTTTGGTGAGAACAGGCCGGCTTCTTCATACGCTGTTTTCACGCTGGCGAAGCGAGTGAATTCACCGTAAGTAATGCCGGATGTATGTCGCAACAGATCATGAATCAAGATCGGTCGCTTGGCTGGTTCGCGCGCGCTGTTCGCTTCAGCGGGGTTGCTCATGACTTGCAGATTTGCCAGCGCCGGAAAAAACTTGGACACTGGATCAGTGAGCTGCAGCCTGCCTTCTTCAACCAGCATCATGGTCACCACCGATACTAGTGGTTTGGTCATGGAGTACGCGCGGAAGATGGTGTCGCGCTTCATAGGCACTGCTGCATCTTTGTTTTGCCAGCCGAGTGCCTCGGTATGCACGATGGCGCCCTTGCGCGTGACCAGTACCACGGCACCCGGCATGCGGTTGGCATTGATTTCAGTATCGATCACGCTGCGAATGCGTGACAGCCGCTCTTTGGAAAAACCTTGCGACTGCGGCGTCGCCGTGGGTAGGTCTGCGCTGTGAGCGATGGTGACGAATGATGCCAGCACTAGCGAGAGAAAAACAGTAAGTACTGTTGGATAACTTCGCATCGCGCGGCCGCTATTTTTTATGCTTGAGTTGGTCATATCAGCCTCAATGGAATCACAACCTAAGCTTAAGCCATGCATCACGCAGCTTGGCTGCTGCAACCGGTTTATCGAGCATGGCAAGCGTCACTTTGGGTGATGTGTCCGGCTGCAGATGCACCTCAAAGCACATCAGCTCATCGCGGCGAAATGCATGAAGCTGCACCTCATCACCCACCCGATATCTTGCGAGTAGTGCATCCAGATTGGATGCAGTGATACGCAAATCGTCCAGCGCCACCAAGCTATCGCCCGCTGACAAACCAGCGTGATGCGCCGCGCCACCTTCGTATACGGAAGCCAGCTTGCAATCGTTGCCTGCTTTGCGAGTACGCACGCCGAGCGATGGCGAAGCTTTGCTCGGCCGATCTTGCAGGTGTATCGCAACCCCCGAAAACGCTTCCGCCAGCGGCAAATCTTTCGTACCTCGTACGGCATGATCAAACACGGGCTTCAGTTTTAGCCCGGTCACTTCATCAAACAAGGCTTCGACTTCTGCGTCTGTTACACCCACACCATGCCCGGGTTGATAAAAATCCCGACCATAGCGGCGCCACAATGCGCGCATGACATCATCCAATGATCGCTTGCCACGGGTGCGGCTGCGAATCAGCAGATCAAACCACAGCGCGACCAGCGAGCCTTTTTGGTAATAGCTAACGATGGCGTTGGGGGCGTTTTCATCTTGGCGGTAGTACTTGGTCCAGGCATCGAAGCCGGATTCGGCCACGCTCTGCTTGAAGCGGCCAGACCCTTTGTGAACAGCGTTAATGGTTTTGGCGAGCAAGCCGAGATAGGTTGCGCGATCGATGAGGCCGCTACGGACCAAGGTCAAGTCATCGTAGTAGCTGGTGAAGCCCTCGAACAACCACAGCAGCGGGGTGTAGTTTTCCTGGGTGAGATCGTAAGGCGCAAATACAGCGGGCTTGATACGTTTAACGTTCCAGGTGTGGAAGTATTCATGGCTGCACAAACCCAGAAAGCCGCGATAGCCTTCGCTCATGGCACTTTGCCCTTGCACAGGCAAATCCGAACGCGCGCAAATCAGTGCCGTCGAGGCGCGATGCTCAAGGCCGCCATAGCCGTCGCCCACCGCCAGCGTTAAAAATACATAGCGCGACATTGGCGCACGTTTGCTGCGTGGTTCAAACAACGCGATCTGATGCTCGCAAATGCGCTGCAGATCATCAGCCAGCCGATCGGTATCAAGATTCGGCACACGCCCGGTGATGGCCATTTCATGCGGCACGCCATGCGCTTCAAATGTCACCAAAGTGAATTCACCGGTCTCGACCGGGTGATCGATCAGCTCGTCATAGTCTTGTGCAATATAGGCGCCAAAACGATGGCGACGAGCCTTTAGCTCAGGCAACGATGTCGCCACACGCCATGCAGCGTGGACCTCGCCTTCGGGTGGCTGGATGTCGACCACGTGCGGCAAGTGCTGCTTACCGTCTACCTGCAAGAACACACTGGTGCCATTGAAAAAGCCGTGGGTTTGATCAAGGTGCGCCGCACGCACTGACAAATCCCACGCGTACACCTGGTACACCACACGTAACTCACCCGAGCAACGTGTAGCACGCCACGTATGATTATCGAGCTTGGTGAGTTTCAGTTTACGGCCGTCGGCCTCAGCGCGAATTTGCACGATGTTGCGTGCGAACTCGCGAATCATGTAGCTGCCCGGTATCCACGCCGGCAGTGACAGGACCTGACCTTGCGGATCAGGATGCGTGATCGTCAGCGTAACTTCAAATAAATGCAGCGCCAGATCATGCGGCCGTATTACGTAGTGAATTACTTCGCGGCGAGCGGGCATGGATTTTCAGTCAGGCGTTAACGTCCACAACCAGTCGCCCACGCACTTCGCCAGCAAGTATTTTCGGGGCCCACGCCAGCGCGTCTGCCAATGCGATTTGCTGCGTGATTTTTTTCAAGGTCTCGGGTTTGATCTCGGAGGCCAGATTAGACCAGGCAGCAATGCGGCGATCGATCGGCGCCATGACGCTATCCACACCAATCAGCTTCACACCGCGCAAAATGAACGGTGCGACGCTCGCCGGGAAATCCATGCCCTGTGCCAAACCACACGCAGCAACCGTACCGCCATAACGCGTTTGCGCGACTGCATTGGCCAGCGTGTGCGAGCCCACCGAATCCACCACACCTGCCC
>Ga0194133_10006866_pt1 | contig 13850 bp, 8 predicted proteins | sample TA2KigOf40mmetaG_FD_155448 | JGI IMG/M metagenome (GOLD analysis project Ga0194133, IMG submission 155448) | Freshwater microbial communities from Lake Tanganyika, Tanzania - TA2015055 Kigoma Offshore 40m | ecosystem: Environmental > Aquatic > Freshwater > Lake | place: Tanzania: Lake Tanganyika...
CACAAAAGAGAAGATTCAATAAACTGTGTTTTCATCCTATCGGACATGAAACTAGCCAACGAACGAACGACCTATCTTCTTTTGCCCATGCCAGAAACGTTGTGTTTGACAAATAAACCTAATGAAAGTCTCGATGCAGATGTTTATCAGATCCTTAGTTGTTTATTATTGGCTTTAACCTTGTCGCAAAAGCCAAACAGATTGACAAGTAGCAAACATTCCGAAAGTTTCAAGTTGTCCGATGTCTTATCTTCTTTCAACAACATTAAGTGCTAAACTTAAACTCTTTTCAAGTAAATGGAATTTTGATTTTACAAGTCCTTTGGGGTTGAAACTATGTAAAAAGGTAAATCTTTGCAATCACCATGCTTTATGAGAAGAAAAGGTTATAATAATTGTCTGAAAGGCTAAAGCTATATAGTTAAATAGCGAGAAAGAGATTCTTGCAGTCTTCGACAAACAATGCACAAAGCATAAGTCACACCTAAGGAATACAAAACTTTAAAAGTTTAAGCTGTCTGAAAGTGACATTTGTTCAAAAACTAGCCATTGTTTTGAGGATTCAATTGCTCGTATCTCGTGAGAAACTTACGACTTAGATGCACTCTCATTCTTGAACCGTCCAACTATCGATAACTTAGTTTAGATGCAGTAGTTATGTGACTTTTTTTCGTATTGGTTTGTTGGGATGGATGGACGACGTTGACAAAAGGTTTTGATGAAATAGCTGAAAAAATAATATTTTTGCCAAAACGGACTCTGATCGTCACTTTTTTTGCCCAGTTTCTCACGGAATATCAAAAAAACACTTTTTTTGAATCAAATAGTTGCGGTCACCTGATAAGACATCCGCTGACTATTTACCTCATTTGAGTTACATCAGGGTTTATTGAGAAACCGACCTTACTACATAATTTGCAGTCTATCTGCTTTGTAATTAATCATGCCACTGAAAGAGAACTTTGCTTTCATACTTTAATAACATCCTTTGCTAAATCATATAGAAAGGATTATCTATTTCCAAACGGTCTTTTACGTTTTGATTTCACGTTTGATTGTTTTACTACATAAAATGTGATATATTTACCAACATGCATGGATATCTAAAAAGTATGAGAGTGAAAATAGAGCAATGTTGTCCGTGTTTCCTTTACTTCTTTCCTTCTTTCTGTCAAACATTGTGTGTGTGTGGATTTTTTTGACCGAGCGAACGGCGTTTCGGACGTTGCCCGTCCGTTTGGAGATTTTTTTCCTCCCCGTCAATCCCGCAAACTTCGTCGAGAAGAGTGATGCTTCTTCCTTCACATGAGGGAGAGGTGAGAGTTAGACTTGGGGTTATCCCATGTGAGATAGTGAGTAAAAGACCGACCGACCGACCGACCGACCCCCTAGCCTCAGCCGACCGGTAGAAGAAGTAAGAGAAGGCGCTTTGCGACTTGTGGACATTCGGGTCCAAATAATCATCCGAATAGAGTCTTGAGCGACGAACAAGAGGGAAGAAGGAGACAAAGGCAAAGCACATACGGACAGAAACAGACAAGCAAAGATTCAAGAGTGAAAAGAGTGGGGGTCTTCCCGGCCTCCATCCTGCCATCCATTCGAGTGTGTGGGTGTCTTGAGCAAGTCAGTCGCCGCCTGGCCTGAGAACAAGACGGTGGGTAGAGACCCACCATAACATTAGAAAAATAAACTGGACTTTGAAAAGAAGACTTTATATATAACTTAAGTGAATCCAATAACAATCTACTTTATATTGAAAGAACTGTAAGGCTAGCTGCGTCCACATTGAACCATGATCCGGACACCATGCCTTGGACTTTGTGAAGGAATCCGGATCAAGACAGACTTACTTATTCCATCGTAGTGTCATTCCAAAGACAAAGTTGTTATTCTTCAAGGATACTTTTTAGTCAATCCGTCAAAATTGCTCCGATTTGTAGCGAAGAATTATCGACACCGACCTCCTCCAAGATGAGTGTCGCCTTGGATAGCGTCATGGAGACGCAGGCAGCACAACTTAACCTCCTTCTGTATCATATGTACAGACCATACTTTAACGGTAGGAATCAAATTTATTTTTTAGCGTCTTCATATACTTCCATCGAATCTCTAAACCTTTCACGTCAATTTGGAGAAAAATGAAAAATCTTTGTGAAAATAATAAATGAGGTTTAGCTCTGACTGACCCTCACTTTTTTTTCGATCTGAGATTTGTATATTTTTGAGCATATCTCAATTTTTTTTTCCTGTTCAAATCTCGTTTGCAAGTTTTTTCTTTCTCCCATAAATTTTCCCCTTTGAAAATTTTATTCCCAAAAGTATTTGATTTTAATTGACGTATGTCAATTTTTTTTACGTATCATCGCGTAATGATAACTTGAAATTCATGGCTGTGGCAAAACTATGTTCTGAAATTTTGAGCTTCCAAAAATCTCACCCATTTTGAATATGTTCCAATTAATTGGCCAGAAAATGGTGAGCTGTGAGAAATTCTTCGAACAATTCAAAAGTAGATTTTGAAAAAATATTTTTTTCGAAATATTTAGAAGAGCTAGATGACAAATCATAATTATTTTTATTGTCATTTTCGTTTTCAAAATAAACTCGTAGGAAAAAAAGAAGTTATTTTTGACCAAGTATGAGGATTTTTTCGTGGAAAAATATTTTATTTTTGTATTGTCGGAAGCCCTGCTTGAAAATGTTCCATATCATTGTTGTTGAAATATGAAATACAAATAATATATATAGTGATATTTTTCTGGGCACACTAGTGTCGTGCGATGACCGTTGAACAAAGTCATCAGTTTTGCATTTTATTTTTTTACATTTTTGTTAGAAAAAAAACCCTTGTCAATAAAATTAGAATGAATTGCAACTTGGAAGAAATGAAAATCTTTTAATCTTGACGCTTGTGAAAAATATATTTGTCAGCTAAAACGATGCAAGTTATTTTCATGAAAAAACATTATTATTTTTCAACTCTCAAAAGGCTCTCATCATTCATATGCATTTTTAGGGATAGATGGATGTTTAGATGAGTAATTTAAACAACACAAACTATTGTGTCTTTTTTTAACCAAGTAAAATTTAATTTACGATTCAAAAACTGCAGCAAAAGTTAAAAATTAAGGTGAAAATATTTAGCTTCAGTCAGTCATGACACTGTCCAATTGATAAAGATAAACTTTTTTTGCCTTTAACAATATTTGATCACTTCAAAGAATATTTCACATTTATCGTAAGATTAAGGTCATTTTTTATTTTTTATATTTTATTTGATCTGAAACAATAAATTGACCAAAATGTTGTTATTTTGATAAACTTAGATTGTGATTTATGATGAACTTTTATTTAAGCAAATGGATTTTCTCACACAGTCTTCATAAATGTATAACGATTTAATCAAAATCTCTTGTAATATTTCAAATCAGCACAATGCCAATTATCTGTTTATCACATAATTTGGTTTAACCGGATTATCTCTCTTTATCAGGTCTATTTATCTTTCTTTATTTTAATTTTTCTCCATTCTGTAACCCGAAAAGGTCGTTTCAATTTCTCATTTTGGAAGATGGGAAAAAAAAGAGTTTCTGAATATGAATCATTTATCCTCTTGGTGTAGTTTTCTACTTGACCTTTTTTTCTTTACTAGTGTCACTGCTCTTGCATCTAATTATGATGTCGTGAGACGGAGACCTGTATGGCTCATCGAGGATCCTGTTTATCAAATCATTTTTTTCTCCTTTCAGCCTTTTTTGGTCCATTGATTAATGGTGGTTACACGACCCCTTGCTCAAAAACGCTTTGCAGATCAATAATTAGAAACAAAGTCACGGAATTTTAGATAAAGGTTGTGTGATTGGTAGATACGAATTTGAAACATGGGTATGGGGGGCAAAAAAATGAGGCTCCAGCAAATAAATTAACCCCTTTTGAGGTGTACGTCAACCTTCCAAAACTCATCTTCTTATTCTGAAAGCTTAAAATAAATTGTTTTCATGACTTTGGACTTAATAGTTTTGTTGATTCAATAATTTGGATTGCTCGGTACATATTATTAGGTTGAAGTGTGAACACTTTCAACTTATTAATCATGTTGTTGCTCATGGATTTTCTAAAGTAAGATCTTAGTAGAAAAGAGTGTGTAATCAAAGGATGATTTCAACATAACTTGCTCTATTTAAATATGTGTGATAAAATTTGGACAACTGATTAAAAAGTTAGACTTTATCTGCAGACACCACAAAGATATACGTTCATTAACACGTATCTTTTGCTGTTTATTGTCTGCTAAGAGAGCAGTTTTATTTTAACTTCTTCACTGTAATTTGATTGATCCTCTGAATTGGCATAAGTCGTGCCAATCAAATCGGTCATTTCAACTCCACGCATCCATCTTGACTCTCAGAACGAAGTAGAACCAACCCATTCAAATATTTTTAGACGAGCACAAAAAAAAGCCGAAACAACTTTCTTGAAATTGAAGCCCATCCATCCTCATTAAACGAATCAACAGGTTCAAGACAATCAAATTTCGGTTGGTTTTAGTTTGAAAATGAAACCTCTAGATCAATGCTATAAATAATACACACTGAAAATGGAAATAATATGATGAAAAGGGTCATTTTCATTTGCCTTGGAGGATAAGACTTGGTTGTAGCATTTGTGTTTTTGAACAAAATAATACTCTGGAGATATTTGCAATGTCTATGCAGAAAATACATGTAGGTGTTACAAGAGCTTGTGGAGATTCTCCAGGGGATGTTTTGCGGATATCCACTCCAAAACAGACGGGCTTCAAGGACTTTTTTTTACCTTAATTCTTTAAAGTATAACCAGAGATAATAAATAGTTTTTTATATTGTGTTCGATGTAAAACTTCCCTGCGATCTGCTCGTCAAGGGAGTCTTACTGATCGTAGGACAAATTTTTTTTGTCTCCTTTATTGACACTCTGCCAGTTATAATTGGCTAATGCAATTAGAGATCTGTAAAAGAATTTATATACGGGAAGGAGAGAGAGAAGCAGAAGTTTGCCCAGGGCTTGCTTTTTTTGAGCTCGTATATAAAACTTATGTCCTTTTTTTGTGGTAGCCCCTATAATTGTATAAGTATGAATGGGTGTGGGGGATAGGCGGGAGGGCAGCAGTTATATTATGTCACCTCCGAAGCAACTGCGAAGCTCACCAATCGAGCCTTACCATTTTCCCTGGAGACGTGCACATCTGATAAAGACATGGAAGAAGCAGAACAAAAAAGTTTATCGGATTGGAAGTAGATTCTTATTGGTGCAATGTCGACCAAACTATATTGGGTGGTTCTGATCATGAAAAAAAAACTTGCTCCTGCATGAACAATAATTGTGAAAGTTTTAGACGTAGAATGACCCATTTTGTGTACATTAAACTATCTTACGATAGATTTTTGCTAAATACAAAAAACGTATGGATGTGGAATTTGTCTGCCTTCCTCCACTGTTAATAGTATTATGCGACTGATTATCCGCCTTTGGATATATATTGAGGTGTCCATGGGGACTTGATTAATTTCTACCATCTCGAGATCAGAACAAAAAGTGAAGTCGGCCATCATGTCATTCTACATTCATTTATCGATCAAATCAGTCTGAGTATTTTTCATGCAGTTTGTTGGTCAATGTTACTCATTCCATTTTCGTTTTATGTTGTTCACGACTTCCTTATCTTTTGCGGCCGCAATTGCTTTATCAACTGAGTCACCTCAGCTTTAACATACACGCAATCACATTTGTGTGTGGAACAATGTCCAAGAACGGGCAGAAATCTATATAGTTGCGAGCATATATATAGAAAATAATGAACTGTTGACTTTGTTTTCAATTCGAATTATCGGATTTTTTTTCAACCATGTGACACTTGAAAACAGTTTGGGGTCAGTGCAAAGTGCCTTGACTGACGAACATACGAAAAGCCGATAACGGTCTCTACCCGAACGTGTAAACCTAATGGCTCTTTAGAAAACACGTTGTCTAGTCAATTTTTTTTTATTAATAGGTCCACACGTTTTTGTTTATATATATATATAAATAAATATATGTTGAAGTTGAATGACGGCGACTGTGTGACGACGTCCATCAACAACAATAGCCTTCTCAACCCCTTTGTTTCGTCATGAATATATTTTGTCACTTCCGTAGTTTTAAAAAAAACGAAACAAAAACTTTTGCCTATGATGCAAATTATTATCTTTAATCAATGACAGGAAGAAATGAGCGAATTTTCAGTCTCGCCTCGCTAATTTCGCACGGGTCAAAATTATGATGATGTACAAAAAAACAAAAGGGGAGTTTAGTTATGAAAAAAAAGTGATATAATAAACACTTTTTTTGGTAAATAAAAACCACTACCCCCAATCTATTTATCATATATAGCAATGTTTGTATGGGAGTGTAACAGTTTTTGATCGATCGGCTATAGCTGATAAGGGTCCCGCATTGGTTACTTGCTAAAGGTAAACATTAATTATCGACAAAGAAATACCTACACACATTCTACTTGACACAGGTTTCAGGAGTGTGTCAACCTCCTCACAATTCCTACTGATCGTAAACAGGTCTCAGACCAACAGCCACAGCTTACTCAGTGCTACATATTGATTAAGCAGACTTTTTTTTGCAGTTTCCTTATCTGAAACGCTTTCCTTCCCAAACTTGATATCGCGATAAAATCTGCATTAAAAAAAAGCCGGAAAATTCACAAGCTTTGAACATGAAGTTCCCAGCATTGGTTGCCCCTCTCGTGCCATTTGGCCTGCTGTCCAACCATTTGTTGTTGCGTTTTTTTCCAACTTAGACGTATATACTTGATTTGTGTGTGATTATAAACACATCACACACAATGAAAAAAGGGGTGACTTTTTATATACAACAGAGATTTGCGTGATCATTTAAAACTAAGGATGAGATGAAACTCAATTTCGAAAGAGAGATGGGTTTTTTTTCGTTCACAATGCTACCATTTCAATGTAAGATACCTGAAACTTATTACTTTCTTTTTGTGTAAGTTGAATTTGAAAAATGTTGTTTGCTTGCTCAAGTGTGCAACCATCTTATCACTACTTTAGCACACGTGACTTATGACCTAATGATTCGTTTGCCACTGCCAAATAAAAAAAACCTTTTGGTTCATAAAACACACGCTGGACATTTAAAATGTTCGTGTCGTGCAGAGCTTGCTTTATTTCTCCTTAATTTGCTAATAAATTTGAAAAATCTTGAGCTTTATTGTCCACTTTTGACCTGGAAATATGATTGGAGGTGGTCTTCTTCGCCTCCTATTATGTTTATGCTTCCCAGTCATGTTTTGGATAATCTATTAAAAAAGGGCAGCAGCAGCCAGCCGTTTCATGTTGGCCACCACTTTTTCGCTTTCGTGTAAAATGAATGAATGAAAAACTGGGACCTTGTTGTTGTTTCTTCAATGCTTGATTCTCCCTTTTTTCCACAATTACCCTGACCAGAAGCTTGCGTGTTTTGACCATTAATGAGTGGAAAACAAGGGCATAAATGGCAGACCTTGGACAATTCGAAGCAGCTCATTTAGAGACTAATAACAAACGACAACCTTCCGTGTTTATTCAATAGTAGAGGAGGTTGTCGGAATCCATTAAATCGTCCACAGATTGCAAATGTATAAGGATGAAAATTTACTTACTTTTACTACCACAAGGTTCGGAATGATGAACGTATAAAAATTGGTAATTTAAACTTTTTAATCGCGAAATTTGTTGAGGTCATAATAAACAGCAAGGGGGAGGAAGGTTTGTGCCAGGCAATTCTGGGGAAAAAAAGTTATTTAATCTGGGATCTCTTTCAACCCTTTGCGTGTTATCTGGTATATAACAATTTGCTATGGAGGAGGGCAAAGAGAAAATTTTGAAAGCCATTTGTTGACCCGAGCAACTCCTTGTTTGCCAATCTGATGAGTTAAGCGCAAGCCTCACAACCTTTTCTTTTTTCTCTTCAGAACGCATAACAACGCTTTTATTTTGTTTATTTGATCCATTAAAGGTTCTTTGAGACCCAGTTCTTTCCGATATAGTTTTTTTTTCACATTTTAGGGCTAAGGTATAACGCAATCGCACAAAAGCACACTTCATATACCTTTTTTCATTCTAACACCGAAAAAAACGTACATTGAAATTGAATTTAAAATAATGACCCGACAAACAGCTTAAATTTGTCATCTGCAACTAATATATTTTGTAATGTACTTACTTTAACTCAATTGAAGTAAAAAAAAAGTCGTGACATGAGACCCCTTAAAAAAACCGAATAGTCTAGGGCGTTTTATACCTATTTATGCGTGGCCAATCCATTATTATGATTACACAATTATGGCAAAAAAACCACCTGGACCCCATTGTCGATTCGTCCATCGATTTTTTTCGACCATAACATATTGACCCAAAACTTTCTTGAAAACTAATGAAGTGGAGTATCGAAGCTTGGTTTTCCAGGTATATTTTGACAACAATGGCCATAATTTATATGAAAAATTTCTCTTATGATAAGGAAAAATAATTTTTTTAGCGTTGCACTCGTTAAATAAATTATAGACTTAAAACCAGCACATAGTTTGCATGTGGATATATTCTACATTTTAGTATGAACAAGTGAATTTAGCAGTAAAACTACTTAATACCAACTTGACGCCATAAACAAGCAACGTTAGGGTCTAGCAATGGCTCTTTTTTAGAAACACTTTATCACCGATTACATTCTCTCTCTCTCTTTCTCTCGACTTTTTCCACTAAAACACTTCAGTGTCCAAGAAAATGAGAAGTTTGCTCAGCTAGGAAACTTGTCACGCGAAGGTCCAGTTGCTTAATAACATAATAGCCTTAAATAAATGGTAACAGACGACAGCTACGAATAAACAATATCGACAGTTGACTTTAACAAAAATTGTAATTTTTAAAAAATAAACTTTCAAAGCTTTCTTTTTAAAACGAAAACATGCATGTGCGCAGATAGGTTAAATATTTCTTTTTCCTCTCGAAAAAAAAGCTGCTTCCAGTTGATCAAACTCAATTGACCGAGTTTGATATTTGATCGTATATGCTGTTTCCTGAAAAACGATGGAGGACACGACACTAGATTGAATTTGAAAAAGAAACCTCACAATGGCAAGTCCAAGAGATCAATGTCAACAGCAGCTCTGTATTTATACGTACTAAGTTTCAGTCTCCCTGCCTGCAATGGAAAACGGTTTTTCCTACCTTTTTTTTCTACGAACCCTAGTTTTTTGTTTATCTCTGAAAATATCTTTCTCGTTTTGCTAAATTAAATGCTTTCTCAGATGTCACTTTGCCTGGTCACATACGACAATCATTTTGATATAGACTTTTGACAAATTAATTTTTCACTTTTGTTGTCCAGTCTGAGTATAGATTGACCGACTGAAAGATGTTTTTTTTTCTTTCTTTATTATTACTGCCACGCGACTTCTAAACAAACGTCAAAGTTGGGAATGAAAAATGAGGCTCTGGTTATCAGACCTTCTTCTCGCATGAAAAAATAATATTTTTTCTAAACAGTGTTGGGTACAAGAAATGAAGTTGAAGACACTGATTGTTGCAAAAAAAAATTGGGACCTTAGAAATTTTCAGCTCAGAATCTCAATTTCAGTTAAATTCATTTTCGAAATATAACACTGGAATGTAAACTCTCTCCAAACTCTTTCCTATAGGCTAACATTTTTAACATAACGAAAACTGAGTATGGTCAGATAACATGGCAAAAAAAAAATAGAATGCAAATCTCTCTAGCCCAATGTTTATGTTTACACCGTAGTATATGGTCATGAATGTTTTGGTTGGAATGAATACGCATCTGACCTTCCAAAATTAGCGTTAAAGCATTTAAACTTCTGCCCAACCAAGAATAGAACTTTTTTTATTATTATTAAGGATTGATATTAGATGCACATTATGGTGAATTGAAAACTTGACTGACGATTGACGACAGGCCAATTAGAAACACACACCAAATGTTTGTCAAGAAAGGAGAAAAAAAAGATTGAAAAAAGTTTTAAAATACCTTAACTACATTGTTGTTATTCAAAGCTTGACTTTTTTCATGTAAATGTGTGTGTGTGTGTCTATTATGCTGTTGTTCAAATGAAACTTACGGACAACGCCCTGTCTATAAACTATGAAGTACCCTCTTTACATGATGGTCATTTGAAAGGCCGAGCTGGACCTTATTAGTGAAAATGACAGAGAAAAATTGCTCAAATTTCTTTTCCAAATGATCGTCAACAACCCTCTACTGAGATACTTCAAAGCATTGGGTGTGTAATGGATAGCCTGATTTGAATAATGGTGAAAAAAGTCCTACTTTTTATTGATAATCGAAGTCCATTTTTGTGACAAGAAAATGAAAACTTTGCTTCGTGGTTGCCATTTTCACGCATTGATATGTTTCTGTCACGGCCTCGAGTTACCTTAATGGCATTCTCTGTTGTTTCTTTTGCCAGTTGTTTGGCGTCTCTAACATATATAGGGCCCCCGGTCCCCTTATCAAATGGAATTTCTGAGTGTGATTTACGTATTGGTTACGTTAGTGGGCATTCAAGTAATTCATGGAGTTGAGTTGAGTTTAGCCACACGAAGGCGTTGCCCCCATAAAATATTGACGACTTTTAGCATTGGTCACGTTTTAATGATTCTTTCTTCTAAGAAATGGGTCGAGGGGCTTTACGGAAATTGCCTGGGTATGGGTTTATACACAACACTCACACAAAAGAGACGAGATGAAAAGCAAGCAAAGAGCAACCAGAATTCATTCTTTTCTTTTTGTCTCCAGTTTGACAAATGTTAATTTTATTTAGTCCATATAGTTTATATACATAGATAGTTGATTAACGTTTTGGCCTCTCCCAACTGAAAAGTAATATTGAATAGGTGACAACAAACACTCAAACACACACCTGATAAATATTGACTGCAGCAAAAAAAGGTGTGACGCTGAGTTGTTGAAACTTGAAAATCGATTCGACCAGCAACGGTTTTTTTTCCCCAACTGCTTGTGTCCAGCTCTCTAAATGTGCCTAATCATCTTTCTTTACATCGATAATTTAATTGACCAAATGAGTGTGTCGCGTTGACAATTAGTATAACCGCAGGCGTTTTTTATACCTTTGTATCAATTGAAACTCAACTTTTTTTTAGCAGTTGACCAAAAGGAAGATTTGGGGGGAAGCGTCGAAAATGAATGTGAAATCTTTATATTTCAAAGTCATCATCGCTTCAATCTTGGTGTTGACCATGACTTGATAAAAATGCGAATTCTTGTTTCAAGTGGCAATTGTTAGTTGGGCACTGTGAAAAAAACCACATTTTTGGGGGAATCATAAAAAAATAGTTATGATCCTTCTTTCGAAAAATAATTATGACATTCCACAGTTTTTAAAGTTTTCCAGTTCAGCAGACTTTTCTGAGAAAAGTTGAGGCATATATTTTTCCAAAGAATATCTTTTTACAATGCGAATGAGGCTAAAAAGAATGCAAAGTGGTCAACTTTGACGAATCATCTTTCAGATTCAATTTGTAATTTTGAAAATGGAAACGCCAGCAAAAGTTTTTTTTATCGTTGCATGAATTTTTTGACTTTGAAGCCATTCGCAATAATCTGACTTTTTAACTGACAATTCTCAAAACATGAGAAGGTTCTCTTCTGTTTGTTTAAGTTACGGATGCCACCTCGAGTGTTACGGGTGGGTGGGGTTTGTCAATAAACAAGGTCTGAAAGAAAAAAAAATCATCATCTGACCGACTGATGAAGCCATGGCATCTTCTAAACATCCCTTGTTCGGTTTTGCAAGGCAAACATTGGACAGGCGAAATCGTCATCAGGCTTTATAAAGAAATAAATGAAATGCTGGTAGAACTATCCGTTTTAATTTGAACACGTGGTATGGGTGGATTTGACTGAATCACCCACATCTACGTGTAATATCAAACAAAAGTATTGCTTTTACTTGACTCACTTATTGTACTACACGGGCAGGGCAGATGGAATCGAAACAAGATGATGGAATAAAAACGAACGGCTCTGTGAAGGCAAGCTCACTGGAAATATGAAAAACCATTTTATTTATAAATACAACAAGGAGAATGATTGGTAAGCTTTTCTATTAGTGCATTGAAGCACTCATATATATAGATGATGTGTGAGCTCCCGGGGTGCTTTTTGGGGAGGAAGGGTGTGTAATAAGGGCGTGCTTGGTCATCCCCACCCTGCCGGACTTTGGCCCAAAACGTTCGTTTGGTGTGGGTGGTATCAGCAATAATAACTTTTCTTTCAAAAATTTTCGTTTCGTTTATGAGACCCATTCATTGGAATAAATATCAAGGCGACTTTTTGTGCGATTTTTCACAGTCCCAAAGAATGAAATCGTGTCACAGTGAATTTGTTTTTTCCTCCAGCCTCGTCCATTTTTATTTTCCAAGTCGAAAAGATTTGAAATTGCAAAAGCAAATACGATAAACAAGGACTTTTTTTCGATTATAAAAGGATGAGGATAAATTTATTTGGGTTGGGTGTATCTAGCAAATCACCAAATCTAGAAATAGGAGAGTCCCAAAAAACCTGCGTTTTGTTTAACCTAATGCCTGGAAGGAACAGCTCATCCATTAGCTTGAAGCTAATCAACCAAGTCCAGTGACTTTTTTTAGATAAAAAAAACGTTTTTGATGACTGCAAGCCAGCTGTCAATTCAAACTTTTTAGAATGAAAAAGACGGTTTTTGTTGTGCTTTTAAAGGATATTCTAATGTCTGTCTGGCAGGGTGCAAAAGTGCCTTTCTGGATTTTATACCATCGATAAATGTTCATTTAAGAAATATTTCGTCCTAGACGAAAAGAGAAATGGAAATAAATGTTGCTGGAAGGCAATTAAGTAAAAATTCATCTCAAAGAAAAGTTGAAGACAAAGAAAATCGGTCTGACCGTCATCTAATGTTTCTTTGGCTTGATTACACCTCTTTTCTGGATAAAGCTTTAGTTTTTTTTCCATTGTGTCTCCAATTCTACTTTTGTACAAGTGAGAGAGTTGAAGGGCGGGCCAGGGTTAGGAGTTCCAGGGGGGAAAACAGAGATCCATATGTGTGAGTATGAGTTATTCCACAGCACCAGGACAGTTGGAAGGGCAAAGACATTAAGCTTATAGATAAAAACCACAAAAAAGCTCGCTAAGCAACTGTCTCCAAAACATCTCGGCCAACATTTATACGAATAGATTTTTTCAACTAACTCTCTTCTCTACAGAATATGTGTGGAAAGAGGGAAAGAGGGGTTCGAAAGAAAATCTTAAGCCCAATGCTTCTTAATTCAGCGTAAAAATACGGCTTCGTTGGCCTCTTATAAGTCAAATCAGTCCACTCTTTGATTATCCTTGAATGCGAGGACGGACGTGATTGCATATAAAAAAGGTTTGTGTTTTATTCAGATCCAAAATGTCATTCCAATACATGATAATTGAACTTCTGGAATGACATGGAAAAAACTGACTTTTCAAGAAGCTCTTTTATGAAGAAAAAAAAATGGAAAATAATTTTTATTCTCTTGTCTCAGGAGGGGGTTAAAACGGTTTTCTGTCTTTTGCCCGCTCATAATTTGTGTAACATAAATGAAATATTTCCAGATTTCTCTCTCCTCCTCTACGATTTTTGTTTTTGAAGAATTAAAAAAATATATTTCAAGTGTTGCGAATCACTCTATGGTTTGTGACCAAAACAAAATGGAAGTTAGCACACTTTTGGAGAATATATTTAATCCGTCACGTGTTGGAACTCGGAATAAGCACGTTGG
>Ga0194133_10006867_pt1 | contig 13847 bp, 12 predicted proteins | sample TA2KigOf40mmetaG_FD_155448 | JGI IMG/M metagenome (GOLD analysis project Ga0194133, IMG submission 155448) | Freshwater microbial communities from Lake Tanganyika, Tanzania - TA2015055 Kigoma Offshore 40m | ecosystem: Environmental > Aquatic > Freshwater > Lake | place: Tanzania: Lake...
CAGCGCCTTTCCTTTGCCATCCATCAGCACGGTGCCAAGCACAAAGTCACGTACCGAGCCCACCGCTTGCCTGCGCGGGCCAGATAAGCCGCTGGCAACAATACCGCCGAGGGTGGCCAAACCATCAAAGCGTGGCGGCTCGAATGCCAGCATCTGGTTTTTTTCTGATAGCGCGGCACCGATCTCACGCAAGTTGGTACCTGCACGCGCAGTGATCACCAGCTCGGTTGGGTCGTAAGACACGATACCGCTGTAAGAAGTGGTATCGAGCAGCTCACCATTCAGCTCCTGCCCGTACCAGTCTTTCGTTCCATTACCTCGAATACGCAAAGCACGGCCACGCTGTGTAGCGTCGACAATTCGTTCTCGAAACTGCTGCAGTACCTGATCCATGATGAATTGATTTTGGGCGATCTCAGCGGCGAGACAGCCTAGAAACGAGGCAGGTGAGGAAACTTCAGCGCGCCGCGTTGGACGTGCATTTTTCCGTATTCGGCACAACGCTGCAGCGTGGGGATGGCTTTATCTGGATTCAATAAAAACGCCGGATCAAATGCGCGCTTGACCGAGAAAAACGCCTCGCGCTCTTCAGGTGCAAACTGCACACACATGGAATTAATTTTCTCAATACCGACGCCGTGCTCACCGGTGATGGTGCCACCCACTTCAACGCATAATTCCAAAATCGCAGCGCCAAATTTTTCAGCGCGCTCAAACTCGCCTGGCGTATTCGCATCGAACAAGATTAATGGGTGAAGATTGCCATCACCAGCATGAAATACATTTGCGCAGCGCAGACCGTAGGTCTTTTCCATTTCTGCGATACCTAGCAGAACCTTCGCCAAGTATTTACGGGGGATGGTGCCATCCATGCAGTAATAATCCGGTGAGATTCGCCCAGCCGCAGGAAATGCATTTTTGCGACCCGACCAAAATCTGATGCGCTCTGCTTCGCTGCTTGATACTGCAATCGCTGTCGCACCTGATGCATTCATCACCTCAGTCATGCGTGCAATTTCTTCTTCCACTTCTTCTGGCGTGCCATCAGATTCACACAGCAGGATAGCTTCCGCGTCGGTGTCGTAGCCAGCGTTCACAAAGGGCTCGACCATACGCGAGCTGGTCTTGTCCATCATCTCCAAACCCGCGGGAATAATGCCGGCAGCGATCACGTTAGCAACCGCATTACCACCCTTCACCACATCATCAAACGAGGCCATGATCACGCGCGCTTGCTGCGGCTTCGGCACCAACTTGACAGTCACCTCGGTCACCACCCCCAACATGCCTTCGGAGCCAATGAACACCGCGAGCAAATCAAGGCCGGGTGCGTCCAGGCCTTCATTGCCGAGTTCGACCACTTCGCCGTCAATAGTCACCATGCGCACTCGAAGCACGTTATGCACCGTTAGGCCATACTTGAGGCAATGCACACCACCGGAGTTCTCCGCCACATTGCCGCCGATCGAACAAGCAATCTGCGATGAGGGATCGGGTGCGTAATACAAACCATGCGGACTTGCAGCCTCCGAAATCGCCAAATTACGCACACCAGGTTGTACAACGGCAGTGCGTGCGTAAGGATCAAGTTTGATAATTCGATTCAAGCGCGCGGTTGACAGCACCACACCATCTGCAATCGGTGTTGCGCCACCAGACAAACCCGTGCCCGCACCACGCGGCACAATCGGTACACTCAATTGCTGACAGGCCCGCAATACTGCAATCACTTGCGCTTCGTTCTCCGGCAACGCAACCACCATAGGAAGCTGCCGGTAAGCTGATAGACCATCACACTCGTAGGGGCGCGTGTCCTCTTCCTGATACAGCACTGCATGCGCGGGCAAGGTCGCGCGCAACGCGTCGACGACGGCGCGCTGGCGCGCAAGTGGGAAGATCGGTTCTTGGGGTGCGTTCATCTAGGAAGGGCAAATACCAGCAAAGAGCTGTAACTCGGCTGGTTGATAACAGCCGCTAGTCTATCGAATGCATCAGCCCTGAAACGCTGATTTGAGCGCTTTTCGGCTGAAAAGGTTTGGCGGGAAGGTTGAAAGTTTTTGTGACGAACGGAATACCAAGCATCTTGATGTGGTCATCAGCGGCGCCGATGACCACCCATAAGCAGCCCAGACCACACTTGTAGCGCGCTGAGCAAGCCGCGCCAACGGCGATCGTAAAGATACAGGCCAGGAGAAGAATTACTCCGAATCAAAATCTTCGTTGTCGCTTGATGAACTGGCATCTCTAGAATCTAGCTCGGCGTCATAGTGGCTGATTTGGCGAAATGCATCAGGCGGCAACGCGCGGCATGCCTCAACCATTGCGATACTATTTGCCTCGACATCTTCGGCAAGTAGTCCACCATACTGGCTGATCACGGATCTGACTAAATAATTGACGGGTGACATCAACTCAGCAAGTGCAACTTGGTCATTTTTACAATTGATATCGCTGTCTTCACCAAAATCATTCCAGTCGCGCTTCGCAATACTAAGCCCTAGATCTTGCGGTAGCCGGTTGATCATACGTTGCGCAACACCTTGTTGTATCCAGCGATAAAATGCAGCTTTAAAGTCGGCGCAGGTCATGCCCGGCTTAATCAAGTTTATCGGCATAGCGCTAGCCATAACCTCATCGCATACCGTCTCCAGTGTGGCGCCGATCTGCTGCACGATCTTCATCGGAAGGCCCATAACCGTTCCATAAATCAGATTTAGCTTGGTTATATCGACTGAGCCGTCTGTCCTAATGCAAGCGAGTGCACGGCTATAAAACCCGACAGGTCCATTAAATTGTTCTTCGAGCACAGCGAGCGATGCGTCATGAATGACCGTCGCCTGCGCAATCGATAGCGAATCTCGAAGCGGGTTAACCGCGTCGGGATGAAGACATTCATTGAGGCAGGCGATATAGCCCAATCGATTAGGACCATTGACCGCACTCAGTCCGCTCAACTATAGAAAATCACTCATTTTCTGCGCAAGCTGGATCGCAAGCGGCGCTGCCAAACCATTGCGAAACAAATCTACCGCCATCCGGCCCGGTTGGCGTGATTTGGGTCTCACCCAAAGCCCACCAAAAACTGGGCTTTGGGTGACACCAAGCGCCTTGCAGTAAACAAAGTCGATGATTTTTTGCATGAGCCCTCGGCAGTCATCAACATGTGTGCAAACGGGCTAGTCGATAAATCCGGCCCATACAGGACAAGCTGAAATTCCTGCGCGTTTGGCTTTTCCGGCGACGGTAGACTAATTCCTTCTTTTGGAAAGCCGCCTTTGACTATTGTCGCCAAGGCCTCGGGTGAAAGCTTGCCTTGCTCGTCTCGCCAAAACGGCGACTCTGAAAACGTATCGATATCATCACCCAGCCACTCCACCAGGGCGGTAACTAAACGGTAATCCCCCGCTTCACCCGCTCTGCGGAACATGTTTGCTTGGCATACGCGCGCGAATTGTGAAGGCTTGAGATGGGAAATCAGTACAGCAACGACCTCTGCACTGGATGAATTTTTTTTCAACGGCATGCTGCTTAGCCAGATACCATCCCAGTCCAATTGCTGAAGTGGGTAGCTTTCTTTCTTCAGTTGTAATAATGAATTAAGTTGCTCTACATCGCCCCGACTAAGCACGCTAGCTATCAGGCTACCGAGCTTCAATGACACAGCCCGCCAGCCCTCGACACCACTTTGCACCAGTCTTCTCAACAAAATGCCGTTTCCTGCCTGGATCGTGTGTCGGTAAAGCTCTACTTGCATGTTAAAACGGGCAAACAGACTGGTAAATCGATCAAACAGTTCGATATCCTGTAAACGCATAAAAAAATATTTTGGTAATTCGACATCCAATGGCATGCCTGAGTCTTCTTCAACCAGGCAAGGTACGAGGCCTTCATTCAGCATGTGATGTACCAACTTGAGGTCGCCCTCCTGAATCGCTTTTTCGACCCTAACCCAATCATCGCGTAGCTTATTCAGCGCTAAAAGCTGCGACTGCCGATTGGTGAGCGTTGGATCTGTGCTGTCCAATGCGCTATCGTCTGCCGGTGGCGTGGTCAGCGGCAATGCCGTAGCTGCGGTGGATCCCACCGTAGGCACATTAGGTTGCGCGACCGGCTGTTGTGGCGGCGGCGCATCATTGGCGTTTAGATTATTGGGGGTGGGAGCCAAGCCGGCTCCGAAGTTGACACTCATCGAATTCTCCTGCTTTCAAGTATGCGTGCGGGATGCACGCATTAACGACCACTTGAGTAGCAAGAGACGAGGTAACGTTCGTTACGAAGGTCTTGAGAAAAGAATTGTTCGTTACGATGCGCGAGTTGAAAGATACTACGCGCTGGGTTCGATTATTGATCGCAAAATCAAAGATTACCGAAGGTGTCTCTCATCCATTGAAGTAAGAGCGCAACTTCGGGACGGTCTAATACCTGTTTTTCATAGACAACATAGTAAGAATGGGGAGGTGCTATTGATTCAACATCAAATACGCGAACCAATTCACCCGAGGCAAGCAGTTCGCGCGCAAAATGCGCGCGCGCCAGACCCACCCCATGACCATGGCGCACCATCTCTTGCAACAACCCCAGATCATCAACACGAATACCGGCCGTTGGCTCTGGCCAATCCAAGCCAGCGGCTTCAAACCAGGGCTGCCATGGCTCGAGCGCAGACCGGACCAGCGTTGCGTTTTTCAGATCAGCAGGTTCGTTCAACGGATCGATCTGCGCAAGATACTTGGGGCTAGTAACCGCGAAGGTTGGCTCGGAGAACAATAACTCACACTGCAGATTCGGATAGCGGCCCGGGCCGAATCGCACCTCGAGATCACTTTCAGCGAGTGCGAGGTCATACAAGGGTACCGAGAGAAAAATTTCGACTGCAATATCAGGATAAGTTTCAGTGAATGAGCCGATATTGGGTGCCAATAAATACCGCGCAAACGTCGGTGGCACAGTAATCTTCAGTCGAGGCTGTACCGAGGCTGCACGACGCGGCATAGGAAAATCAGTCAGCGTGCGCAGTGCTTGTCGAACCACATCGAGATAACGACGACCGAACTCGGACAAGCCGACATTGCGGCCATCGCGCACAAACAAGCGCTCACCGACAAATTCTTCCAGCAAACGAATCCGATGCGAGAGCGCCGAGGGGGTAATACAGAGTTCTTCGGCAGCCAGCGCGAATGAACCATGGCGCGCAGCCGCCTCAAAAGCGGATAACGCATGAACCGGGGGGATACGTGTTGCCATGGTCGAGGTTGGTTTAACTGCGTTACCAGCGCAATACTTTGCCTGGGTTGAAAATATTATGCGGGTCGAGCGCGTGTTTGATCGTGCGCATCACGTCAACAGTATCTTCACCACTCTCTTGCACCAGAAAATCTATCTTGTGCAAACCAATACCGTGCTCACCGGTACACGTACCCTGCATGGCGATTGCGCGCGATACCATGCGTGCGTTCACGGCTTCAGCACGTGCGACATCTGCAGGATCATTGGGATCGATAATCATCTGCACGTGGAAATTACCGTCCCCCACATGACCGATGATGCCGTGCATGACACCCTCGCGCTCGAGATCTTCTTTGGTCGCCATCAAGCACTCAGTGAGGCGCGAGATCGGGACGCAGCAATCGGTAGAAATTGCACGGCTCCCAGGTCTTAATTGCAGCAAGGCGAAATAGGCATTGTGCCGCGCTTGCCAGAGGCGGGATCGATCTTCTGGTCGAGTGGCCCACTCAAAACCAATCGCACCATGTTCATCGGCGATTTGCTGTACCGCCTCAGCTTGCTCCTTGACCCCATACTCACTGCCATGAAATTCGAACAGCAGCAGTGGGTTTTCAGGCAAGTTCAATTTATCGTGTGCGTTCAAGGCACGTACACTGGTCTCATCCAGAAATTCAACCCGTGCGACTGGCACACCCATTTGTATGGTCTGAATCACCGTGTTTACCGCACGCTCAATACTGGTGAAAGAGCACACCGCCGCCGAGATGGCCTCGGGTTGCGGATACAGTTTCAGCGTGACCTCGACGATGATGCCAAGCGTCCCCTCGCTACCCACAAATAGACGGGTCAAGTCGTAGCCCGCCGACGATTTTTTAGCGCGGGTACCGGTCTTGATAACTTTGCCATCTGCGGTAACGACAGTCAGCGCCAATACATTCTCGCGCATGGTGCCGTAACGCACAGCATTCGTACCTGAGGCGCTGGTCGCAGCCATACCACCCAGTGATGCATCCGCACCGGGATCAATTGGAAAGAACAGGCCGGTGTCTTTGATTTCGGCATTCAATTGCTTACGCGTGACGCCAGGTTGCACCGACACAGTCAAATCTTCCGCATTCACAGCAACCACTTGGTTCATCTGTGAAACGTCGATCGATAAACCGCCTTGAACCGCAAGAATATGGCCTTCCAGCGACGTGCCCGTGCCGTAAGCAATCACCGGAAAACGATATTGATTACATAGCGCGACTGCTGCAGAGACATCATCCACGCTATGAGCGAATACCACCGCATCTGGCAGCATGGGGTCGTAGGACGATTCGTCGCGTCCGTGATGCTCACGCATCGCTTTCGTGGTGGACAGTCGATCACCAAAGCGCGCTTGCAAGGCCGCCATTAGATCGGCCGGCAATTCGCGCTTGAATGATGGGGGGGCGGGGTGATTCATGGAATTTCTCCGAGGCAACGACATTGTACTCTGACCAGCAGGGTTATTCGGCCACCCCCAGCGGCGCGGCGCCGGCCAGATTGGTACTTTTGCCGTATCCTTGCGCCGGTTTCAAGGGGCATAACATGGGCAACCGACTCTCAAAAATTGCGACCCGCACAGGGGATGATGGCACCACCGGTCTTGGCGATGGTAGTCGAACAGACAAGCACGCGCTGCGGGTACAAGCCATGGGTGATGTGGATGAGTTGAACTCTCAACTCGGCCTGCTGCTATGCGACGAGTTACCGAGTTCGCTACGCGAAGAGCTGATCACCATACAGCATGATTTATTTGATCTCGGTGGCGAACTGAGTATTCCCGGCTTCGTGATGATGAATGACGGCCAAGTCGCACGTCTCGATACGCTGCTCGAAAAATACAATGCCACACTGCCACCGCTGAAAGAGTTCATCTTGCCCGGCGGCTCGCGGGCAGCGGCACAGTCGCATGTGTGCAGAACGGTGTGCCGACGCGCCGAGCGCAGTATTGTGGCGCTGGCGCGCGAAGAGACCATACACGTCCGTCTGGGTCAGTACGTCAACCGCCTGTCTGATCTGCTATTCGTACTGGCGCGCGTATTGAACCGCCATGCGGGCGGCAACGATGTGCTTTGGGAAAAAGGGCGTAATCGAGATAGCTAACTGTTCGCCACCAACCGTGGCTCTTTGCTGCCAAGACGCTGTCTTACCGATTTGACGATGCCCGCCGCATCGAGCCCGCATTGCGCAAGAAGTTGTTGCGCATCGCCGTGGTCGATGAACTGATCCGGCAAACCAAGCTGCAACACCTGCTTGACGAAACCTGCGGCCGACAATGCCTCGGAGACCGCAGAACCGGCACCGCCCATGACTGAGCCTTCTTCAATCGTCACGATCAAAGTGTGGGTGGATGCCAGTTGTGTCACCAGTTCGACATCCATCGGCTTCACAAATCGCATGTCGACCACGGTCGCGTTGAGTTCGTCAGCCGCCTTAAGTGCCGGCGCCACCATGGTGCCAAATGCCAGCAAGACCACCTCGCGACCCTGACGACGCAGCAAACCCTTGCCAATGTCTAGCGTATCCAGATCCGCCTCGATGACAGCGCCCGGCCCCGAGCCACGCGGGTATCGCACCGACGCCGGGCCAGGGTAGCGGTAAGCAGTACTCAACATCTTACGACATTCGTTTTCATCGCTTGGCGTCATCACCACCATATTCGGAATGCATCGCAAGGAAGCGATATCGTAGTTACCCGCATGCGTGGCACCATCGGCACCCACCAATCCGGCACGATCCAGCGCAAACGTGACATCCAGATTCTGCAACGCCACATCATGAATCAGTTGATCGTAACCACGCTGCAAAAACGTTGAATAAATCGCGAGTACCGGCTTCAAATTTTCGCACGCCAGACCCGCTGCAAAAGTCACCGCGTGTTGTTCGGCAATACCAACGTCATAGTAACGGTCGGGGAACTGCTGCTCGAACGCTACCATGCCCGAGCCCTCGCGCATGGCAGGCGTAATGCCCACCAACTTTTCGTCGGCAGCCGCCATGTCGCATAACCAGTCGCCAAACACTTGTGTGTAGGTTTTTTTAGCCGGCGCTGAGGATGGCTTGATGCCCTCGGCAGGATTGAACTTGCCAGGCCCGTGATACAGCACCGGATCAGCCTCGGCCAGTTTATAGCCCTGCCCTTTTTTGGTTACGACATGCAGAAATTGCGGGCCCTCGAGGTTCTTCAAGTTTTGTAATGTCGGCACCAGCGCCTCAAGATCATGTCCATCGATCGGGCCGATGTAATTGAAACCAAACTCTTCGAACATGGTCGCTGGCGTCAGCATGCCTTTAGCGTGCTCTTCAAAGCGCTTGGCAAACTCGCGCATCGATGGTGGCAAAACCGATTTACCGACATTTTTAGCCGCTGCATAAAACTTACCCGACATCAGTCGTGCTAGATAACGGTTTAATGCCCCGACCGGCGGCGAGATCGACATGTCGTTATCGTTCAGCACCACCAGCATCTTGATGTCTTCATAAATGCCCGCGTTATTCATGGCTTCAAAAGCCATGCCAGCAGACATTGCGCCATCGCCAATCACTGCAACCGAGTGACGATGCTCACCTTTGGTACGCGCAGCGAGTGCCATACCCAACGCCGCCGAGATCGATGTCGATGAATGCGCCGTACCAAAGGTGTCGTACGGACTCTCATCACGGCGGGGGAAGCCCGACAAACCACCGAGTTGTCGCAGCGTGGGCATGCGATCACGCCGACCCGTCAAAATTTTGTGCGGGTAAGTCTGATGCCCAACGTCCCACACAATCCGATCATGCGGTGTGTTGAATACATAATGCAGCGCGATCGTCAGCTCGACTGTGCCCAGATTGGATGACAAATGGCCACCGGTCTGGGACACCGATTCGAGCAGATAGGTACGAAGCTCATTCGCAAGCTTATGCAGATCAGCGCGCGACAACTTGCGCAAGTCTGCCGGGTCATTAATATTTTTTAGTAGTTCCATCGTTATGCCTTCCTCTGTACGATCAGATCGGCCAATTCTCGAAGTCTGATCGCCGCGTCCCCGAACGGCTGCAGAGCACGGTAGGCATCCTGCCGCAACTTCTCTGCGAGAGCAAGCGAGGGCTCGAGGCCGAGTATCGAGACATACGTCGGCTTGTTGTGCGCCGCATCCTTGCCTGCAGTCTTGCCCAACGTGGCTGAGTCAGCAGTGGCATCAAGAATATCGTCCACCACTTGGAATGCCAGGCCGACTGAATCTGCATAGGCTTCCAGTGCAGACTGCTCGGACGCTTGCGGCATGCTACCTGCGAACGCCCCCAATAACACCGATGCACGCAGTAACGCACCCGTCTTCAATCGGTGCATCTGTTCCAACTCGGGCAACGCCAGCGCAACGCCCACCGCATCAAGATCAATTGCCTGCCCACCGCACATGCCCGCTGCGCCCGCTGCGCGCGCCAGCTGCGACAGCATCGCGACTTTACACTCTGGCTCAAGTGACCCGCCGGATAACACCTCAAACGCTTGTGATTGCAAGGCATCGCCAACCAGTAAAGCAGTCGCTTCATCATACCGACGATGCACAGTAGGCTTGCCGCGCCGCAGATCGTCATCGTCCATACAAGGCATGTCGTCATGCACTAGCGAATAGGCATGAATCATTTCGACGGCTGCGGCAGCGCGTTCAATTGCGTCGCGCGGTGCATCGTATAAAGCGCCGGCTGCAAACACCAGCAACGGCCTGACGCGCTTACCACCATCCAGCACCGCATAACGCATTGCTTCATGCAGCTTGGACGGCAAAGCGGAAGCGGGGGGCAAGTGCCGGTCCAACACCACTTCCATGTCCGCTTGAAGCTGTTTTGCCCAAACGGTGAACGACTCGCTCATTCCTCGTCGTCCTCGCTATCCGCGTCGTCGCTCTCGAACGGCGTCAGCATCTCGCCCTCGAGCACTTTCACTTGCTGCTCGACGCGCTCAAGTTGGGCGGCACAATACTTCACTAATTCGGCACCACGCTTGTACGCCTCAAGTGAGGCCTCCAGCGGCAATGCACCTGACTCCATTTTCTCGACCAGCTGCTCCAACTCCGCCATCGCCTGCTCGAATGAAGCAGCAGGTTGATCTGAGAGATTCTTTTTTGGCATCGCGATGACCCTTCAACTCAAAATGAGATTTTATTCGATGGCACCCACGCCGCCCAACTCAAAACACAATCACATCCCATTCATGCCTTTTCGATAAGCCCGGAGAGGCCCCCGCCCTTATTCAAGTTAATAACAAAATGACTATGCCGGGGCAGGCACAAAATGCCCCAATCTATTTCCTCATGTACCCAACCGCCAGTGCTTAAAGCGTTACCGGACGCACAGTTAAATCCCGGGGTTATAATCCGCGCCTCACCCGGATCCGGGCCACTGAATGTCTCTGCGCGAGACCTGTGGACGGGTCCTTTGTTTGACGGCACAGCACACTAATTTGGGGTTGAGGATGTCCGATCTGGCCAGTCTCGAAAAACTCGCACGCTCCACCGCGCAACTGCCTGTCAATGTCTACTTCGACGACAAGTTGTTGGCGCTGGAAACTGATCGATTGTTCAAGCAAGGCCCGCGCTACGCCGGCCACACACTGATGGTGCCCAATGAAGGCGACTACGCCACTCTGCCGTGGGAGAACGACGGCCGGGTGCTGGTGCGTAACGCGCAGGGCTTGGAACTAATCTCGAATGTGTGCCGACACCGACAGGCCAAGATGCTGTCCGGACGCGGCAACGCCGACAACATCATCTGTCCGCTGCATCGCTGGACTTACGATCTAAAGGGCGAATTAATTGGCGCCCCGCACTTTGCAGACACGCCCTGCATGAACCTCAGTCGCTTCGGGCTGCAGCATTGGAACGGCTTACTGTTTGATCAAAACGGTCTCGACGTACCCAACATGCTGCAATCGATGGTTACGGCGCGCGAATTGAATTTTGATGGTTACATGCTTGATCACGTCGAAATTCATGAATGCGATTACAACTGGAAGACCTTCATCGAAGTCTACCTGGAGGATTACCACGTCGAGCCATTCCACCCCGGCTTGGGTCATTTCGTTAGCTGCAATGATCTGCGCTGGGAAATGGGCGAGGGCTACAGCGTACAGACCGTGGGCGTCAACGCCGCACTGAAAAAATCTGGCTCGGCCACCTATCAGAAGTGGCATGACGAAGTACTGCGCTTCAGCGGCGGTGAAGCACCGAAGCACGGCGCGATTTGGTTGACGATCTACCCCAATATTATGGTCGAGTGGTATCCGAATGTGCTGGTGGTATCGACTGTGTGGCCGAAGGGCCCGCAAAAAACCACCAACGTGGTCGAGTTTTACTATCCTGAAGAAATCGTCTTGTTTGAACGTAGCTTCATTGATGCAGAGCGCGCCGCCTACATGGAAACCTGCGCTGAGGACGACGAGATCGCGCTACGGATGGATGCTGGCCGCAAAATTTTGCTCGAGCGCGGCGTCAACGAATTCGGTCCGTATCAGTCGCCGATGGAAGACGGCATGCAACATTTCCACGAGTGGTATCGCAGCAAGATCGCGCTGTGATTCTGCGCCACCGTCAGGGGCGCTGAGTGCAATCACTCTGGATGCTGGTCGCGAGCTTTGTGTTCGCCATCATGGGTGTCTGCGTCAAGCTGGCCTCTGAACATGCATCCACCTCCGAAATCGTGATTGCCCGTGGCGTCGTCGGTGTCAGTGTGCTGTTGCTGATCACACGTCTGCGCGGATTACCGCTCAACACCAACTACCCTTGGCAACATGCGTGGCGTGGTTTTGTTGGTGTGAGCGCATTGTGGTTATGGTTCTTTGCGATTGCCCGCCTGCCACTGGCCACCGCCATGACGCTCAACTACATGGCCCCCATCTGGATAGCTGCCATCGTCTTCACCTTGGGTTGGTGGCATAAAACTCGCCGCTTCGAATGGGGTTTGGCCGCCGCCATTACCACCAGCTTTGTTGGCGTGGCCTTGCTACTTAAACCCACCATCAACGCTGATCAATGGGTGGGCGGGCTCACTGCATTGATTTCGGGGTTTATCTCTGCGCTTGCCTACATTCAGGTCAAGCGTTTGGGTCAAATGGGTGAGCCGGAATATCGCGTGGTGTTTTATTTTTCGGCGAGTGGTGTGCTGGGTGGACTCGTCAGCGGCTTTCTCGATAATTGGTGGCAAACCGGTAGCTTGCATCTGTTTGCCGATTTATCGGCTCGCGATTTTCTTTTACTGTTTGCGATCGGGATTACTGCAACCATCGCACAAGTTGCGATGACCCGCGCTTACCGATTGGGTGCGATGCTGGTCACTGCCAATCTGCAATACACCGGCATTGTATTTTCGAGTATGTGGGGCATCCTGATCTGGAATGACACACTCGATATCAGCGGCTGGCTGGGTATCTTGATTATTTTGGCGAGTGGTGTTACTGCCACCTTTTATAATGCGCGCAGCAATAGTGCCTCATCCAAAAAATAATTTCCAAAGGAAATCTGCTTGTGCAGTTCACGACATTAATTAGCGCAGCGGAATTACAGCAACACATTAATAATCCAACGTTCGTGATTCTTGATTGTCGCGCTGAATTAACCGACCCCAATGCAGGTGCCGCCGCTTTCGCCGCTGGCCACATTCCCGGTGCGCAGCACGCAGATTCAGATCGTGACTTATCGGACAAATCCCCCGGCCCGAACGGTGAATTTCGTGGTCGTCATCCCCTGCCCGTGATTGATCATTTTATTGAAACCCTGCGCGGTTGGGGTGTTTATCCCAATTCGCAAGTCATTGCTTATGACGCGCACGGCAGCATGTTTGCGGCACGGGTCTGGTGGATGCTGCGCTGGGTTGGTCATAAAAGCGTTGCGGTGCTCGATGGCGGGTTGCCAGCTTGGGAAGCACTCGGTGGTGAGCTCACACAGGCAGTAATTAATCGGCCACGTGGCTCGATCACGCGCCAAGCTTCGCTGGTCAGCAGCGTCAGCGCAGATGATGTATTGGCGAATTTATCTGCGCGCGCGAGAGTAGTACTTGACGCGCGTGCAGCGGATCGCTTTCGCGGCGAGAATGAAACGATTGATCCGGTTGCCGGACGCATTCCGGGCGCAAAAAACCGCTGGTTCAAAGACAACCTGCAAGCCGATGGCAAATTCAAAAGCCCGGACTTGTTACGCTCTGAATACAGCGCGCTAATCAAAAGTCCCGGGAGCACTATCATGCAGTGCGGCTCAGGCATCTCTGCTTGTCACAACCTGCTCGCCATGGAAATCGCAGGCTTGCCCGGGGCAATGCTTTATCCGGGATCATGGAGTGAGTGGAGCTCGGATCCGGCTCGACCGATCGCTGTGGGCGAGTAACGCGCGAATGCTGCCACACGGCGAGCGTCATACAAGCTCGCAAGTTGATGAAGTAAAACGTGGTCTCGCACTGGATGCCGGCCTTCGCCGGCATCGCCTATTCATCCGTGCTGTATCACTGCTGAATCACTACTGAATCACTAGTGAATCACGACCAGATTAAGTCTGTATCAGTGCTGAATCACTGCTGGATCATGCTGTGTCGGGTCTGGTTTAGCTGATCGGTAAGTGGTG
>Ga0194133_10006868_pt1 | contig 13843 bp, 12 predicted proteins | sample TA2KigOf40mmetaG_FD_155448 | JGI IMG/M metagenome (GOLD analysis project Ga0194133, IMG submission 155448) | Freshwater microbial communities from Lake Tanganyika, Tanzania - TA2015055 Kigoma Offshore 40m | ecosystem: Environmental > Aquatic > Freshwater > Lake | place: Tanzania: Lake...
GCTAAATTGAAAATAGAAAATCAAGGCCTCTAAAAGAAATGTTGCATGATGAGAAACCCTGTTAGAGTCTGGCACAGGTTGTTGCTGTTGCTCTTGCTTTTATTTTCAGGGCTTTGAGCTACGTGTACGCCGCTGCTACATAAATTCAGAGAGAGAGAGATGGTATTACTGCGAGACTGACCAAACGACGTGAGAGAAAAGTGGGAGGGAGATTTCTGCCGTGCACGAGAGTTGGTTCAAGAAGTGCGGTGGAGCAGCAGCAGCAGGTCAGTTTTACGAGCATCGATGACGACGCGTACGCGAGCGAGCGATACTGCCACTGTGCACGCAGCAAGCACAGGCAGGAGGGAAAACTCGGTCGCATAGAGATCTAAATATTTTTCTATTTTTCGTTTTTCGAATTTCGCGTCAAGCGAAAATTCCCATCCCGTTTGGCGTATTTGGGAAATTTCAAACTTTTGAGGCCGGGGACGGGAGCCTTTGACCCCGAGTTACAAACAAGAAAGATTTGTCCTAGCTATATACCACCATATTATTTAATTTAGAAAAACGCTTCCAGAGAATATGCATAGAAAATGATATATTGTTGGCTGATGGCACCCAATTTTTTGACAGTCAAACAAATTAGCATGCTTTTAGTTTTGTAATAGTACCACACATTCATGTGCGTGGTGACTCGCTCTATATATAAAATAAAGGTTGGTATATATAAACAACAGCATCAAAAAAAAATTTGTTCTTCGATAATTGACCAAAAATTTCTAAAATTTAGCAGTTAGTAATACAATCATTGCAAACCAGAGGTCACTTTTTGACAAAAAAGGTTTTGAAATTCTGACACAGAAATAAAGGTTGAAACTTAAAAAACTCATTTGAGATTGGGAGGGCAGCAGAATAAAAGAAGGAAGAGAGTTGAGCAAAACTAACAGACGTTTTGTTAAAAAAAATAACTAATATTATTGAAAGGATTTTGTAAAGGAGTATCACAATTCTTTGAGGTGAGGGACTATGGGCGAGTTGAAAGAGAATGTCTGACGATCCTTTTGACCAGGTACAAAAAAGTTTTGTGGAAAAAGGATATTTTTAGACGATCACCCCAATATCTGGATCCACTTCATAAGAAAATCTGCGTTCACTCTCTCGGGTATTTGAAGGTGTTCTGAGAGTTGGTTCTGTGCCTATAGCAATAGAACTGGACACATTATCGAATGAGGATACGACGGAATCGTCAAAGTAAGAATCGTCTTTATCCTCTGTCTCTGTTTTGAAGTCATCGTGTGTCAAAACTGGGTAATTTGTTTTCAGGCTTGTGAAAAAAGCCATTTTTTCTCTAAAAAAAAGATGAAAAGGAATGTAACAAACGTCTCACTCTAATGAAGAGTGGTTCATTTACTTGAAGGATATCACATCTCCTGGTAGTCTTCCTCCCATAGTGGCCTTGGTTCGCCTCAGCCGGTAGATGTCCCTGCCAGCCTTACGGATCATTCGGTCAATGCGGCGTTCTTCATTCTGTGTAGCTTCCGTTATGTCTTGAGTCTGGTACTATCAATGTAAAATCAAAGACTTAAAATTCAAAGTGGGATGACCTTTCAAAGGTGTTCTCCTTTTTTACTTTTGATAAAAGTTTTTGAAAATGCTCCTGCTCAGAGAGCCAAGATGGCAATTCCTTGTCTCCTCTGTCTCTAGATAGCTCAAGACAAACTTTGATCTCCTTCAGACGTTGAATTTCATCCTGAAGAAACTGGAGCTTTGTCTGAAAATTAAAAAAGCATTAAAACACCTTATCTTATGCAATTTTGATACTCAAGCCTGAGGACCTGCTGGGCTGCTAAATCCAATTCGAGATCAAGAGGTGTTTGTATTTTCGAAATTTTGGAATAACTCTTGGGTCTCTTTGACGGATAGGGCATGATGGTTGAATCCAGTTTCTGTCCTTTCCTGAAAGTGAAAAAGCCTCTTGTCTACTTAACGTCAAAAATAATCAAATTTTCAAATTCAGCCTACCCGTTGGAATTAATATGTACTCTAGGAGGTAGAATTAATGCTGATGTTGGTGGTATCCTCAAAGATCTACGCTCCAAAATTCGTCTTCTAAATGGCATTCTTTTGTACAAAGGCATTGCGCTGTCAGAATCACTCCGATTTAGCTTCAAAGTCGGTTGAGATTGGAAGGAAGTTACTTTTTTAATTTTTGTACAAATTACTAGATTAAAGAAGCTCACCCGACAAATATAATCTTGGTTAGAGATCTGTCCTGGAAAGTTATTGAAAGTTTGAGACCTTTTCATAGAAAAATTCACCGGATCACTGAGACTTGATTGATGTTGGCCACAATGAGTTCCTCTGATAACAGCACCTTGATTTGGGCGGCCAATATGGCTCTCTGTATTTGTTTGTTTATCAAATCTTGACTTGCTTTCATTGATACGCTCCAACTGCTCCTCGAGATGCTGCTCTAGCTTTTGTTGACGTTGAGGCCTTGTTAATTTTCGTGAGATTCTATGTGACGGCGGATCAGTTATTTTATTTTCCATTAAAACAGGTGACCCAAGTGCTGTGAGGTTTTGTACGAGCATTTGAGTTGTAGGATGGTTAGGGATGACCACTTCAGGTTCGTCATAGGGACATTCACTGTTCCGCTCATCAAAAGTATTTTCATCATCTGAATTCTGAGATTCACGGAACATTTTAAAATTTTTCACTGCAATCTCTTCCATTTCTTTAAGATTTTGTATGAAAACCCAATAGTTCTCTTACCATGTGGTCTCCAAAGCTCTTCTGCTGATCTGAATGTGCAAGCATTGCCTCCGTTCCTAAACTTCTAAATCGAGACAACCAACATCAGTATGATTATAAAGTTTGATTGTCAAATACATTTAATTAGGGAATGAAACTCCATGGAAAGCCTTAAAAAGGTAACTATTAAAAAAATTGCCTTGTTAATGTTGATGTCTGAGATGAAATAATTGTGGATTCGTCGCTGCTTTCATTGGTGTCTCTGTGTTTAGACACAGCCAATTTGGGTATTTCATTGATGAATCCCTCAGGCTTTTGAAGCTAGATAAAAGGTAAAAAAATATCTTTAACATTATATCTCTAGATAACTGAGTGTCTCCTCCTACCTGGATGACTGTTCTATGTTTTTTTATTGGAGAAACATTTTCTTTCGCCTTATTCTCAGTCAATAGCAGTTGGTAGCTCAAAACATTGTACCACTTGAGACTGACCAAAGTTTCAACGTCAAAGTCCGCAAGGCTGACCTGAGCTGCCCCAAGACACTCTCCAGGCTGAAGATCATTGCTGAGAGACCAGATGTTAACCTAGGATGATTTTGTTTCTTATTTTTTCGAGAACTTTGCACTAGTAAAGCAAAGCAAAGTTGAAGTGGGGCTTTTTCATAAAAATTTGGGACTCCATCAAATACAAAGGGAGTTTTTCGCAGAAGGATCTTTCAATGAAGTTCCGAGCATCAATTATTATAGGGACAATCAATCAAATAACGAAAAGCTTCAAGCTATAAAAATTATTTACTTGTAGGGTCTTTGATGACAGCTGACCAGGAAGCACTTGAATTGGAAATATCTCGCCAATATTATCTGGCTTTTTTGGATTGGAGCCAACAGTTATTGCTTTTGTGATAAAAGTCCAATTGGAAGCATTGCTATTGCATGGCAGAAGGGAAGCTTTTATAAATCTAAATTAATATTCAAAGTAAGTGATGATGAAATGACATTTCTTAGTTCAAGCATCTTACATTTTTGCATGATGTTGCAGCATTATTGCATGAAGATTTCGGGTTCTCTCTATTCCAACATTCAGTATTGCCTTAGAAGGCAAGAAAGTGAGTTTGATTTGTACTTGAGCGGTCTCAGCCAAGCTTATCATTGAATCAAAACTTGCTGAGAGATCGTCTATGAGTGGTCTCGACCCTTAGATAAAATGAATTTTTGTGAGCATTTTTAAAAATTAAAAGTAAAAATGAATTCTAACCTAATGAGCATGGGGTTGCTGCGTCCTCAAACACGCCTGAATCTCCAGCTACGGATTCAGTGCTCACAGCAGAGGAATTAAACTGAAAATGACGAAATTATAGTGGTAACTCTACGATTTTTGCTAGAAGTTGGACATACTAAATTGGCGCTTTTTGGCGGGGTATCGTTTGATTGTTCGAGAAAAAAATCCAAATCTAGTCTCATATTTCCTTGGATTCTCTCTGATATTGTGGACAATTTCAAACCGCTTGCTGAATTTGAAGTGGTTGTGTGTGGCAAATTAAGACTCTGACAAGATAGATCAAGACCCAAAATCTTGCGATCTGCAGATAGTTGAGGTTTAACTATGAAAAATGATAATGATTCAAATTTACAATTTCATTTTATTAAATAAAAACAACGTATTTTATCGATTTCAAAAATAAAAGTTTACCTTCTTTTAGTTGATTGAGAGATGAAGATTGTATGGAAAAAGAATCTTGAAATTTGGTTGAGTTATGCAAAGTTTGCCGACCCTTGAAAGACAAAATTTTAGTATGAACGGAAACACACTTTCATCTATTTCTTTAAAACCTGGTTCCCCATATGAGTATGATCTGCTTTGTCCTCCATATCTCCAAAATGGTCTCCTGATAAAGTGAGCTCTGGGGTTGAAGATTGCTGATGAAACATTGAGTGATTTTGTTGCTGCACCAACCGTGAACTTGAAGAAAGTGTCGACTCTTTTGGTGAGCTACCCAACAGAATTTTTTCAACCCGCCGGTGAAGATCTATCATTGATGGGTCAGTGGGTTGGGTAACAGACATTCCATAGATTTCAGTAAATGACAATGATGATAATGATCCCTTTGATGAAGCCTTGGAGGACGATAATGATCCTAGGGAGGACGAAGAGCTCATTGACATTGTCGATGCAGACCTATTAAGAGTGGAAAAATAATTTCTTATATCAAATTGACAAATTTTACGGCACTTTTTTACCATGACTTCAGTTGAGATTCCAATCGAGCCATAGTTCTCATTGTCTCGTGAAGCTGGAGAAGCAGCATTTGTTTTTCCTCGTGCAATCTTAGCCTTTAACAAAATGTTTTTAACAGGTCCACAACAGGTACTTTTTCCCTCTTGGCTGAAACATTTACCTTTCTGCGATGCATCTATTAGAGACCTCCATAGCGTTGTTGAGATCGCGCTCAAGCTTCTCTATTTCCTTCTTTATCATTTTCATTTCTTGCTCAGGACGTGACTTTGGAGCGATTGAACGAAGTTCACGTACCAGTTGCTCCTTGTCTTGGATCAAAAGCAAGCGATCTTTGTCAGACTCCAGTTGCCCAGGAGCCGTTTGATCTTCAATAGTTGCTAGCCCCTTTAAAAATTGTAAAAACAGTGTGCTAAATTGAGGTCCTGTTCCAGATTATACAGGAAAAAAATCACAACAATCTATAATGCAATACGAGGTCAAATTGCATAATTTGCTTAATAAAGTTTCGGTGATAATCAGAGCATGCAATTTTTACCTGATTCCAAAAATTTGTTGCATTGCTAGCAATAATTGATATTTTAAGTAAAAATGTGCAACCATTAAAGCCTCTTTCTTAGGAAAAAATTATTCAATATTTAAGCTTACTTGTTGAATTTCTTGAACTTGTCTTCTTGCATCATCGTAGCGTAACCTAAGGCGGGCCATTTCGGCCAACCTTGCTCCGACAGGCAGCATCTTCAAAAAACAGCAAGTCTTAATAAAAAAAATGATTTTATAGGCCTCAAGATGTACTTTTACCTCTCCAGTAAGATCAGTTTGGGATGCTGCAGTTGAATATGATGGAGCACTGCCGGATATGTCCAATGAGGAGTCAAAATTTTGATGCCCCTGAACACACAGATAATAATTGATGAAATAAAAATTACTGTCCATCAATGAAGGGTCGCACTTTACGAATGTGAAATGCACAACTAAATGTTTCGCACCTGACAAGTCGACACAGGCTGCAAACGTGTCAGATCATCTTTGAGACATGCGAGATTTTTCATTAGCTCTTCTTTCTCTTGTTCCCCAGTGGCGAGGGATTGTTGAATGCTAAACAGTTCATCTCGAATAGCCTCAACCTCCTCGATGGTAAAGTTAGTTGTATTTCCCATGCTCAGTCCATCAGCTGATGAATACTTGGCCTTCACACTAAAATCAAGAGAGGTTTAATCTATTGAATAAGATTTGATAATAAAGAGATAATCTGGCAACACTTACTGGGCAAGAGTTTCCACACCCCGCCATTTGTACAACATCTCCGAATCAATATTGGCCAGTTCTCGCTTCAAACGTTGCACCCTCGCCTTGGCATGGTGAACGTCAGATTTCAAGAGATCGATGTCATATTTACCTCCTGTGCTAGAGCATGAGTTTACTAAAAGAGAAAACAAAAATGAACAACTAACACATTTTGCTTTGCCATCAAAACATTCATTCATCTTATATTGAACTCCTCCATTAATTGTGCGCGACAATTAACTAGTGTCTTAATCTCACTTGAAACATTTAATTTTGAAAATTGAGAAAGATGGCTTACGCGATGTTGTACTTGTTGAGGTTAATTTTGAAAGTGTCGACTGTAAATGATTGTACTCCTCTTGGGCAAGCTGGAGGCGTTGATTTTTGACATCAGCAAGCTCCTGGGGGAAGAAATTGAAAATTCATAATAAAGAAATCAAACGAAATAATGAAGAGATTACACAATGTCAAGTTTCTGACACTGTTTTTAAATATAGGTACCTGTTTTGCTTTAAGATCTGATTGGGCTGTTTCCAGATAAGATTTGAGCATCTCCTCTTGCGCTATCCGCCAATCATCAAAGGCAGAGGCAGAGGCCAAGGATGCTAAAATAATCATAAAATTGTTATTAAAAAGATGAAAGTGCAACATAGATGTTTTAAATTCTTCCAATGAAAATCATAGTCTATTGGTGACTGAAAGAGTTCCTTGTCATAACAAAACTTTTCTATTTACCACGATATTTCCCTAAATCAAAATTAAAACCAAATCGACAAAGAGTATTTCTAAATCAGTTGGTGTTGGAATGGATCTCGAAGCTACAGGCATTTTTTTGCTCATGATTCATATCAAACACGTTGTAAAATGAAAATCTCTGATCAAATACCAAGATATGAGGAAGAATTTTTATGAAAATATTTGGGTCAGATAACCTTTGAATGAGATATTTCGTTGAAAAATAAATTCTGATAAGAAAATTCCGTAAAAAACCGAGTTGCAACTAATAAAGATGAACTCACCACGATCTACAAAGTACAGTTGGCGTTGCTGCATCAAAGAAGTTTGGGGGGGTTGAAGATCTTTGCATGTTTCATCGAGATTTTGTATATCTTGATGATCCGACGGATTGCGATAACTAGAGAGTTAAATACTGAACAGTGAGAAAACCAATCGATACGTGATGAGCTTAAGAAACCTTTTTATACTCATAGATGAAAATTGAGTCTAGAAAGATTTGTCATGCTCAACCTAACTAATGTGTTTTGAATTATTACCTCGGCCTAGGATCAATCCATGTGGTACTACGGGTTGTGTGGTCGATGTAGTAAACTTTACCATCAAAATCAAGTCCAGCCTCCCAACCTTCAGGCAATGGTAACGTCAGGGGCAGTTCGCTCTGGACAAAATTAAAAGAAACATCACATCCTTTCATAACTTAAGTGTTGTTTTTATATTACCATAGATAGATTTTCTTCCTGTGACAAAGAGGGTCGTCCCCTGACTCCCTGGCCCTTTGGAGCCTTCGGGGCCACAGGATACATGGCCAACTTGCTCGGGTCAGCGGCCACAGTCTGTTTGGATTGAGAGCATGGGTTTTGTCTAAAAGTGCATTTCCATTTTATATCTTTTTCTCACCCCTCAAGTGACGACCCTTTGACCTTCTTCCACGGCCTCCATCTTCACCGTCCTTCAGCCTTTAATTATAACAATTTAAAAGGTCTCCTATATCTAATTTAAATTCTTTGCAATGCACATTGCGCGCAGCTCGGCCACATCTGAGTTTTACGGGAAAAGAAATCGCAGAAAAAAAGAAAAAGTTGTCCGAATTCTGACGTCTCTTTCGCTCTCTCTCTGCAGTGCTTTGTCTTTCTTCCTCAGAGCTCTATGTATACGTTTTTCTCCTAGGCCTGCCCACCCCGCACGCCTGTCGTCATGTGCGCGCAATCACCTTCCACGCCCTTCTGCTATATTACAATCGCGTCCGCGTCTTGATTTAGTAAGAATGCATAGAGATCAAATTTTGTATCCGATAGACATTCTCTGTTCATAGAAATCAATGATTAGTGCTCACAGTGTTCAAATACACGAATTTGGCAACCTAGCTTTGGTATGGAACGAACAATTTTGAATTATTTCTAAACTGAAATTTGAAAATTCAAAACATTGTAAAAATCTATTGCTGAATGCTTTAATTTAATTTCCTTCACTTTCTTTTGAACATTGCAAGTTTAGGTAATTGTGCCATTCGGAGATTTTTCTGAAGAGTGTCACGAAGCAGGTCTGAAAATTACAAACTCGGTAAGGTCAACCTCCAAGTCCGAAAATTTGGCTTGGTTAAAAACATTTTCTACTCAAAGTTTCTGCCTATTGTAATTTAAGTCATCTTTTTCATAAAAGCAAAAGAAGAAAATTTGTAATTTTCATATAACTTAACGTTTTCTTTCATTTTTCAACAGGGTCCAGATGGCTATAGGGAAAGCAGTAAGTGCATGAATCAACAAGTTTAGTACTAAATTTAAAAGATGATTTCTTTTCAACTTCAAAAGTGTTTTTTTGAGAATGGCCTTCTAACTTTTCATTAATTATTGGTTTTTTTTCTTCAACACATGGTTCATTACAATTTCAGCACGCAAATTTCAGATAGACTTTCTCTCACGTCTTAATGAAAAAGATCATTTTTCGATTAGTTCAAATTTTTATTTCAATATGGTGAGACATTTTAAAGAGGTAGTCTTTCCTATCCAAATGGGGTTACTTTAGCAGAGCGTTTCAACTTAGGTTCTCACATTTCAGTAGGAGTTTTTATTTTATTTCTGTTACAGGCCCCTTATTCAAACAATCATCACCCAGATGCCACGATGAATGGAGTGAGAACGTTGAATCTTGATAGCCATGTGGGCTTTGACTCGCTTCCAGACCAGGTAAGAAGCCAAGTGAAGGTTTGGAATCTTAGGGAAATAAAGGAAGATTTGATTTTCAGTTGGTCAATCAGTCTGTCCAATCTGGGTTTACCTTCAACATAATGTGCATTGGAGAGACTGGATTAGGCAAATCCACTCTGATGGACTCGTTGTTCAACACCAGCTTTGACAGCAGTTCATGTAACCACAAAGAATCGTCAGTTAAATTAACTTCCCAAACGTATGAGTTAGAGGAATCTAACGTAAAACTGAAACTCACAATTTGCGATACTGTTGGCTACGGTGATCAGGTGAGTTTTGCTAAACCCGAAATGAAATCAATGATGTTCACAATATTTTCTCTTCAATTCCTGCTCCTTTTTCTTCTATGCTTAAAAATTGTTGACATTACTTAATACCAGGTCAACAAAGAAGATTCTTTCAAGCCGATCGTTGACTACATTGATGCTCAATATGAAGCATTTCTCCAGGTATGCCCAACAATAAGGTTTTGAATTTAGTTTATATAGATCTTTTCATTATTTCTTTTTCATCCTAATGAAAAATCCTATCTTTTGTTTCACCAGGAAGAGCTAAAAATTAAACGAAACCTGAATTTGTTCCACGATTCTCGCATTCATGCCTGTCTTTATTTTATAACCCCCAATGGCCATGGACTGAAATCTATGGATCTTGTGTGTATGAAAAAGTTAGACACAAAGGTGAGAAATTTGTACAACCTTATTTTCGATTCAAAAGTTGAAATTTATTTTTTCAAGGTCAATATCATTCCAATAATTGCAAAGTCCGACACAATAAACAAATCCGAGTTGCAGAAATTCAAGGCCAAGATTATGGGAGAGCTCAATAGCAATGGAGTCCAGGTAAATTTAACCTTTTTGATTTTCTTACTTCATTTTCAATCAATTTATCTAAATTTTTCAGATTTACAAATTTCCAACAAATGATGAGACTGTTTCAGAAGTCAATCGAACCATGAACGATCAGTTACCTTTTGCCATTATAGGGTCGACTGAGTTTGTAAAAGTCGGCGGAAAAATGGCCCGGGCAAGGCAATATCCATGGGGTATCGTACAAGGTAACATCGAAGAAGAAGATTTTAAAATAATTTTCAAAAGTTTTTTTTTCTGCCAAATTATACCTTTAATCCATTTCATGAAAATAGTTGAAAATGATGGTCACTGTGACTTCAATAAGCTTCGCGAAATGCTGATACGTACCAACATGGAAGACCTAAGGGACTCAACCCACACATCTCATTATGAGGTTTACAGACGTGATAGGTTGAAACAGGTACTAGCTGCTTTTTCAAAATTTTAACTTTTCTTCAATTGTTTCATCTACCTATATGTTTTACATAAAGATGGGCTTCACCGACGAGACAAGTGAGCCTGGAAGCTTTGCTGAGCAATGTAGCCTGAAAAGGGAGAATCATTTGACATCTTTGCAGCAAAAAGAAGAAGAGATGAGACAGAAATTCGTCATAAGAGTTAAAGAGAAAGAGAGCGAGTTGAAAGAAGCTGAGCGTGAAGTATGATTAATTTAGACAGTAAAAGAATAAGTTTTTCATATTCAAATAAAAATATTTAAGCTTCATGCCCGTTTTGATGATATGAAGCAAAGTGTAGCAGACGACAAGAGGCTGGTTGAAGAGCAAAGACGAATGTTGGAAGAAGAGATAGCTGATTTTCAAAGGCATTAAGCTTAATTTTAGAAAACTGTATGAGTTTCCTTACTAAAAAGACGAATTTTTTTTCCATAGACGTAAAGCCCAGTTTGAGGTGGACAAGCTTAATTCAGGACACCACACACTCACGTTGACCAAACTTGGCAAGAAGAAGTAGAAGATTTGGTTTCTATGGAAGTGTCTTGAACATTTCCAACACTCAAATTAACATATTGAGTTTCACTTGGAAAAAATAAAAAAACTAAAATTGTTCGTATTTCTGTACACTGAACTGATATCTTGTACCTTTCAAACTTTTGAATACAATAAATATTTTAATGTTTTGTGGTTTACAAAATAAAATTCCTATTGTCTTTTAGAAAGTAAAAATTTTCATGAATAGTATCCACCAGACAGGTAAAAAAGAAAGCAATGGTGGACGGACCAATAATAGCTACCAAATTGCTATATAAACAGTCAGTTGAACCTCAGCCTAAGGATGAGTGACACGAAAACAACTTTAGAGGTAGATGCCCAGGGTGAGAAAATCGAGCTTGATTATGACCAGGAGACCTCTCAGGGGGAGGTCACCGTAAAGGTGATTTGCCTCGGGGATAGTGCGGTAGGAAAATCAAAGTAAGTGAAAAAATAAAACTTTTTGAACATATAAATGCATGTATTTCCTTATAACTGTTGTTGTTTTTCACAGCAGTTTTCAAAAAAAGAAGCTTTGATTGGTTGCAGGCCCTTTTTATTTACTCCTATGGGAGCATTTATGAGAAAAATGCACAAAAAAATAAAATATTAAATTTCAGCCAGGACCTAAAAGTGTCTGAAATGATTAACTTTGCTAGACACTCAAAAAAAAATCTAAGGTTTTGACATCTCAAATAATTCCACATTGGTTTTTTTCAGGCTTGTTGAAAGGGTACCTCATTGATGGCTATTCACCCCAACGTTTGTCAACATTTGCATTGAACCTATTCAGACACAGGACAACCATTAACAAGGAAAAAGTTTTGATTGGTAAAAAAAGAAGAAATTAAAAAAAAACCATGTAATAATGTTTTTTTTGAACATTAATTGTACAGATTTTTGGGACACAGCTGGTCAAGAAAGATTTCAATCACTTCATCCATCTTATTACCACCAGGTATATTTACATATTTAATATAAATTTCAATTTCTTTCAAATTTTTTGATGCATCAATTATCAGCTTTTTAATACTACATGTCCCTTTAAAGTCATTTTGAGATGTACATACTAACTAGCTGAGGTACCCGGCGCTGCCCGGGTTAATTTGCAACCTGCTGAGCATCTTAAAAATGTGTCCTTCAGCTTTTACGGTTTCAGGGCCCCCCGAGGCCTAGGTGGTGAGGGGGCGGGGGTCAAACCTGGACCAAAACCTTCCTTGAAAAGGTGGGGATGTGTGTTCAAAATTTCATCAAGATCGGTGCAAGGGTTTGGATTTCCATTAGCCCTCCACATACCAACAGACGGACGAACAAACAAACATCTGCACGCCCATTTATATTTTACCTGCTGAGCATCTTAAAAGAGTTAAAATTGTGTCATTCAGCTTTTGGTATTTTAGGACCCCCAGGCCCAGGGGGGAGGGGGCGGGGGTCAAACCTGCACCAAAACCTTCCTTGGACATGTGGGGATATGCATGCAAAATTTCATCGTGATCGGTGCAGGGGTTTAAATTCCGTGCCCTTTTATATATATATAGATAGATAGATAGATGGTAGATGACAAGAGCAGGAGAGAGTAATCTCTCATCTGCATGTTGAGCTCAGGGTTGAGTTCGAATTAAAGTCACGGGTATCCCATTGATGACCTTCCCAATCAAAAAAGAATCAATACTGAGGTATTTACTGACGGAATATGTGAGCATTTTCATGGTTTTAGAATGGAAAAAAGGGTAGCATTGAAAGGGCGGAATCAATCAGAGAGCATCTTTCAATCACTTTTTGAAGCAGTGTCTGCGAAGGGGGAAACCTATTGTTATTGTGGGAAGCTTATAGTGGGAATGAAAGATAGCTGAATTAACTAGCTTGAAATGACTTTTAAGGAAATCGTGAAAGAATGTGAACATTTGCATTAAAAATATTATGAAATAACCCGACCAAAAATAAGGCTGTGTCAGCACGTTTAAATGGAGTACTATGATTTTAAGGTACTTACGCGTGTTTTATGGTGCTTTATGACAAAATAACACGTGTATTCTGGTGTTCCACATGTAAACAGGGGCGATACACCTGAAAGCGGGTGGATGCACCTGAAAGTTGGCACACAGTGTGTTTTATTTTTGGTTTGAAGGGGACATGAAAATAACTGAAATAGAGCAATAAATATGAGCTTTCTTTCATACCTGCACTTAGATTCCGCAGGTCCTTTTCTTGATTGTCCCGGTCATCAGTGGGTTTATAGTGCTTTCTCAAGACCACCAAAGGTATCTAAATATCACTTTTTCAGGCACATGCTTGCATTCTGGTATTTGATGCCACAAGAAAGGCTACCTACAAAAACCTGAACACCTGGTATGCAGAGCTTCGTAGCTACCGTCCCAGTATCCCTTGCCTGTGTGCTGTCAACAAGATAGACGGTAAGAATTGAAAAGGAGACAAGATATTTATATATATAAAACCCTGACGTCTGTCCCGTCATGTGAGGGCGCAGAAAGAGGAGCTCCCGCAGTTCAGAGGAGGGAAGGAGGGTGGCTTAGCCGTACTTAAGGACCATATACACGTCCGTTTTTTTCTGGTGGTATTTACAGATTCTGTGACTGTTGACCTTTTTTTCGGGACAGTTTACATGTTTTTTAATACAACCTCCACATTTTTTTCTGTAAGACTTAACAGCTTTTTTCTGTGAAGAGTGTTTGTTTGTTTGTTTGTGGTCACCGCTCCCGTCCCCTCTTCATATGCGGGGGCGGAAGGAGGTTCCCAGCTCCCGCCGGGTTCGCCAACAGTGACAGGGTCGGGAAGGGTGCGGCTA
>Ga0194133_10006871_pt1 | contig 13837 bp, 7 predicted proteins | sample TA2KigOf40mmetaG_FD_155448 | JGI IMG/M metagenome (GOLD analysis project Ga0194133, IMG submission 155448) | Freshwater microbial communities from Lake Tanganyika, Tanzania - TA2015055 Kigoma Offshore 40m | ecosystem: Environmental > Aquatic > Freshwater > Lake | place: Tanzania: Lake Tanganyika...
CGATTGATGAATGTGTTTCTCGCCACTCTCTTTCGCCCATAATCTATAAAAGATATGCGGCTTGGATACCTGGGAACAAACGTGGATTGTTGCGTGAGTCGTTGCGTCAGATCGAAGTTGTTGCACTGCGTAACCAGCCTGTAGAGGGTTTTTGCGTCCTGAACGAGAACCTGAGACTTGAAAGATCTTATTTTAGACTCAGCACATAATTCATAATTGTGTTTGTTTTTTTTGAAGTCGTAGCAGTGAAGTCTGAGCATTTTATTTAAGCATGAGGATAGTCTCCTAGTGTCTTTTTGCTTAATGCATCCTGCCCAAATTGGAGAACCGTACATAAGGTGACTAATGAAGTGGGAATAGATGACTTGTCTGTGAAGATTTCGAGGGAGGATTTTATTAAGAAGTCGCAGGGAGTAGGAGACTGATGAACATTTTGCAATTGTTTTGTTAACTTGTATGTCCCACTTTAGGTTGCTATCAAACATTATACCGAGTACTTTCATAGCTTTCAGTGATGACAGGACCGTATTTCCTAATGTTACGTTGATGGACCTTTCGGTTGCAGGGTTACCAAATACGATAAACTCGGTTTTAGTTGGGTTGCAAATCATGCCGAGTTTGTCTAACCAAGCTTTGTGTTTAGCAAAGATGTTAGAAAGCGATACACATGCATTTTTGGTGTTTAATTTATCGCAGCTAAGGGCTATATAGCTATCATTACAAAGCTATTGGGCTCTACAGTGGTAATGACTTTGGTTAGATCTCGCATGTAAATGTTAAAGAGTACCGGCCCTAAAACACTGCCTTGTACACAACCTATCGGTAATTCCCAACTATAAGATGTACTTTCACCTATTTGAACAAAGGCACTCCGCTTACTTAGAAAATTGCTGATGACTCTTATTAAGGCTGGATTAAGTGAAAGATCCAACAAATTTTTGACTAGAAGGTTTGGGCGTAGAACGTCAAAAGCGGCCGTGAGGTCCGCGCTGTATGCGAAGACCAGCTTGTTATTGTCTGATTTGTTTGCAATGAAGTCTTGAAAGACCAGGCCTGCCGTAATTGTAGAAGAACCCTTTCTAAAAGCATGTTGATTAGTGCCGAAAAGTTGGTCTTCAGGCACGAGTTTCAATTTTGCTATGATTCCCCTCTCAAATACTTTACTCAACGAGGAAATATTACTGATGGGTCGGTAGTTACTGATGTTATCCTTCGCCCCTTTTTTGAAAATGGGAATGATCTTAGATATTTTCCAAGCTTTGGGCACAGTTCCACTGATCATGATGTTATTAAATAACCAGCAGAGGGGCTTGATAATTGTGTGCGAGATCTTTCACAACCATTCCAGGTATTTCATCCAATCCCATAGATTTTGAGGGTTTAAGGTGTTTGATTGACGCGATAATGTCATGCTCATTGAAGAACATGTCTTCAGTCACCCAGCAGTCTAAATCAGGGACACAGAATGACTCACATTGGCTATTTTTTTCCAGAGTTTCAACTTTCCCCTTAAAAAATTCAGAGAAAGAATTGGCTATTTCTAGTGGATCACTTATTTCCTTCCCTTCTTGTGAAATTTTAATGCTTTCCTTAATACTTTTCCCCATGATGGTATTAATTGCTTTCCAATAGCTTTTTGAGTTGCCATTAAGGTTGTTCACAATGGATTTTTTTCTTTCTCTTTTAACCTCATAATTTAATGAATTAGATACGATTCTAAGATTGTGATAGTCTTGAATGTCACCTGACTTTTTCCATTTTTTATGAAGTCTTGCCTTTTTGTTCCTGAGATTTCTTATTGTGGCATTAATTACAGGGTTTGATCCAGTCAAGTTGGCACTGCGTTTTGGGACGAGCTCGTTCAATGCCAGGCAGATGGCGGTAGTGATGCGGTCATTGATGTCGTCCACGTTATGGAGATGTATGTCTATGCCACTGAAAAACTTAATAAAGAGGCTATTAATTTTGTTCTTGTTGTATTTTCTCCAGTCAAGGTAAGTGATTCCCTTTCTGGCATACTTTTCTCCACTACTAAACCCATTTAGTATGACATTGATGAGATCATGGTCACTCTGAGACATGTGTTCGGTTGTGATTTTGACTCCAATGATGTTTGTAAAAACGAGATCTATTCTAGATGTTTGTAACTTGCCGGCTACCATTCTTGATCTAGTATCAGTGTCAACTATTTGATCGAGATTAAAATCATTTTTCCATTCTTCAAGCCTAATACCAAAGTAGTTGTCTAGGTCTCTCATGGGGTCGACATTAAAGTCGCCAGCGATAATGATGTTGTCGTTGTTTTGTGTAATTTCATGAAGGTTTAGCATTAATCTGTCAAAGTTGGATTTGATATTCTCCCCTTCATAGCATTTGAAATGCCTGTAGATGCCAACAAGGGTGAGCTCTTTAAGTTGGAATACTAGGATTTCATTTTTCGTATTTTCACAATCATATCTACGTATGTAGTCTTTCTTAGCCCACGCCACGAGCCTACATTTGTTCCTCAGCTCAAGTGTATTCGTTTGATGGAAATCATAATTGGGGACTTGGAAGATTCCTAGGTCTTTACCATTAAGGATATCTGCCTCAGCAATGAATAATATGTCCGGTTTATTATGTTCAAGTTCCCATTTAATTTGGTCTAACTTCTTTAGAATGCCTGATCCACAATTCCAGTAGGCAACTCTAGGTTTATTTTCTAGTTCATTCATGGCAAATGATGGTTGTAACCTTGTTAGTTTGGGGGTCGCCAAGACCCTGTTTTTATTTTTAATTTTTCAAAATCAAATGTTGATCAAAAAGTAGCGGTAGTTTTTTTTCAAAATGCCCACTCCAGCTCAAAGAAGGATTCCTCCTGTAAATTATGACCGAAGGTTTCAGATTGAGATTTTTCAGGTATTCAAACTTTTTACTCTCTAATTAGCTTCAAGTGATATTTAAGTTTTTCTTTTTAGTCAAGATTGAATATGCTTTTAATGGCAATTGACTCAGTACCACCCAATCTACCAATGGCTAGACAAAGAGAGATGCGCAGAGAGATTTGTCTCGAGTTAGAAGAGATTGAGCGCAAGTTGAGAATCTTAGAAAGTGATGCGAGGAGGGATGCTCAAAGAAGTTCAGTTCAGCCACGTTTTTAATTGTTATCCTAACTGAGAATAAATCACAGTTTATTGCACTTTATTTTCTTTCAGTTCGAGTTACAATCGATAAAACAATTAAAACAGATTCAAATCGGGTTAGTTTTTCGGATCATTCATTTCTTGCAAGTATTCATACCAGTTACCGAACATTGATGGGTGAAAAGCTCCTGAATCTACAAACATTTTGACATAGCCCATCCAATTATTTGCCGTGGTGGTACAATCTTTTCTAACATGTCCCTGTATCATGCATTTACTACAAATGATGGGTTGGCCTTTGTATCTGACATTTAATCTTTTTCCAAAGGCAGGCAAAACTGATTGAATATGCTTGTTCAATCTCATAAGCAGATCAATGTTATCTTCTACAACATCAGGGATCTCAGGGTTTTCTCTATACTGGAGGGTAGAGGCTACAGATCCGTATGCAGACAGCCACGCAATTATTTGATCTTCAGAGAATGCAAAATTAGTACGGACAATAGAGACCTGAACTAAATCACCGAGAACAGGTGCAACCCCAGCATTAGTTAACAATCTTCCTGTGTACTTGGCTTCAGCAATGATGAATGAAAACTCTTGGAGTTTAGAGGGTACAATTTTGATGGGCACCTTGAGTTTGAAGGTAAATCCAATGCCTCTCCCGGGTGATTTATTCGTGGCTACCCCGAAGACACTTTTTGTGGTTAGCCCAAAGACTTGTTTAAGGACTTCAACATCATCAATGGTGTTGAGAGTGGGCGACTTTAGAATTTGACCATTCTTGGTTAACACCTTAAAATGAAAAGCTAGATGTGAGGCGGTACTAGACTATCAGGTATGATTAGATTACCTCCACACTAATGAGAGTAGTTGTTTCTTCAATTACATTAGTGCTTAAATTAGGATTTTGACTTTAAGCTTGGGCTGCCATTTTTTCGCTACTATACGGGATAATCGCCGAGATTTCAAGTGCAGTATCGTTTAGAGTGGAATCGCTGGATTCAGCACTGACAAATTCAAGGTCCTAGTCAAGATTTATAGTCGAACTTTTTGATCTTTTGTGACTTAAGTTTTATTTCATACCGAAACCGGAGAGGTTAGATTTCTTGCTAGAGAGATAGGGGTCGAGTTGTACATTGATTTCTTAGGAAATTCTTCAACTGGCGAGCTAAGAGGTCGTTTGAACATTTAAGATTTCATGATCTTTCACAACTCGAATGTTTACACCCAATCCGGGACGATAAACAAGAGTTGCTTCAGATCTGTGCCCTAGCAATTGCCCCCAAACCGGGTGCACAATTACTATGCACGTTTAGACGGATGACTTTGTCTAATTAGGTCTTAAATTTAAGTGCTACACTTCAATTAATATCAATCTTCAGAGTTTTTCTAATCTTTTTGTCAATTTTATGGAGTTTTTTAAATACGGACATAAAGTCGCATGTTCAGGCGAAAATCGCATGAAAACTCCAGGCAGCTAGCTAGACAACAAATCGTTGCATAGAAAAATCGTTGGTCAAAAATCGCCGCTTTGACAAAGTTATTTTAACTCAAATATTTCAAGGATTTTTGAAAGTGGTAGTTGCAAATTTACTCACGTCACCTTGAGAAGACTCTAATTGGTAAGTAGCACTCTTTCTTAGCTTCTTAATGTTTGAAAATCCTTCACAATTCAATTTTTTCTGGGAGCTTAAAAAAGCACGTGTTGTCTCGTTTGTTGTTGTTTTTTTTTTTGTATATTTGATTGAATCATGGAAGTATGAAGAGATTTGCACAATAAAATTAGTATTATGAGATGGAGCTAACCAATATGAAAAATCTCCAACCTATATTCAAAACAATCAAGTTTCTAAAAAAGTTTCTTTATCTTGCAAGTAATCATCTTTTGTTTTACTTTATGGACTTTTGAATAGATCTTCAAACTGAATATCCTTTCTTGATAGAGACTTCATATATATTTTACTTACCCATATCTTAAAGATATTCTTAATCTTACTATGATGGAACTTAAAAAATATTACCCGAGCAAGAACTGTAGAACATAAGGTTAGTATAAAGAAAACGTTGTGAACCAGCCTTTTCATTTTTTCTGAAGAAATGAAACACTTCTTCACATTGAGCTTAATCTTTATAGGCTCGTCTTGATAATCTTTGACATTTGATGTCGCATTTAGTGACGATTTTTGTAAAAGTTTCAAATAATTATTATCTCAAAATCGTGATTTTTTGCTGCTTTTCCTTCAAAAGATAATATTCAAAAATAAACATAGCTCCACACATTTTCTTCTAGCAGGTTTTTATCTACATGTAGTTCTATTGAAATAAACAGCTCTTATCTGTTATAAAAGCTTCAGACTTGATAATAAAGCTTTTTGGATAAAGGATAAAAGTATGCCTACTTTTACCACACGGTCAGTTCTTCAGATTAGCGGTATTCACTCATTCTTTGTATTCTGAATGTGCTTTTTTCATGAACATCGATGAAATATCAAGTTGGTAATTAAAGATAATGTACTTGTTCTAAAACGTCATTTGAAAACATATCTTTTTGATTAGCATTAATACTGTCTAATCAATAGCTTATACAATCTTGTTCAAACAGGTTTGTTACTTTTTTTGGTCAAAAATTCAATATATTTAGGTAAATATGTCTAGCAATCTTGTGCCAAATTTTTCTAGCTATAAAAATAGAAATATTGAGTCCGGTAGGTGAGTTTCTCTAGAATCAAACTCACATTCATTTCTTGACTTGATCAAAACTTCATAATTTAAAGTTTCAGTTTCTTTTTTACATGAGGTGGAGATATCTTTCATACTGAGAAGACAACAAAAAGAAAGAGAAATGTTGACATTTACATTTTGTTCTTCTGTTAAGTCAAGTTTGATAGACAACAGGCATGTACATATCGATAAATGCATTAAATTGATTTTGCGCATGATTGGAACCTTCTGCAGCCTTAAAGATTATGAAGTTACATTGGATTCTTATTCAATTACGAACATTGATTGTTGTCAAACGCGTCACATTTTGTTTCAATGAAAAAAGAAGTTCAGAAGTTTTTGTTCTTGATATTTTTTAGTAAAAAAAAGTTCTTCATAAGACCAAATGTGAAAACTTTTCAAAACAATCCTCAGATGTTTTGAGTCTGTCCATACTTTTTTCAATATCGACTAACCAATTTTACAGCTGATACGAAATGAGGCAATTAATAAAATGGGAAATTTATTTCACTTGAAAGTGATAAAAGAAGAGTAAAGTTTTAGTTTTAATCTTTTGTAATCAAATTAATAAAATGGACCGTTTTTTGTGTTGTACAAACCTAACCTTAAAACAAAAAGTAATTTTTATTGGATGCCCCCAACTTTCTTTTTTCTCTTATAAGCAATTGGATTTTTTGCCTATTGGCTTGTGAAGAAGATAAGATTATTGGTGTAAATTGAAAAAATATGTGATTTTCTGAGAAAGATTTTATAAAAATCCCAGCTCTTGAGACAAAACAATGGAATACCAAAACATAAAAAGGATGGAGGAGGAAGAAAGGCTTCCTTTTCTTTCCCAAAATGTTTACAAACTACTTAACCAACGAAACTTTGCTACATAAAAAATGTATCAAATAATTCATTTTTCAGTTTGAAATGCAAAGTAAAATGTAAAAGATTTTTTACTTTGTTTCCTAAAATATTTGACCATGCTGCAAGTCATTTTGGCTTTTCATCAGATATATCTTACACTTTATTTTGGCATTTGTATTATTTATGCAAAATCATTTTTAATTTCAGTTTATAAATTTTCCAAACTTTTATCTTTGTACTTGCTTGGTCAACCATAGGCATAAAAATTCTATTTATGAAGTGTAAAGAAGGAAGAGTCTATTTGAGTAAAACAATTTTTCCCAACCCAATAAGCCAGCCTATCACTTTGTTGACACTTTTTGTTGGCGAATGCAAATATTGGATTATAAGTTTAGCCATGAGACAGATAGACCCAACATTGTGCCAAAGTGACCAATCTACTGATGAATTGACACTGAAGGGGTTGAAAGTTTAATTGATGATAAGCAATGAAATTCTTTACTAGATGAAAACTTTTCTTGTGACAACTTTTCTTTCAAGCAATTATCGACGTGTTAAGCAATTTCTAACTTTCCTCTCAAGTTAAAAACGATTCTTTATGGGGCTGTGTTTAAAAAAATCAAAGAATTCTTTGTTGTAAAAAAATAAAGGAAAAGGCCAAACGAATGTCATTAGTTGGTGGACACCTGAACTACGAACGCAACTTTGGGGAAAGCAAAAGCAAATCTGATACACTCACAACTTGACTGTACGTAAATAAACAGACAAAAGATTTTGTCTTCTTTCGAAAGTAAAAAAGAAAAAAAAATCTTTTGAAAGTCTGATTTATAGTTTGGAGACTTGTTTTTGTCTAGTCAATGTTTCAATTTCCTATCTTTTTTGCGTATTACTTTTAAATTTTAATGTGATGAAAAATTGATAGCTGATGATTTCGTTCTAAATTTTAATTACCTTGCATCTTTTGAATTTATGTATCATTTTTTGCTTTGTTTTAATAAGTTTGCTTCTTTTTTCGGCCTACCTGCATTGCATTTCTGAGAGTTAATAACAAAATTTTTGTTTCAAAGCAAAACAAAAATAGCCCATTGTTACTTTTTACCTGGGGCCAATAAATGCTCTGCGTGCATCGTCGGGTCTGGACCCTTGCTTGATTAAGACAGCATCTAAAGGACATTTTGCTCAAAAGTTGTGAAGTGAGTTAAGGCAATAAGGGAGGCCAAAGCTGGCCTTGCCCAGCCCAAGTTTGAATAAGAGTAATGAGGCTGTAAAACAAAAAAAAGGTGGACTGTAACTTTGAGTATTGTCAAGAGAAAAAAAATACTTTTGGATAGACAGCAAAAAGTTACTTTACCTTGAAGTAAAACAATATTGCTTCAGGTAGGTAAAAATCGAAAACGATTTGGAAAACTTTAACAAAAAAGTCAAACTGAGTAGTAAATTGACCATTTTCAAAGTTACTAGATGAGTAATGAACTTTGATTGCTACATATCCTTTCAGCAAATTCAATGAAACTAGTAGTTTTTGCAGCTTTTTTTGAAAATAATTTATAGCAACTTACTTTGAATTTTTAATCTTTTATACTTGGTTGTGCCGGTCTAAATTTGATGCTTTCTTGAATAACAGTTATTTATAAATATTTTGCTGAGATATCGCTTTTAAATCTGAATCTATAGTGAGAGAGTTCAGTGCACCCCATAGTAGTCAAAGTGAAAGTTTCAAAGTCAAGCAAGATATAGTAGTAAAAAGTTTGCTTCCGGAGATGTTCTTGAAAAGGACAAAACTGTCCCGGCTGTGTTGAGATTTTCTCATGAGGTGATCAGTCAGGAATGACTTCATGTGATGAAAGACATTAACTTTTGAGAAAGATGCCCAACGCAAGTTATCAGCATTTAGATAATCAGGTCGATTTAGAGGAATTTAGGATAATCTTTTCTAAAAGTTACTTGCTAATTAATAAATAAGAACTGCTCATCAAAAGGTTGGAAGCTTGTCAGGTTTTTCAGTCATACTTTTTTCAACTGTTAAGTGCAAAATCTAAAAGAGTCTTTTTGTCTACTTACTTTTACAGTTATCACCTTATTAATGACTCTTAATCTCTTGCCCTGTCACTCTAACTTAAGCTTTGACATGGGTAAAATCTCTTGGATTATTTGCTTACATTTTTTTCACAATACAAGGTGTTAACAAATGGGTAACATGTCCACGTATAAACTGTTATCTTAGCATGAAAAACTTGTGCCCCATGTATTACTACTTTATTCAGTAGTTTTTGTTGTCATGTTGTTACTCCAGCCTTTGTCAAAGGTTTTTTGCTGATCATCACATTTCTGAGGGTAAAAAAAAATATTGGGTTCAAAAACATGACGAAAAATGTTTTGGGTAGAAAGAGAAACATTGAAGATACTGAGATTTTGCTTTCAAAAGAATTGGTCCATTGTGTAAAAAGTGTTGCTTTGAGAAAGATAACTGAATTTTTTTCACAAACATTAAGAAAAATCAACCTTTTCCGGATAACGTATCACACTTTGAAATTTAGAAACAAAAGTCATACATTATTGCCTTAAGAATGCTTTAAAAAGCTCGTAGAACGAGGACAATTTGACTTTCAAAGTCTGTTGCAACGAAACCAATAATGGAGATATTTCACAAGTAATTGGCATTTTATTAGAAAATAATTAGCAAGAAAGTTGCCCTCAGGTAACTTTTCCTATTTTCATAATGACTTGAGAAAAACTGCTCATACTATGTAAAAAAAAGATCAGGTCACAAAAACTGTTTTGCACTCATGGAAAAAGTCAAGTTTTAATCTCAAATGAAGAAGAATATGTCATTTCAGACCTAACACTACTAAAGTAAAATCTATGATATGCATAATCTTAGGATTAGATTTATTCATATTCATAATGAGACCTCATCTATCTAGATATAAGCCATATTATTCTATCAAGCTTTTATTCGTCATATTCTAATTATCATAATCACTAAGATGTGAAAAATATATTGGTATTTCCTGATAATTAAAAAGTCAGGGTATCTCTATGCTCTGAGTGCCAGAATGGTCTTGCTTATCAAAAAAGTCACATTTTAACACTTGCTTTTTGACATGTTTAGACTGGTGCTAACTGATCTTGACAGTCTTCATCCAAATTGTCTAATATTGTCCGTTCACCTGAAATTAAAGTCGTGCTCAACGATGCAAGCCGTTTACAGCTGGAACATGACACAAAGTGGCCTCAAAAATTCAAAAATTTCTGTAGATTTTCAAATAAAAGTAAAGACATTCATGAAAATTGTGATTAAATAGAACTAAAAATTCACAAAGACCTTTTCAAAATAACTAACTTTAATCAAGCAATGTGAAAAGTCAAGAAATCAAGTTTTGAAAAATGTCAAGTTGAGATAGATAAGTTTGAAAAAAATTACCTTTTTTGGCTATCTTGAATGAAAAATTGACCAAATTAATGATAAGGCTGAATTATTTAATTAGCAATTTAAATATTCGAAATTTTTTTGATTGGATTTAAGAACAGCAGCCTTAGCAAATTGACATCTAATTGCTAAAATATCAGAACATCTTTCTTTTAGGGTTTCATGCACAACTTTTTTCCTCAAAGGAATTTTGAAATTCAATCTATATTGAGGTTTTCAAGTTTTTAAGTCTAACATTTCTCAAGAGTTATCGTTTGCAAAAGTCTTTTGCTTGTAAACTGCAAAATCGTTCGGATCAGATTAAAAAAACACTTAAAATGTGGAAGAATTTCTTTTGTTTTGAGCTAAATTTTGGCTAATGTTAACACCTTGACCTGAAGATTCTTTGTCCCTTATTGTCGGCATGACTTGTTTCTAAGCTCAGGGACTGAAGCTCGTTTATTTAAATTAAGGGACGAAAAAGAGATGAGAAAAAAAGTCAGTAAGCTTTTAGACTAAATAGGAAAAGTGTTGTCAATATTGATTACTATGTACTTGAAAGTAGGCAGCATTTCTAGCAGCTTAATTTTTAATAATAATCTTATTAAAAACTCTTTTGAAAGGGTTAAGTAGCGAGTGTGGAAAAATGCAAACTTTGTCCATGGGATGCTTGTGGATATCAAGGTTCTTGAACAAAAAGTGTTCATTGGCATGAAGTCACTTTAACATTCACCCCTTTTCTTAAGATTCCTAGCAAGAGAAAATATTTGCAACTAAAAGAAGTATGCAAAATTGAATTCTCACATCAGAAAACGAAAGGGGTGGATTTTTTTTCTAAAAAGAAAATCTTTTTATTTGAAAAATGCTTTTACAGGCTCGATCTTTTCATGCAAGACGTATCTTTTTTAAAAAAAGAATTTTAATTAGCAAACAAACTCATATGATAATGAAGCGCAAAGATCTTTTTCTATGAAAATTTTAGAGATAATTAGTAATTTGACTTTGATTCAAAGTTTCTATTTTAACAAGGGATGCTTGTGAACGAAGCAACTGTTCACGTGAAGAAAAAAAGCTTTCAAAGTTGACATAAATCCGGGCAAGGATAACCTGGGCTGAAAGTGTTTGACCATATTTGTACACGAAATAAGAAAGGTAAACGTACAGTTCAGATTTAACTAAGTTTCCCACAGACAGGCAGTAAAATAATTGCTTGATTGTGGAAACTTTTATTAGCAAGGGGTTTGGGGACGAAACTTCACCTTCGACTATTTTTGAGAAATGTGTGTGTAGGTAAAGCTGAGTCTTTGTCATAATTTTAGCCTCTTTAACTCACCCCAATTATCTCTTGACAAAACTACTATTAGCTACATGTTTGAAGTAGCCTTAAAATCAGCTCTCCCTTCTTTCTCTCTAGAGAGTCCACCCTGATGTTTTTGTCCTATAGACCCGATGCAATTTGCTTAGCTGAAAGTGTTTGTGCTTTTTACGTGAAGTTGTAAGAGAAGCGGGTGCTCGAGTCCTAAACGTGCACATATAAAAGGTGAAACAACACGGACTTGCCTCACTTGTCCTCCGATTTCACTGGTGGTTCGTTCAGTGCTTAAGACAACCCATCTATATCAGGTAAGTCGATTGGAGATAAAGTTTCAAGATTTTCCACAACTCTTTCAAAAGCCGAAAATTTACATCTTTCAAAAAAACATAAAGCATCTTCAGTCGATAAAAATCTAAGTGTTAGATAAAAAAGACATTTTCTGCAAAGATGGATAAATCGATTGATTGTTTCCTTTACTTCAAAACAATTTTTGAGTTAAAAGATGGATGATCGCAAAGATTTTACATTCATAATGATTGATTCAAAAACTAATCTCTTTAATTTATTAAATTTTTGATCAAAATTTCATTTTCATCATTTGTCACATGTCTGTACATCCATTCTTCAAGGACATCATCTCTCATCAATTTTAACCTATTCTGTGCTGATTTATAACTCCATTTCATTTTTGACCCATCATAGAATTTTCCAAAATCTGACTGACTTGGTTCAACAAATTTAGGACTTAGCAAGCTGATTAAAAAAGTTTATTTATCTCTGAAAATCTTAATTACCTTAGATCCTGTTACAAAGTTATTCCATGTTCCTGAGGGTTTGCTTGCTTCCAGATTTCAGATAGTTCAGTTCTGGATTTCGAGTAATGATAATCACTTCAAAAATAAGGCTTCAATTTCGTCTTAAGTTTTTCTTTGCCTTGCACAAACTAAACTGGCAAAGCCTAAAACACAGCTCCATAAAAATGAGCTAAGGAGGCTTTGAGAAATTGATCACTTGTTAGAAGATTTCCTCAAAAAACAAAGGTTGACATAAGTTTTAGCCTAATGACTGCCCTGGGTAAAGCTTTAATACTATCAACTACCATCAGAAGATTATTGTTAAGTTCGATCTACTGAATAGTCTTATGTTTACCAATCGAGAAAACTTTTGTCTTACATTAATTAACCACCATGCCAGTCCCTGTTAAGTACCTGACATGATTGCTCAAGTTTTCTTTTGTGCTGATTTGATATCCTCTATCCTTTTTAAGAGATTCAATTTTGTACCCGAAAACCATTTGAGAGCAAAACTTTAGGAGTAGATTAAAACCTTCTGCCACCAAGATTCGAGTTTTAATTGGTTGGCATTTTATCATCTTCACAAAAAAGATATTGGAAACAAATGAGGTGTCTCAGAATACATCCTCATAAATATCAAGTTTGGTGACGTGAAATTGACTTTTAGAATCTGCAAAAGGTCAACCCTATCTTGTTAACTGTATTTTTTAATCACAAACAAGTTTTTAGACAAATTACCTTTAGATCCTGTCGAAAAATCTAATTTAAATTAACATCTTGATAGACCTTTAAGTTTTTCACAACGACTTTGAAATATCCCTGGTGCTCCAAATAGGAAAAATAAAATTGATAAGCACCCAGCTTTTCCAGTTGGAAACTCAATTTTAGAAACCATTTTCGAAAAGTGTACTCAAGTTGACTCAAACTTTTGTTGACTTTGCACCAAAATGATTTTGATTCTTTCCAAACTATTTTTATCTGATATTATTACATTTTTACTAAGTTATTTATGAGCTGTTTTGAAAAGTACTCGGAATGTAGAAACTGACGATCTCTTTGTCAAAACTTTTCTTTTTTTTTAACAATCCACCTAGGTTTGTGTTGCTTGAGTTTGATTTTAACAAAAATGCTTGCCAACTACTATTTATAGGTAGGAAGTGGCCTCCCCCTTGTGCTGCTGGCTTGAGGTTGACAACACTTAAGTCAAATACTACACAGCTGGCTTGAGTTATAATTTGAAAGTTTTAGAAAAAAAATTTTCTTTACTCGAGTAGAGCAGGATTAAAAAACTGTTGACCAAGTTTGATTATACCCATAATTTTTAGCAATACACACCAACTTAGAAACATAAAAATTATTTTTGTATAAATGCTAATTGAGCCAGGTCTGGACAATTGTGTGTCTGTTTTTCTTGTTGTAAGATAAAAGCATTGGGCCTGAGAATTTTTTCGCAGGACCACAACCCCAGAACTAGCAGTCCACTCGGCCTCGACTTTCCAACTGTTTCTATTTTACAGGGTTTATAATTAACACGGCCTCGGCAACTTAAACAACTGCGGTCAGAAATTTTTTGCACAAAGCATTTGGCCCAAAAGTTGATACTTAGTTAAAAAAAAGTGGG
>Ga0194133_10006872_pt1 | contig 13834 bp, 11 predicted proteins | sample TA2KigOf40mmetaG_FD_155448 | JGI IMG/M metagenome (GOLD analysis project Ga0194133, IMG submission 155448) | Freshwater microbial communities from Lake Tanganyika, Tanzania - TA2015055 Kigoma Offshore 40m | ecosystem: Environmental > Aquatic > Freshwater > Lake | place: Tanzania: Lake...
AAACTCAACCAAAAAAAAGGTTTATTTTTTATAGTACGCCTTGCCATTCATGATCATTTTTAAGTCACACTTCAAGTTGTTTCTTAATTTTCATTTACCTGCCATTCCCACATCACCTCGTACCCGATCATTGTCAGAGTCATACCTTTCAAGTAAAATTTAGAAATACTATATCAAATTTAAAATGTTAAGATTTATTTATCACTAACCCGCAGTGAGTGGCAAGATCAAAAGCAACGCTCAAACCCTGTTGACCAGCTTTGATATTAGCCTTGTAAAATTCATTGCTCTTCTCGACAGTTGAAAAACCTGCATACTGAAAATGAATTCACAATTTTTTCAGTTTTATCTAAAAAAAAAAGTTAGAGATGAACAGCCATTTTTTTAATACCTGACGAATAGTCCATGGACGTTGGGCATACATGGTAGGGTAAGGGCCCCTAGTGAAGGGAAATTGGCCGGGTAGTTCAAGGTCAAGACCTTCCACATCTTTTGGCGTGTAAATAGGCTTGATATCAATTCCCTCTGCTGTGTGCCACACAAGTTTTCCAGGATCTTTCCCTTTCAATTCTTTCTTTGCTATCTCTGCCCATTTTGCATCGATGGGATGATATGTCACAGCAGAGCGGCTGAGGGCCGGCCAAGGTCTTGAGCAGACACTTTTACTCAAAGATTTCCACATTCGGCAAACTTTTCTTAAGAAATCAGAACTTAAATTTTATAATTCTTTTATATTGCGCCGGTTGTTAAAACTTAAATCGCACTTTGTAGCTCCGATTTATAAACAGTTCAACAGCTGACGAAACTTTCATATAAACAAATCAGGATATCAGCTGAAATTTTCAACGGATTAACTCTTTATATTGATATCTGTGGACAAGTTTTGTGTTTCAAAACAATCAGCTGAATTTAAATTTTCTCATGTATTTACTATTTAATGGAACCGACAACCGTACTTAACTACCTGTATCCTGTGGTGAAAAGCTTAGAAATAAGAATTTTTCGGGTGGGTTTTCTCCTTTTTGAATATAATTTTAGAAATTAGAGATCATTTTTCATAATCACCTATCAATATAAGAAATTGTCTGAGTTTTCTTCGCCTTTTTTGCACATGATTTTAGAATTTTCAGTCAACTATTTTTTGTTTTTTCAAGATCTTTTACGGTCAAACCTGAAAAGGAAATACGTTTGGTTACATTTTTTGGTAAATTTTTACTGTATTTCAAACTTTTTAACTTCTTTCATAGAAATGTCGTCGAAAAAAAGAAAGAACGTTTTGGCTGAAAGCAGTCAAACAAATGTTGAACCTCAGGCAAAAAAAACCAAGGAAAGTGTGGATCCAGAGGTAACACTTGAAAAAAGTTTGAATGACCACAGTTGTAAAAGTGGTCAATATATCTACAATTTTTACTTCAGCGCGAAACTCCTTCAGATGGCGAAGAAAAGACTCGATCCAAGAGTCGAGCGAATGCTAGAAAACGGATGAAACAAACGTATAAAAATATCGTGGCACAAATGGAATTTTACTTTAGCGATGCTAACGTCACTAAAAGCAGGTTTGAACATTAGTAAGCAAAAAAAAAAATCATCTTTCACATATGTAGCTTTTCAAATTATGTTCCAGATTTATGCAGGTGAGGAAAGAACTTCTCAGGAAAAAATTTGTAACGGATCCATTTGCTATTTATTTTTTCATTCTTTTATTCAAGGAGGCACTAGAAAAGTCAGAATGGCTTTCTCTTTCTTCTTTTCTTAAGTTCAATAAGCTGGTCGCCATTTTGATGTCCAGTTTTGGCAGAGCAGATGTATCAGACTTGTACAGTGCATTAAATAGTATACCATCAGACCTTCTAGAAGTTAGGAAATCTGGTAATACTTTGATCACGATACTGGCGTGCCTCTTTTACTCTTTTACATGTGTAAGATCAATTGTTTAAAGGGGATGAGCTAATAGAGATACACAGAAAACAGCCATTTGTGTCACGTACTAATGATGAAATAGACGCTTGCACTGTGTATGTAGAAGTCCTTCCTCAATCTGCCACTATAGAATCGGTCACAACGGCATTCTCTAAGTTTGGAAAGGTACTATACGTGTCACTGCCTAAGTATAAAATGACTCAGGTACGAAAAAACCTGATGTTCACTCATACTCCCATTACATTTTAAAATGTTTAAATTTTAAAGATTGTCAAAGGGTTTGCTTTTATTGAGTTTGATAAATCAGAGGCTGCTCGGAACGCATTAGAAAAATCTTGTAAGACTCAAGTTGATCCAGAGAATCTTCAAAGTGTCAAGTCATTTTTAGCCGAACAGGAACAGGTAACAATGAAATGATTTTTTCGATTGAAAATAGAATTATTTAAATAAGCTCTTAAAATCTTTAAAAGGAGAAGGAAGCAGAAAAAAGTTCTACTCAGCCATCAAAAATTGAATCAGACGATGAAAGGGATTCCAAGGAAAAGAAAAAGAAACGTGGCAAAAAGAAAAAACATGTCGAAAACAAAAATGGGCAAGGAAACAACCATTCAAATGAACCAATAGATACAGATTCACTACAAGTAAGTTTTATTTTAGGAGCAAAACTTCCCAATGTTTTGTTTGAATTTTATTAAACCATTTCATTTAGATTCTGTCTAAATCACAGTGGAAGAAACTACGAAATACATACCTTAATATGCAAAGAACAAATATGGGGAAAGCTAAGAAAAGATGGCAACAAGTAATTTTTATATTTTTTGTATTAAAATAACCAGTTTTTTAATGCCTATCGACACAGAATCTGAGCCTTTTAAATCTGAAAAAGATATAAGTTTGGGTTCATTTTGAATCCTGAATTCACAAATTAGAATTATTTCCATCTTAAACCACAGGAACTTTTTTTTGCAGCATCGAGAGACAGACACTTACAGAATTAAGGAGGAGCCTAAGATTGAAACCTCAGTAAGCCAAAGTTTAACTTTCAAGTCTCATGTCATAATGCTTATCAACAAGGAATATGTGCCTTTAAAATCTGAAAAAGATTAAGCTTGGATTTATTTTGAATCCTAAATCCACAAAATTATTTCCATCTTAAACCATAGAAACTTTTTTCCAGCATCGAGAGACAGAGACTTACAGAATTAAAGAGGAACCCAAGATTGAAGCCTCAGTAAGCCCAAGCTTAACTTTTGAGTCTCGTGTCATCGTAGAGTTTGAAGTATCTGATCAAATAGCTGATATATCTGCGCTAAAGAAAACCATAAATGCCGCCGTAACTGAACCTGTCAAGTATGTAGATGCCAGGTAATCTCAATTCTACTTTTTTATTTTACTTTTGAAGCCAATCTTCCCATATTTACAGAATAGGAAATACGAAACTCTACGTACGTTGCGGAAACCCTGAGCAGGTAATGGAACAACGTGCTACATTTTTCATCTGACCATTAGATACTTGACCTTGAATGAATTGATTTCAGTTTACAAAAAAAAACAGATTTGATTTCCTCGATCATTTTGAAATTTTCTTTTCCTAATTAATTGTAAATTAAATATTTGTTTACCTTTGTTTGAATAGGCAAAAGCCTTATCTAAAGTCACTCTCATTGGAAACGGAAAAGTTCTGGAAGGAGAGGAAGAGCAAAACTACTGGTTGAAAGCCAACAAGGACAGAGAAGACAAACTCGGGGGGAAAGTGGCGAAAACCTCAATAAAGAAGCGGGGAAAAGATCGACTCGCACAAAAAATAAGTAAAATGGATGGAGCCGCAGTCAATGCACACAAATTTTTTTGCGATGATGATGAGTAAAATTTCACCTAAATATACTCCAAAGAAACAAAGTTGTCTGCCTAAATTTATTAAAAAGCTACAAAACAAAGATGGATTTTGAATGAGCCAAAAGCTAGTTTCAAGTTATTGGCAGTCTACCACTTATACTTGTTGGCATCTGGTGTCCACATTGATGACTGTTTTGATGCAGCTCTAGAAATAAATGTTTTGCATTTAAAGGGATTTACTAAGTCTCAGGGTACCGCACGAGGGCTTACCTGGAAGGTGCGAAGCCCAACATTTTTTGTATGTTCTGCCTAATTGACATGGTACACAAGATGTAAAGGAAGATAAAGGAACAGTCTGTGAAGTCGCCGCCGAGAAGGTTACGGTGTGACAAGCCCTATTAAAAAGTCAACTCTCAAGTTTGAATACTAAAACCCAACTGCGTTTTTTAAGTTCAAGCAAGGAAGGAGTCTCCTAACTTATCTGTATTGGGTTCACTGACAGTAAATACTTACGTGGAAAAATGAAAGAGGTGTGAATGGCAACTTAGCTACAACCCTGCCATCGAATATCGAGCTGAACATCGAAAGCAGTGACGTAAAAGCAAAGCCAATGGCAAACATCGACTTCATCTTAACCATCATCTAGTGGTAAAAAGGAGACCCATAAAATGTGTGTTTGATAATAAATTCATTGCGTTTACTAACCAAGTCTCTATTGGTGCTTTTTAGTTTCTCTTCGTCACGATCCATTTTACGTTTTTGAGTTCTAACGATTAAAGTTTTGGTTGATTTTGCTCCTTAATAAACACCAAAATAAATAGTGACTTGAAACCTGTCTAGGGTGGAATCTCCATGAGTCTCTTTCCTCTTTTCAAGCTTTTTTGTCTGACGTTCTATTTCAACTTTAAGCTTCTGTCCAAAGAAATCATAATTTTTAACAGACCACTTTTGGTAAAAATCGAGTTTTAAATACCTGATACTTGTCAGTTCTGTAAACAAGAAGCCTAGAAAGGACAGAAATAAAAAACAATCAAGTGTATTTTGAAAGCCTCTCAAAATTTAGGTGCAACTTACCAAGTGAGCCCCTCGCCCAAAAACGCAGTGCAAATTGAAATAACCAAAATAAGTAAAGGATCAGCCCACATGGTGATGGTTTAATAATCTTAAGTTAGTCTATAAAAGCAAGATACGTTATTTGTATTTAATGATTTAGTTGTTTATTACAAGTATGTGAAGCCATAAAGTTTTAAATTCCGACACGAAATAATTTTCTGTTACCTAAGTTTTTGAGAAGATTTCAAGAAGAAAGTCAGGTAACAAAATGAAGTTTTGTTAAATAAATCGGAAGATGGTTAGGGCTTTCAACCACAATTTTTTAGTTGATGATAAAGGATTTTGAAAAAGCTTTATTACAGATTGCAAATAAAATCTCCGCCCGAAATTGTAAACAAATATTTGGCCTAATTTTTTGTCGAGTTGGTAATTTTTGTAAACATAACGCAACACACAGAGTCCAAAAATTCAGTGATTAGATTTCTATAGTTTGAATCGAATCGAAAATAAACAGGTTTATTTATTGTTTGTGTTGTTCCTTGAAAGCCAAGTTTTTGGCCAATTTTCAGGTTACTAAGTCTGTCAAATATTTTCAATTAACAAGTTACAACAACCTCAAAAAATTAAGGAAGTGACCTGATAGATGGGTAATTAGCTTTTTTATGTTCACATTTTAAAAAGTTTTAACGTCTAATACTTGAATGGACGGAGTTGTATCGCTATCATCTTTTATCATTTTTTATACATATTTATTTAGAACTTATGGTAAACAATTAGTCAAAAGATAAGGCATGGCCTTCGGAGAACGGCGTAAAGTTAATGAGACAATTAGAAGTCAAAGTGGTTTTCGTCAAACATCAACAAACGAGGAATTGAGAGAGTACTTTGAGTGTCCAGTTTGTTTTGAAGTTCCAAGATCTCCACCGATTTTTGCATGCTCAAGGGTAAATTCTACCCTTTGTTCATACTTTTATGAATGGCATTGATTTATATTCATAAGGCTTTCATAGGGTCACCTGATCTGTGGAAATTGTAGACCTCAATTGGAAACCTGTCCTTTGTGTCGTATCTCTCTTGAAACTGTTTCGAGGTACAAAAGTAGATATAAAAGCTCAGGCATTAGTCAGGCTAGTTCTTTGTCGCTTTTTCTCTTCAGATTGTACTTTGCGGAGAAGATATTAGAAGAGCAGATTCCCTTAACTTGCAAAAACGCAGACCAAGGCTGCAACGTTGAGCTTATTTCACTCGAAATTCAAAGACACGAGGCCCATGAATGTCCATACACGATTCTTAGGTGCGAAAATGGGGAAAACGGTTGTCGTGCAATGGTCCAGAGAAGATCAATGCAGAAACATTTAGAGGACTGTGAGTGGAAGCCAGGTTTAAGAACTACTACTAGCTGATGATTTGATCGATTCGTGAAAGATTATTTTTACCCTAATAGTTGACTGCCCTGTGGTGAACTGTGGTCTTAAGATTCCAAGAACAAAAGTGCTTATCCATCTCCAAGATCGTCACCTTTCTGTTTTGGCAGGGGGTAGAATCGATAGCAAAACATCTCTTTTTATAGTGTTCTTTGTCGTTAGTGTCATCTTGAATGTAATTTTCTTCATGCAATACTCAAGCATTTGAGTAAGTTTTTACTCTTAAAGTCAAATTGAGGCATTAAAAATGATATTTTCTTATAGAGCTGGGATATTGAATTAAATTCTTTCTTTTCTTCATTGAGGTCCATTCTTACAACATTTTTATAATAGTCGTGTTTTATCATCATTTGTTGCAATGCAAAGGCTAATAAACAGAGATATCCTTAAGCGGATATTGCTCGAGAGAAAAGGTCGATTTGTGCCCATTCAAAGTCACGAAGGTTACCTGACAGATGAAGATTGCCGTGAGATGCAAGTGGGAAATTTAGAAGTTCACCGAATTCTTCCAGACGAAGAACCTAGGCAAGCATTATACCATTTCAACATGTTTTTTATTTCTAGCCCAAAAACCTGGCTTTCTTTTTGTAGAATGAGGGAAGCTAAGGATTTCATGCTGAGCACTTTCTACCAAGAAGCTCCCATACCTCGAGCTCTGAAATTGGGAGATCCAACATCAATATTCTCATTTCAAAACAGTCAATCGACCAAATTGTTTCTGGAAAAAGAGATGGAAATGTACATGACGTCTGGAGCATCTATTTGTTATAGGTACTCCTTGGCCTCAACTTTACATTCCATAAGATTTTTCAATCGGCAAAATTACCTTTTAAGATTGAATGGAAAATGTGTCGCAGTTAATTTTTCTTGCGTTTGGGAACGCAACCCCGACTACGAAGTCCTCGACGACCGATTCGATGCAACTCTCTGGCACAATGTCGCAGCTGAACTTGCTGCAGAACACAAGATACCTCAGGAAAAGAACATTGTGTGGCGCGACTTTCAGTTTCAACATCTTTATAACTTAGCTCACAGACTCATGGAAATGAACTGCAAATCAAAAACACTCTATGTAGGTGCATTGTATTTCAAACCTGAGTTGCGTGACTTGGGTCTATCGGTCGCACTGGTCAAAGCTATTTCCAACCACTACTCCAATTCCAACACACTACTTCTGTGTCAAAGCAATTTTCGAGGATTTGATAAATTCATAGAAAAAGATGGGAGGAACCCAGTGGTGGCTGAGTTTGCTCGTTATGACGATGAAGAATTGGTTTTGGACCAAGCAGAAGGGAAAGCTTTTTCCATTCTATCAAAATTAGACGGAATTAAGTTCTACACTGACCAGTAAATAAAAAATTTCACTTGCAATCTCTACACGATGTTTCATCATTTCTTTCTTCTCTCTTTCAAAGCTAAAAGCTGCTCTTTTTTGAAAAATAAAATTTATCTCACATCTATGTGTTTAAAAAATTTTTTTTCCAAATTTTAAAGAAAAGATGCAAACTCCCAAAGCAATTTCTTTCTAGGAAAAGAAAGGTTTGTTTTCCTCAAGTTGCTCTTATAGCTAAGGACTATTTCTTAAACAACCCCCAACTTCTCCGTTATCTGGTTGCACTTTGAAAATAAATATTCACAACATGACCACGGCTTCCTGTTGAAAAAATTGTTTTATGAAAAGCTGTGAGTTCTTCTCCAAACTCCTTTTAAGGTAAATTCTATTTTGTTTTTGATATATAAATTCATATTTTAGTAAAGATTTGTTGCCCTTTCTCATTGCTCGTGTTTTTGCCCAAAAATATGTTCTGAAGTGGAAACGTCAAATCAAAATTTTAATCTAATTTCCTCAGATCCTTTTCTACAATTTGTTGCATGAAGAGTTATTGTTCGAAATGAGCCCGAAAAATCCTCAAGTTGACGACAAATCATTCACAACTGTGACAACAGGACAGCCTCATTTGGCAAAGCAAGACCTCTCAACTTTAGACATAACAAAACTCTCGCCTCTATCGCCAGGTTGGGCTTTGATGATTTTTCCTTATAGTTTGATCCCTTTGCCCCTGATTTTTTGTTTTTTGATTCAACCAACAGAGGTTATAAGTCGTCAAGCAACGATTAACATAGGAACGATTGGACACGTAGCTCATGGGAAATCTACTCTCGTAAAGGCTGTCTCGGGCGTTCATACTGTCAGGTAACAATCACCAGACATCGTTTCCTTCGAGATGTCAACTAAAATGTTTCCAATTTAGGTTTAAAAATGAACTGGAAAGAAACATCACTATCAAGTTGGGATATGCTAATGCAAAGATTTACAAAAGCGATGATCCAAAGTAAGATTAAATTCTACCCATCTAACTTGAGAAATTGCTCGATATAAATGAACCAATATGCAAAAAAAATTCTTTCTCTACCTTATTTATCTTTAAGGTGTCAGCGGCCGACTTGTTATACGTCCATGGGATCATCAAAGGAAGATTCTATTGTTTTAAATAACTTTCGATATAATTTGGTAATCATCGTCAAGTTATTCTCTGGATCTTAATTAAGAAAAAGACCAATCAAACGATTTTTTTTGAAAGGTTCGACATGTGAGTTTTGTGGATTGCCCAGGTCACGATATCTTGATGGCCACCATGTTGAACGGGGCGGCAGTTATGGATGCAGCACTCTTATTAATCGGTACCGTTTGACTTAAAAGAGAAAATAATTCACTCCATTTTTATTCAGATAGATAGGCAAACTTAATTCTTGACTTTCATTTAATTAACGTTTAATAGCTGGTAATGAGTCATGCCCACAACCTCAAACGTCTGAGCATCTTGCTGCAATTGAAATCATGAAGCTGAAGCACATCCTAATACTTCAAAACAAAATTGACCTCATCAAAGAGTCACAGGCAAAGGATCAGCACGAGCAGGTATCACACGAAAGGAAGCATTCATTCAATAAATTCGGCAATCCTTCAAATGTTTTCATTAAAAAAACTAGATTCTTCGATTCATAGAGGGCACTGTTGCCGAGGGTGCACCTGTCATTCCAATATCAGCCCAACTCAAATATAACATCGAGGTTGTTTGCGAATATATAGAGAAGAAGATACCTATCCCGTTAAGGGATTTTACATCTGAGCCTCATTTGATCATCATAAGATCTTTTGACGTTAATAAGCCAGGATCAGAGGTACGTACCATAGAATGGCACTTTGTTGAGACTTTATGAATTTCTGTGATCTCAATCATTTTTAGGTTGATGATTTGAAAGGTGGAGTTGCCGGTGGTAGTATTTTAAAAGGGGTTCTAAAGGTCGGCCATGAAATCGAAGTAAGACCTGGACTTGTGTCTAAAGATGCTGATGGCAAGCTGACCTGCAGGCCAATAAAATCCAGGGTTGTTTCACTCCTTGCAGAGCAGGTAAAATGGAAAATAGATTATAAAAAGCTCGACAAGTTTTCATAGATTAAGGTAATTTATTGTTACGTTTTTTAGAATGACCTGATGTTTGCCATACCTGGTGGACTTATTGGAGTTGGTACACAAATCGATCCAACACTTTGTCGCGCTGACCGTATGGTTGGTCAAGTTCTCGGAAGTGTCAACGGACTGCCTGACATCTTTACCGAACTTGAAGTTTCGTACTACCTTCTTAGAAGGTTGCTTGGTGTGCGTACAGAGGGAGACAAAAAGGGTGCCAAGTGAGGAGTGCTTTGATTTTTTATGCTGAAATAAATTTAAGCTTTTGCTTTCCTACAAATAGAACAATCCTCTGTATTGCTGATATTAAGTAAGCTCAATTTATACTTTTCTTAGGGTTTCAAAGTTATCTAAAAACGAAATGCTTATGGTCAACATTGGATCTTTATCGACAGGTTTTTTAGCTTCAGTTTTAATAGATGACATACTCATAAATAAAATACCATTTTTTACATTTGTTAGGTGGACGTGTGATTGCTGTCAAAGCTGATTTGGCCAAGATTGGATTGACAACTCCCGTGTGTACATCAGTGGGAGAGAAGATTGCGTTGAGTAGAAGAGTGGAAAAGCATTGGCGTCTCATCGGATGGGGTCAGATAAGGAACGGGATTAGGGTCAACCCTTCAAATGAAAGTTGAGTTATCATGGCATGCTTCGCAAATATATGTAACCAATTCAAGCGATTTTTCGTTTGGGTCTTGTTTTTGATTAAAACAAATTTTGAAAAAAAATACTCAATACCAAGGGTGATTTTGTTGAGCATTCCAAACATAAAGCTTCGCTTGTCGAGGGGGTGTTATTCAAAATGGTTGAGCCCATTCATCACCCGTTTAAATGGTTCAAACATTGGAGTGAAAACCTGATGTACTTTGTGTAAACCAGGCCGAAAGCTGTCTCGTTTTTTGGAACTTTTTTATCGAATTTATTCATTGTAAAATCACAGCAATCGCAACTTCAAGTAAATTTTCAACATCTTGAAAGCAGGTACAAAGAATTCCATAGTGGTGTTTGTTTGATTTTATGATCAGTTTTTAACTGCCGATGCTATGTGATTGTAAGTTACTACAACAACACATCCAATGGCCCATATCTGCACGAAAGCAATCCAGGTGGTCGACCTGAACCATGAGCTGTGTTCATTCACAATCCCAACACCAATTGCTGCTTGGGTCTTTTTGCGGCTGAAATATGCAAGAAATCCAGGCACTATGTACTGTATTCCAGCTCCCGAATAGCTCCCAGTAACACCTACGAGAAATTCGAGGTTGTTGGTGATTAAGGCAACGACCATTGGTGGAACCAGTGCCAAGAGAGGAAACAGACAGCTTCTAATCCACCAAGAGTAACGACGTCCTAAAAATAATTGCTTTTAAGACTTTGGAATGTCTTCAATAAATTTTTATCTCACCCTCAGTTAAGAACAACGCTTTGAGGTTATTTCTTAGAGTGATGGTAATAATTGGAAAATTTGTTGACAAGGTGAAGACTGGAAAAAGGCTCAGAAAGTAACGAACAGTTGCTAAAAACCACGGATCGCCTGGCTCGGGTTGAAAATTTAGCGTGTACAGATCGTTTATTTCTTCAAAGGCAAAAATGCCTGTGAAGGTCAAGAGTAAGTAGAAAAGCTGAAAAAAGCATCGCATAAGAAAATTTTGAATGCTTAAAGCTGTCTTGATGATATCTACTTTACCATGACTAGTAAGAAATCAGAAGCTATCAACCAAGAAATGTACTGCTTATTTTTGATCGGGGTTATCAGAGATGGAAGACTGTGATGGCACATGAAGGAGTAAACGCACACCCCAAACAAACTGGGAACACCTGAGAAAACAGCAACTTCTGGATTGGCACGTTGTCCACGACTAAGCCTATAAAACATAATTTTATTGAAAAATCTTTATTAAATAAAATCGTATATTATTTGGGAAAAACGAACAAAGGATAATTACAATTTTCCAACAAAAAGCTGATGCTGGAAAAATACCTTATGCTGGCTAGTGTTATCATTGCTCCAAAAGCAAGCCACCTCAACACTGTTGTAAAGATTTGCAGGTACTTGGTTTTTGTAACATTGAAGAATCCAAATGGTCCGACAACAAGAGCAAATAATGTGAGAAATATCCTGTAATTTTAATTTGTAATAGAAACACACCGGTTTGATTAAGTAAATAAATGGTCTCACCTGTATGCATTCATCCTGCTCAATTGAGAGTCTTTCCAACACGGCGAAGAATCAGTAAGGTTCGTTGAGTTGATTTTGTAGGTACAAGCGACATCTCGCAGAGACTTAGCAACGGCAGCAGAATAAATAGCCAAGTCACCATATAAATAAATTGCAATGCACAGGTAAAACAAAGTTAGGCCTGAAAAATCATTGAATCTTTTTTATTTAGATCATCAACAAAGACAAACTAACAATGTCTGTCAAGAAATGTGAGGAAAGATAGGCTACTCCTTAAATGATCAACCAACCTATTTTGTTGAAGAAAAGAGACGCCATCTTGCCCATTTCAACAATTTCGGTTATTTCGTAATACGAGCTCGTAGCTACGTTACTACGATCCGAAACCTCTATTCTTCCCTCACGAGAAGCAAGCCTGCCTTGTGCAATTCTAACGTCTGGTTGTTGGTCGTCTTCAGTTTGAGAACTTTCTTCTCTCGAAAGCAAGGGTTCATGCTCGTCCTCATCCTCGTCGCTAGAATTGGATCGTTGCAAAATTGACCTGTGTTCAAAGAAGATGGATTTGCCACCTGTGAAATTGAAGCTTAAAGTTGGAGTTCATTCTTACTGATTGGATGATCGAACCCTTCTGGGGGTATTGGGGCTTGAAGAGAGAGACTCAGCCTGATCATCTCGGCTCACGCTGTCGGACCTTTTGAGAGCTTGCGATTTTCTAAACTTCAAAAGTGCGTTGGCAGATGCCATCGACTCTACCATATATGTTGTTGTCAAGTAGGACATGAAAGCAAGCATAATTAGCACTCCAGTACTGAGGGCCCATCTAAAAAAGATGCTTCATTCAAAAGTATTTTCAAGTGACTAGTTTAGTAAGATTTTGTACCCTGCATTATGGAAAGCGGCCGGAAGGGTCAAGGCACCAGTTCCAACGATCAGATTAAAAATGTAGATAAAACCCGTCAGCCGGGAGTACTATAACAAAATTTAAATTAAATCGTTTCACTTGAAATACGGTACCGAAATGATATTTTTTACCCGAAGTTTTCTACCATCTTCACTGACCCCAAGTGGCATTTCAACCGAGCGCTGAAATTTTTGCTGAACGTGATACCTGTAAACTATCAAAATCACATTAAACTTTAAAGCCATTTCAATATAATAAACCCTCATGTTCCAAACTCTCTTACACTTTCTCCGAGCCAATTCCATTCTTAAAAACTTAGTTTACAAACAGAAAATACTTGAGACAATGAACACCTTTACATTTAATAATAATTGCCCTCTAACAATATTCTTCACACTTGTTTTCCCTCATCGATTTCTTCTCATAATTCAACAACTGTTTAGAAATAAAACTAGTCATTTTTGTACCTTATTTGGCCTTTTTTTCGCTCCAAAATGGCAGTTTTTTCTCAGTGTTCCAGTCAAATTAGCATCTTCGCATCTTGTACGCCTATGAGTTCTTCTGCATTTTTACGGATTTCAAACATCATCGTTCCAACTTTCATGGGAGTATTTTTCGTCACACTACTTTACAAATATGTCAAAAGTACTTGTTCTTTAATTTCCAAATATTTTGAATCTGCGTCAGCACCTTTGACACATGCAGCTCAGTCAGCTGTTGTAGGTAAACAGAAAGTGTGCCAGATTATTTTTTTCCCCAAATACTTTGACTATCTTTTTCTATATATATATAAACTAGCCAACTGGGCCCCGGTGATGCCCAAGAAAAATTTAATGAGATTGAGTCACCCATCTGGACATTTTACGTTACACAAAGTTTTCTCTCCCGTGATCCATTTGGGTTTTGAAGTTTGGGGTACCCTGGGGTCCAGGGGTTGGGTTGGCAGGGTCATACTTGTGTTAAGAACCTTCCCTGAGTTGGCGGGGAGGTCTGTACAAAATTTGGTGGAGATTTGTCCGGCGGTTCAGGCGTGTAAATGCATAGG
>Ga0194133_10006875_pt1 | contig 13832 bp, 7 predicted proteins | sample TA2KigOf40mmetaG_FD_155448 | JGI IMG/M metagenome (GOLD analysis project Ga0194133, IMG submission 155448) | Freshwater microbial communities from Lake Tanganyika, Tanzania - TA2015055 Kigoma Offshore 40m | ecosystem: Environmental > Aquatic > Freshwater > Lake | place: Tanzania: Lake Tanganyika...
CGACTCTCGGAGAACCGCAGGGCATCGATCAGTTCGGCGGCCTTGTCGGGATCCTGGAACCACTCGTCCGCTGCTGCACGCTCGGCGAGCACTTCGACAAAATCAGACCAGGTCAGATCGGGCGCGAGCTGCAAGGGACGCTTAGCGAGCAGCTCGACCATGAAGAGGATCGCCGAGAAGCCATCGCGGCCGGGCGAGGCGATCCCCCAGCGTGACAACCAGCGAGTGACCGGCGGTCCACCAAGACGCGTGAACTTCGGCAGGCCGCGCGCGGAATCCGGGACCGTCGGGTAGGGCATGTCAGTGAAGACCGCACAGGGCGCAGCGACCACGACCGCCTGCAACCCATCCCGCTCGACCCCGATGACCGGACGGAACTGGATCGTCTGCTCGTGATACAGCCCCAAGGCCAGGGAATTCGGCCGACGCTGGAGCAAGGCATCCTCGTGGAGGGCCCGCCAAAGGGCCGCGACTGCCACCGAGAGCTGCACTGGGTCCTTCTCGCGCAGCTGCCGGATCGATCCCGAGAAGGCCAGCGACAGGCCCTCTGGGATCTCGTACAGGAATGCTTCGGTCTGGGCATCGGTCCCGACCGGACGCGGGAGGATCACCTTGGTCCGTCGGCGCGCATCCAAGAGGAACTGCCACTCCGAGTCTAGGAGATCGAAGGCCTCCCCCGTCAGTGCGGATTGCCTGACCACGCGCGGGCGATCTCGCACGGGGACCTCGACCTCCTCGCGCTTGATCCCGCAGAGGAAGGTGGGAGCGGCCCCGACGGAACGGGTCGGGAGGATGCTCTCCGCGCGAAGATCGCTCCGCTCGCAGAGCAGGGTGACGCGATCCGGAGGCGGGCTCGACTCGTTCGCCACCTCCCGTAACTCGCCACGCTCCACGAGCTGCCCGATCCAGGTCGTCGCCTCGAGCCGCGCGAAGACCTGGACTCGAGCCACCCGACCGGTCGCGACCGCCTCGAGGGTCGTCTCCGGCGGATGGTCGAACAGCGGGGTCCCCCACTCCCGGATGGGCCGAGAGATGGGGACACCGGGCTCCCCCACCACCACACATCCGACCGTCGTGCCGCAGGTCGCTCGCTCCCCGACGACGCGAACTGGCGAGACGAGGCCCTTCTTCAAAAGAACGAACGGCCCAAACAGGGGGGTGATTCCGATGGTCGTCGTGGCACGCTTGACCCGGGCATTCGCGACGGGGTCGATTATCCGACCCGTCGACCGCATCCGAGCCGCACCCCGCAGGAGGATGGCGGAAGCATCGATGTCGACTTCCGGCGTTCCACCAACTGGGTCGATCTTCCGAAGGAGCTCGTCGGCCATCCGCTCATAGGTGCGGTCGAGGAGGGTGGGACCGGCGGGCCCGAGGAGGGCCGAGGTATGTGCCGCGGATGCCGCGCGTAACTGTTCACGCCGACGGAGACCAGGATGTTCGGCGACGCGGTCGTCCTTCAAGGACGCGGCATGGGCCAATTCCGCCGCCGAGACCCCCGCGGGCCATCCCGCTTGTTCGAGGATGCGCACTGGGACCCCGGAGACCTCGCGGGCGAAGCGGTCGAGACGCGCCTCGACCAGATCCAATCCGGCGCTCCCGCGCCGCATCGCGGCACTCGAGGTTACGCGATCGAGCTGATCGAGTTTCCATTCGGCGAGCGCCTCCGAGAAGTGCCACGCCGCTACGGAATCCAATCGGGACCGCGCGGCCTCGACGCGAAATCGGAGACCCCGGCGCAAATCATCGGCCTCACAGACCCGACGCACGGCCCGCTCGAGGGTCGCCCACGCATTCTCGATGATGCGCCGGCCGACTGCCCCCTCCCTGAGCTCCTCCGTCTCCCGACGTAACGCCGCCGCCAGCGTACCCGTCTCTCCATCACCAAGAAACCTATCCAGTAGGCGGAGGACCTCCGTCAGCTTTTGATCGCCCGGGAGATCGCGCAACCGTATCAGGATGTCATCGCGTCCCTCGCGGACGAGGGTCTCGAGCTCGCGCAGGCGATTCCGGATGGCGAGCGGCACCGCGTAGCGGTAGGCCCACTCCCGGTCCACGATCGGGGAGCGGGTCACAGACCGATCGTGGACGCGACGCATTTGGCGCGCCGCTCAGCCTGCGCCGTCGGGTTGCCGAGGCTCGGGCGGATCTCCAGCTCGATGCGACGGTCCGCCGGACTGACCAGACGGAGGTTCTTGCGCCGACCATCCGGATTGACGGGGTAGAGTGGGCCTCGACCCAAGGCCGTCACCAAGCAGGCATTAACCCTGGCCTGATTGACGAGCAGGAGCGCGATGGTGGTCGCGCGCCTCGAGCTGAGCTCCAGGTTCCCCACCCCCTCGACGCTCGTATGACCGACCACCTGCACCTGATCGATGTTGTTCTCCTGTTCATTGATGCGCTTTCCGAGCTCGAGCAGGATCTGCTTCCCCTCCGCGCGCATCGACCCCAAGTCATACTTACCCACCTCGAAGGTGGCGTTCTCCGGGATGCTCACGCGGACGTAGTCACCGACCTTGTCGACCTTCCACTTCCCCATGTTCTTTGAGAAGGAGGTGCTGATGGAATCGACCTTGATCGTAGTGTCCCGCCTGTCGGTCAGCGCGGGGATCGCGATCACCGCGAAGAGCACCAGGAAGAGGAGCGTCGTCGCGCCGAGCAGGTCCGCGAACGAGGGCCACGGCCCTTCATCGATATGATCGTCCACGGATCACCGCCCTGTGGTGCGCGTCACCACTTCGACGATCCCCCAGACGATGGCGAAGACCCCGGCGATTCCGACGCCTTGGAGGAGGCCGGCCATCAGGGGATTCCGCCCATCACCCGATGCCCCACCGCCCCCACCCGCCAGGGCCGACCGATCCGCGGCCGCCTGCTTGAGCATCTGCCCCATCTTCTTGGTGACCTCCTGGGCCGCCTTCCCCCACGCCTCGGCTGCCGCCTTGTCCCGCTGCGAGAGCTTGGTGACCGCCTCCTGCAGGAACTCCTGAAGCCCCTGCACATTGGGCTGGACCCGCGCGATGGAGCTCGCCGCCGCCTCCAAACGATTGACGACCTCCGCCGAGGACTGCCGGAGCTCGTCCAACCGACCATCCACCGCCCCGGCGGCGCGGGTGGCGACCTCGTTGAGCGCCGCGACGCCCTCGACCCCACGATCGAAGGAATCGAAGACGAGCTTGGCCGCTGCGACCGTGTCTCGCGCCTCCTGATGCTGGCGCCCCAGCGATTCGACCATCCCGGTGTTCGCGCGGATGACGGTCTCGACCATCTGGCTCATCTCCTGCACCGTGATCTGCAGCTCGCGGAACTCCTGCGCGGTCTTCTCGTGCATCGACCGCTCCTGTTGGAGCGCGAGATCCTGGAGCTGCTGCGTGAGCTCCTGGAACGAGTCGCGGAAGGTCGTGCTGAGATCGTTCACCACCGACTCGAGGTTGCGGATCGATCCCGCCGTGCTCGACATCACCTCGGCCGATCTCTTCAGCGCATCCATCGCGTTGGCGAGCGGGTCGTTGGAGGCGGCCGCCCCCACCCCGCGGTAGAGGCACTCCGAGGCCCGCTCGAGCCGCTCGAGGTAGTGCCGTCGTCCGATGGTGAGCCCCTGCGACATCAGGCTCACCGCGATGGCCGCGACCAGCGCGAGGGAGTTGGCACCGAAGGCGCCGGCGACCTCCTCGAGCGCGTTGACCATGGCCGTTAGATCGCCCGCAGCACTCTGTGCGGCATTGATCAACTCGGGAAGCGCCGATTTGACGCCGGAGAAGGTCCCCAGCACCGCCAAGAGGAGGAGCAGCGCCGACGCGAATCGCGCGTTGACACCGATACGGCCGGTCTGTTGCTCCGCGAGCGTCCGCAGCTCGTCGGAGGAGAAGTGGACGGACCGATCCGACTTGCGCGCGATGAAGCGACGGACGCGATCATCGAGCACCGTCTCGACCGCTCCCCACTCTGACGGATCGGGATCATGGATCCCCTGGCGGAGCAACTGGGCGCGACGCTCGGCACCGACCAGCACGAGAGTGGGTGCCTCTTTGTGGTCGAGCAGGAACAAGATGTCCTCCTCCTCGTTCGCGATCCGCGTGATATCGCGCCACACCATGTACGCGGCCGTCACGAAGACCCCGATCCCGAGGACCACGAGCAAGAACATCGTCATCGATGCCTTGAGACCGAGGAGCCCCTTGATAGCCTCGACGATCCCCAAGTCCTCGCTCTTGGCGATCCCCATCGCCAAGACGACCGCGAAGGCGAGGTAGAACGCCATCCCGGCGTAGAAGAACTTCTTCGCGGGCCTGTCCCCTGGCGTCGGCAGCTCCAACCCCTTGCTCTGCAGCGCGACGCCCGTCGGCGCCGGCACACCCTCCTCCTGCGGCAGAAGGTCCGCCGCCGAGGTCGTCACGAGGTCATCTGGGGTCTCATCGGTGCTCACGGGGCTCATCCTCAAGATGAAGGGGCGAAGCAGCGGCCGCTCAGGCCGGTCCGTAACGGGTGACGACGTCGGCCAGCCCTTCCACGAAGGGCGACCAGAGCGATTCGAAGGTCCAGCCAGTGGTCGACCGACTGAAGCGACCCACGAGACAGGCATCCGCCGGATGCCGCAAGGGTTCGGGCGGGATCATGGTGCGGAACATCGTGGCCCCACCACTGCCACGCCGGACGCGAAACATCGCCCGCGGGAGGTCGGCGAGGCCGTGATCCCGTGCGGCGTATTCATACACGGTGATGAAGACGTACAGGTGTGCGACGGCGTGATGGACCTTGCCGAGGGCGATCTCGATCACCTCGGTCTCATCCATCCGACCCCCCTCGATCGCGTCACCCTTATGCACGATCGCCCCATCCTCACTCAGGAGGTTGTTGTAGAAGACCAAGGCTCGATCGGACAGGAGACGACCGGTCGCCCCACCGAGCATCGCGACCGAGAGATCCGCGTCCACCGGCACCCCGCCAACCAGAGCATGATCCCACTCCAAGGAGACCGTGATCACCGGATCCATGACGGGAAACGCGGTCGCCTGTGACTTGATCAGATCGATGGGCACGTCGTCAGGCTCCCAGGGTCAGGTCGACCACCTGCGCCGGCGTCCCATCCGCATGGAGCCGAACGACGCTATCGATATTCGCGAGCTCGATCGCATCCGAGTACCCGAGGCCGACATCCTCGAACCCCTCCTTGATGCGGGCGACCACCTTGCGCCCCCGACGCTCCGCACCGAAGAGGGAGATCAGGTGCCGCAAGCCGATGTCGATCGCCGCGAACGACTCGATCTCATCCATCAGCTGATCGAAGGAGGTGATCTCCTCGGTCGCTTCGGGCACCGCGTCGGAGGGCGGGACGGTCTCCCACGGGGTGGCCGCACCCGCCGGCGGGGGCGGGGGTGGGGTCGATGCGGAGGGCGATGGAGGTGGCGGGGGAGCGCTCGGCCACGACGCAGGAGCGGCGTCCATGGTGACCCGCACCTCCCCATTGGCGGTGGTGAGGATCGCGGTCGGCGCCGCCGGGGGAGCCGCCGGGGGCGCGACAGGGGATGCCGACGGCGCGCTCGCTGGCGCCTTGGCCCGCTCCGTCTGCTCCCGCTTGATCAGGATCACCTTCCCATCGTCCGTCCCGACCGCACACCACCCCGCATCCGCCGAAAGGGAGATCGCGGTGAGCCCTGCGACGTGGAGCGTCCGGACCGAGGGGGGCTCGCTCGGACGCTGGACGCGCCACTCCCGAAGGGTCTGATCCCCACCGACCGAGAGGAGGAGCGTGCCCGCTGGGGAAAAGGTCAGCCCCGCGACCTCCCCTCGATGTCCCATCAAAGCGACTGATTCCCGTCGCGCGATCTGCCAGAGAAGGATCTCCCCGTCCTTCCCGGCAGAGGCCAGCCCATACCCGTCGGGTGACCAGGCGACGTGGACGACTGACGCGGTGTGTCCGGTCAACTCCACCGTCTGGCGCGTGTCGAGATCGATGAGGCGGATGATCGCATCGGATCCCACCGCCGCGAGACGGTCCCCGGTCGGAGAGAAGGCGAGGCCACGGACCCGGAGCGACCCCATGTCGATGGTGTCGAGCATCTCACCAGACTGGGCATTCCAGAGGCGCACCGTCCGATCCGCACCGCCGGTCGCGATGCACGAACCGTCGGGGCTCCACGCCACGGCCTGCACCCAAGAGCGGTGACCGGTGAGTGTCCGCACCTCTCGGCCATCAGAGGCGCGCCAGATCCGCGCCGTGTTGTCCCCCGACACGGAGACGAACCGATCTCCCTTCGGGGCCCAGGCGACGCCGAATACCGCTTTTTCATGCGCCGAGCCAAGTAGTGTCCGCGCCCCGCTCACGACCTCCCGGAGCTGGACCGCCGAGTCGTCACCACCGGAAATGACCTGCGTCCCGTCGGGACTGAGCGCGACCCCCCAGACCTTGCCGCGGTGCCACGGCAGGACCCGCACGCGCGAGACCTCGCTCGCGTCCACCGGCTCGTACCGATCCGATGTCGGCGCGTCGGCCACACTCGGCCGCGCACCGACATCGCGGACCGGTGGGAGGACCTGCACCGTGGGCCGGCCATCTGGCTCGACTCCCGTCACCTTCACCTCGACCTCATCCTCGACCCGAAGATCGTACGTCCCCCCAGACGGCAGGGGAACGCTCCGGCCATTGAAGACCGCCAGATCCCCCGTCGACAACTTGATGATCGATCGCCGAGAGATAGTATCGACGACGCCACGCATGAGCGTACCAACCGCCGGCGCGTCACCCCGCGGGGCGCGGGCCGCACCGATGGGGACCGTCGAACGCCCGCCCACAGGAGGAGGCGGCGGCGGCGGGGGTGGCAGCGGCACGACGACCGGAGACGCCTCCGACGAGGTCACCGGTGCGACGTACTCGTCACCACCGGCGGAGGCGAGATCGAGGAGCTCCTCCCACGCTCGATGCACCTGCCCCTGCATGCGCCGCTCCAACTGCGCGCGCAACTCCTCGGACCAGAGCGCCGAGGCAACGATGCGCACCTCATCGAAGGGTTGATCCTTCAGCGCGGCATCGAGCTCAGCCAAGAGACGTCGACGCGCCTGCGTCTGCGTCTGTTCGAGTTCCTCGGCGCGAACCTGGACGATGTACGAGCGACCCAGCGCCGCGAGGAAGATGCTCTGCCGCACTAGGCCGGCCTCATCGAGGGTCGACAGCCACTCTCGCGCCTGCGGCACCAACTTGATGACGGCGGCGCGCTCGATGTCCGAGGGAAGGGCCTGCTGGGCCTCGCGCGCCGCGCGTCGGACCAGGAGCTCGGCGAGGAGCTCCGCTCGGGCGTCCGCGAGCTCCGCCGCGACGACGCCAGGCAACTCCCGCGTCATCTCCGTCCGGATCGGCGTGTTGGCCACCACGACCGAGAGGTGGACGTTCCCGAACCCTGCATCGACCACCAACACGCGCCGGCCCGCGGAGACGAGCTCCTTCATCCGTGCCCCCGCGACGAAGGCCTCGGGGAGCGGAGCCGTCGGGAGTGGATCGAACCCCGCCTCGCGAATCGCCCCCAGAACGGGGGGCCGGGCGCGCTCCATCACCGCGGGATGGAAGTGGACGCGTAGCGGCACCGGTGTCCCCTCATCCATCGTCCCGCGCAGGACCGCCTCCCGGATCGCGCGGAGCGGCGGGGTCAGGAAGCTCGCGGGATCGACCTCGCGAGCGACCCCATCGCCCAGCATGAGCAAAAGCGCATCAATGACCTCCCGATTCCCCGCGTCCCTCGCCTCGGCGGCGGCCGTTCCCCACAGCGGATCACCCTCCCGCCGCGGCAGGAACAGCAGGGGCACATCGCCACGACCGGCGATCGGGATCGTGCGTGCGTTCGACCGACCGGGCTCGCGTTGCACCACAACGAGCCGGTCAGTGAGCACAAAGCAATGCGTCGGGAACAGGTGCGGCATCCGACAGGGACCTAGAAGAGCTTCTTCTTGAGCCCCTCGAGGAAGCACATGGCCTCGAGGACGATCAACGGCGTCTGGAAGTCGAACTTCTTGCCGTTCTTCTGTGCCTCGAGCTTCGCCCGCTGGAACTCGGGATCCCGCTGGACGAACTGCACCAGCTGCATCTGTGCCATGATCTCCTGCACGTTCAACACATATCCATTGAACTGCTTCTGGACGAAGTCCTCGAAGAGGGTCGCGAAGTCCCCGAGCCGTGCGAAGGAGGCCGGTACCTTGAAGTTCCCGCCAATCTGTTCGAGCAGCGCCGGATCGACGTCAGCCCACTCACTGACCGGTTCGCCCTTGAAGGTATAACCACGCTCCCCGACCAGATCGGGGATCGTGTCCGACGGGGTGATCACCGCCTGTACCCCGCTCTCGTATGCCAACCCGAAGGAGACCTCACGCTTGGCATCGGAGAGCTCCGACTGAAGAATCCGTGGGGCCGGAGCGATGGCCGCGATCTCCGGGGCCTCTCCGGTCAGCGGGATGCCGAAGCCCACATAGAACGCGTCCTGATAGAAGAATTGGGCCGCTTCGCCGAGCGCCGAGGGCAACCAATCGAAGATACGTCCACCCTTCCCATACGGCGCGATTGAGACGCTCCGGACGATATCGGATCCGAACCCACTCTCCGGCTCCTGCCGGAGAAGATGCACCCGATAGGCGAGCTGGCCGGCATGGAACATCACGAAGCCCGTGACGAACGCGTTGAGGATGAAGAGCTCCGGGCAAGACTTCCGCATCTCCGCATAGAACGGCGCGAAATCCTCCTTGCCCATCCGATCGAGGATCAGGTTGTAGTAGTACGGAGCTGTCTTCTCCGTCAGGAGCGACTTCCCCTGGGTGACGCCCGCCACGTGCTTCAATTTGGGGGAGCTGAAGCAGAACGACTCCAGCGCATTCTTGAACCCCTTGGCCTTGCCCGTGACATCGGCGAGACTCCCAGCGGCGAGCCGGATCGACCCTTCCTTGATGAGCGTCTGCTCGGGACGATCGGTGCCTGGGACCGCCCGCTGAACGAGGCAGAGGAAGTCCGTGGTCGACCCACCGACGTCGAGACCGATGTGGTATTCCTCGGTCGTCACCTGGACGTTGTCACGGATGAAGAGCGCGTAGCGACTGACCGCATTCGACTCGGTCATCGCCCGAATCACCCCGCCCCCACTCCCCGCCGTCGCGGTCGAGGCGCGGGCACGCATCGCCGCGAGTGAGGAGCCCCCCGCCGAGGCGGCCGGAGCCGAGGCCTCCCCCGGGGCCTGAGCGACCTGCACCTCGGCGTTGAAGACGACACTCTGGACCGGAGGCTTCGCCGCCACCTTGCTCCACATCGTCTGATACTGGGCGCGCAGACTCGGGCTCATCGCACTCGGCACCGCCCAGAAGAGCGACCCGGGCCGCATGCCGGCCGAGAACAGCTCCGCCCACAACTTGAGCCAGAGCGTCTTCAGGAACGCGCGCTGATGCGCGAGCCCCCGCTCGTCCTGACTCCACTTCATGTTGTAGAGGATCTCGGCTGGCTGTGAGCCGAACTTGACCTTGTGCCGGCTCTGGACGCTCTCCTCCACCGGGACATTCCGCTCGAAGAAGGGGATCCCTCCGATCACCGCCTGCTCGAGCCGCGCGATCTGCTCGGGGACCGGACGACCCACGAAGCCCATCAGACGACGCTCGTCGTGGACGGTGACCATCGACTTGATGGTGTTCCCCTCCAACTCCTCGTTCTGGAAGAAGAACCCTTCGCCGGGGGTGACATTCTGTCCAGGTCCCGGCTCGTTCTCCCGACCGAGGAGGAACCGCCGGCGATTGCGGAAGGTGATCAGCTCTGGCTTCTGCTGGTTCCGACTGAAGCTGACGCAGGTGTTGTTGGAACCGAAGTCGACGCCGACCCGGACCTCCGTCGGCGTGGTTTGGGACAGTCGCTGCAGGAGGTGCGGCTTCGAGACGTCCTCCCGGTCACGGAAGACGATGAACCCCGCCTCCCGCTGCTGCTGCCGGAGGGCGAGCCCCTTGAAGGGACGCTCGCTCCTGTAGACCTCGTAGAGGAAATCCGAGTCGTTGAGTCGCGACTGGTCGACCCCGATGATGAGCTCGATCGACTCGTCGGCGTCGGGGCCCGCTGGCTCTCCGTTCTTGTACGCAAGCCGGAACTGCGTGCCGGCATCCTTGGACCCGTCCACTCGGAGGAGGCGAAACGCCTCGGCGTCGGCGCGGAGCGGGAAGGCCTGGATCCCTCGCGCATTGTGCGGGACCTCGGAGTACAGATAGTACTCGCGCCAGTCTTGGTGCACGAAGTTCGGCCAGCAGATCACTCGACCGCCGCCTTGCAGCAGGTCGACGCCACGGTACTCGGCCTTGACCGGATGCACGGTGCCGTCGACGTCGAGATCGAGGGTGACGTGCAGGACACCGGCCTTATCGTCCATCGACGCATGCAGGCGGGTCCGTGACTCCCCACCGGTCCCAAGCAGGCTCGCCAACGAGGGCTCGAAGACCGAGAGGCCCAACGGGGAGAGTGGGAGGGAAAAGAATCGCGGCCCCTCTCGGCCGTCCACGCGGAGGAGATGGACCCCAAGCGAGGCCTCGTCCTCCTTGGTCAGCGGGATCTCCACCACCGTGGTCTGCGCGCTGGCCAGCAGCTCCTTCGGGGCGAACTCGAAGTGCGCGGCGTCGCTCGCGAGACTCAACCCGTCCCGCGACAGCGAGACGCGGCCATTCGCCCCGAAAAGCTTGTTGTCGATGTCGAAGACCGCCGCGAACGGCGATGCCATGACCTTGAAGGTCGGCTTCGGGGCCTTCTCATAGTCGCGATTCGATCCCAACTTCGCTCGGATCTCGTCGAGCCACTTCGCCAGCACGTTGCTGACGAACTCGCTGTCGGGACGCGTCTCCCGACCCTTGGGGAATTGATGCAGGTAGTCGTGGAACTTGCGCTGCATGTTGTCCACGAAGTGAAAGAGCGCGACGAGCTCCTCGCGCTTGGTGTGCTCCCACTTCAGCGGATCGGTGAGCCGCTTGTTGGCCCCGACGAACGGGGTATCCTCTGGCAAGCCACGGTGGACGCCCGTGAAGACGAGGACCTCGGGGGAGGTCGCCCCGATCACCTGGTCCCGGAAGAAGAGGATGTCGATGAAGGGGCGCGGTACCCCGGTCGCCGGCGCGGCCGGATCGCACCACATCTTGACCGAGTCGAAGAGCATCGCCCCGAGACTACCGCGCATGTCGAAGAGGTGCAGGTCGGGATCCCGGGGGCGTGCCTCACCGGGGTAGGCGAGGAAGACCCGCTCCCGCCGGATGTCGCGATCCCGCACGGCGAAGAGCCCGATCAGCCCCTTCCACTCATCGATGAGCTCGGCGAGGAAGTTGTCGAGCACGCGCTTGCGCTCGGTCTTCCCCTCGGCCACCCGACGGAGGGCTTCCTTGAAGAGGACGACCCGCGCGAAGGGGGTCGGCACCCCGGAGACGAGGCGATTGCGATTGATCGCGTCGGTCGAGAGGTCGGCTTCGCCGGTATCGATGGTGGCGATGACGTTGCCGGATTCCTGCAGGGTGTTCCACTCGTAGCGCTTCCCGCTCGCGAGCGCTTTGGTCGTCTTGATGACGAAGGAGGTGAGCGTCATGGCGATGGGCGATTAGACGGTGTCGAAATTATAGAGCTTCTTGAAGACTTCGAATGAATGGCCGACGAGGCGCTCCAAGGGGCGCTGGACGTTCTGCGCGTCACTGAGGGCTCGCGCATCGTCCTCCGTCTTCTTGAAGGTCTTGATGACGGTGTCCGGTTCATTGGCATGACGGGCCAGGCCTTTGAACTCGGACCCGCGGTACCGCTCATCACCGAAGAGCTTCCCGATCCCATATTTGGCGAGGGCGGCCTCCTGGAACGCCTCCGCGTCGAGCCCGAGGAAGCCCTTCACGCTGTCCTTCACCTCGAAGATCCATCCGCGCTCGAGCACGTCGCCCTGCACGGCGAAGGCGAACCGCCGCAGGAAGCTGTCGAGCGGCTTCAGGTCGGCCTCAGGGATGTCATCATAGGCGAGCACCTGCTGCTTCTTGAGGTTCACCCGGAGATTCTGCACCGACCCATGGTGCCGCATCACATGCATCGCAACGGCATAGAGCATGCCGAGGCGCCGCTGTAACCGGTCCGCCGCGGCCCCGGGGCCCACGAGGTCCCCCGCCTCGACATCCGGCTTCCCTCCGTCGACCGGGATGCTCCGATGCATGATCACGCGGTCCGTATCCCGCGGTGGCTCCATCAGGAAGTGCCACGCCGCGGCGGCGCTCAGGAGCTCGGCGAGGTGGCTCGGGTTCTTCTGTGTCTTTCCCCCCGTGACGACCGTCCCGCCGGTGGGCGCCGGCTGCGCCACCGGGGGCAGGGGCCACCCGATATGATAGCGACCCTGATACCACTGCTCGACGGTGACATCGCCATCGTAGTAGCTCAACGCCGCCTGACTGTTGTGCGCGAAGTTCGCGCTCTCGGCGACGATCTTGTCCTCCTCCTTCTGTTGGTCGCTGGGGCCAGCGAACCCGAAGTAATGGGTGAGGAGACTACAGCCGAATCGCACCGAGTTCCGTAACCCCTGCTCGTTGTTCACCAGACGCGACGCCGCATCGAGTGCCCGGGGGAGGACGGGGATGGACGACGCCCCGGTCCCGCCGAAGATCGACCCCAGGACGAAGATGCGGACGTCCGCTCCTGCCCCGTCGATCTCCCGCAGGAAGGCGGCCAGCGCATCATCCTCCGGTCGCTTGTCGATGCCCAGTGCGTAGCGCCGCGCCGAGTCGACGATGGCGTGGTACATCAGGAGCGACCCGAGGTGGGTCTGCGCCCGGTAGCCATGGGAGAGGTCGAAGTTCAGGACGTCATCGTCGAAGAGCAGGTCCGCGAGGGCCGTATTCTGCCGCTTGTCGTCCTCGTTCCCCCAATTGGGCTTCCGGATCAACTCGTAGTTCGTCATCCCCTTCGCGTACTGGGTCACGAACGAATAGAACTTGATCTTGGCGGTGAAGAAGGAATTCCGAGTCGGCGTCGCCTGCTCCCCACCCTTCAACGCGATGTAATCGTCGATGAGACGATCCGCGCGCTCCTTGTTCCCGTTCTGCGGGTCGGTCTCGAGCGAGAGGATGTGCAACTCCTGGTCATCGAACATCCCCGCCGCACAGAGATGGATGAGCGATTCCAGGCACCGCATGCCCGTGCCACCGACCGCGATCACGAAGTGCTTCGCCATATGCTTTCAGAGGAAGAAGGAGAGGAAAAGGGTCTGACGCGCCGATGAAGAGCCTATCGACGCGACGCTGGGAACCAGCTGCTCAGCTTGGTGCTCCGGAAGAGGACACGGCTGAAGAGGAATCCGAGGATCAGGTAGGCGACCAAGAGGACGACGGTCCCGGGGATCATCCCGAACTTCAGGAAGTAGCCCATCCACGCCGGGGCGACCTTCGGGAGCACCATGAACTGGTGATAGGAGAAGAAGGCGACGAGCGCGGTGCTCAGGACCGACCAGAACCAGGCCCGACGCTTCTGTGGGTCGCGGGGATTCGCCCCACCCTCGAACGCGATGAGGCTCGAGATGATGGCGGCGATGCCGACGGCCGCGACGGCGGCGACCAACCCGAAGATGATGGTCTTGGTATTGAGGGCGGAGCAGTCGGCCTTGGTCTTGTAGATCAGGCGCAACGCCGGCAGGAGAAACGGATGCATGGGAGAGTCCTCGGCTAGAGCAGGTCAGGGGTCGACGCGGAGATAGACTGTGTGCAAGGTGCGGCCGGACACATTCGACGCGATGTCACGCAGGGCGAACTTGAGACTCTCCCCCAGTGATCGGATCTGGTAGCCGTTCGCATAGTTGAGCACCAGCACCGCATCTGCCTTCGAT
>Ga0194133_10006876_pt1 | contig 13829 bp, 11 predicted proteins | sample TA2KigOf40mmetaG_FD_155448 | JGI IMG/M metagenome (GOLD analysis project Ga0194133, IMG submission 155448) | Freshwater microbial communities from Lake Tanganyika, Tanzania - TA2015055 Kigoma Offshore 40m | ecosystem: Environmental > Aquatic > Freshwater > Lake | place: Tanzania: Lake...
CAGATGCAGACTCATTAATTAAATCCCCAGGAGCTTGTGGTGATAGATAACATTTTCTGCTCATCATTTGCGTTTTAGTCCATGCTTGTTTTGTAATTTCATTATCTTTATGAATGGTAGCAGTTCCCTCAGCGCGAACCTGTATCTTTCTTTTCTTACTATAAAATACAAAATAAATTTTTTTATTTTTTTTAAGATATTCAATTTTTGGTGAACGATAATCCGTATGAAATCTTAAGATATTTTTATCTTTAAAAGCTCCCCGTAACACAACAATTCTACCATCTGCACCTTCTTCAGAATTAGCAATTACAACGGGTAATCTAAAATCTTCATTTCTATCGACCACACCTCTTTGTAAAAGAGTCCAGATTTCATCTAATATTAAATTAATATTATTATAATAATCAGGAATATTCTTAATCACTCTTGCTAATTTATTTTTTTTTAAGTCGAGTAATCAAACTTGATGTATCAAATCGATTGCCACCATTTTTCTGTACATCAGAGTAATAACCATCGATGATTTTAGTTATTGGAAGGTCAGAACTATTATTTTTTGCCTCTTCCATGGCAATTCCTAAATCTTTTCTCATCCAATCAACTGCAAATCCAAAATCAAACTTATCTTGAATCATAGTTTTATATCTATTTTCCATTTGCCAAGATTGGGCAGCACCTTTGGATATAACCTCAATTACATCTTCCATATTTAATCCTGCGTTTTGACCAAACCGGATTCCTTCAGATAAACCCTGAACTAACCCTACGATACATATTTGATTAACCATCTTAGCAAGCTGACCACTTCCAGCTGGACCTAAGACTTTCATTTTTTTACTATAACATTTGATGACATCTTGAGCTTTTTCAAAATCTTTATTTTCTCCACCAATCATTACAGTTAATTGGCCATTTTCTGCTCCAGCTTGTCCGCCAGACACTGGTGCATCTAAAAATCCAAAACCTTTTTCTTTTGCAGCCTTAAATAATTCTCGCGCAATTTTCGCAGATGCAGTTGTGTTATCAATAAACACAGCACCTTTTTTTACTGAATGAAATGCTCCCTCAGAACCTAAGGTTACTTCTTTTAAATCATTGTCATTTCCAACGCAGCAAAATATAAAATCAGAATCTTTACTTGCATCCTTTGGAGTTTTTGCAAATTTTCCGCCAAATTCCTTAACCCATTTTTCAGCTTTTGCAGTTGTTCGGTTATAAACTGTAACATCATGACCTGCCTTTGCTATATGACGTGCCATTGGATAACCCATTACACCAAGACCTAAAAAAGTAACTTTAGCCATTTGCGCTCCTATTAATCGTTTGTTAAATTGATCACTTAATATAACGCTCTTAAATCTTTATAAAACTTGATTTATTTAAGCTTTAAGATTAAAAGGGTCAATTCAAATTATGGCCAGAGTAACTGTTGAGGATTGTTTGCAGCAAGTTGATAATCAATACGATTTGGTTATTTTAGCAAAAGAGAGAACTTTGCAATTAGGAGTGGGTGATGCTCCACAGGTCCCAGTAGATAATGATAAGCGAACAGTTTTAGCTTTAAGAGAAATTGCTGAAAAAAAAGTTTCAGTAAAAGAACTTGAAGAATCAACAATTGATCGAATGAGAGATCATCCAGATGATGCCGTTGAACAAGAGGATTTTGACAGTCCAGATGGAGATTCTTTTGAAGATTTATATCAAGGTGAAGTTTCAAAATCAGGGCAAGCAATACTTCCATCTAAAAGATCTAGAAAAATTCCAGAACCTAAAGCTGGAGCAGAAAATGAAGCTATCGAAGCAGATGACGATGATCTTGATGATGACATAGCTTTAGATGCAACTCCTGAAAAAGAAGCTACAGAAGATAAAGCTTAATTAAATCTTAATTTTAAAATCTTTCAAAATTTTTTTTCTGTGCTGATCAAGCTCAGGAATTTCTCCACGCGTTTTTGAATCTTTATAATTAGACATTTTGATTGGATTACCAGCCATTTTAAATTTTCCAATTTTTTTATGATCTGAACTTACAATCATATTTCTAAATGTAATTTGTGGATTTTCTACTGCTTGTTTAATATTATAAATAGGGCCGCAAGGAATACTCATTTTAGTGAATAATTTAATCCAGTGATCAGTTACTTCATTAACTAAATATTTTTCTAAGATTACTTTTAAATCCTCAGCGTTTGCATTTCTTAGTTTATTATTTATAAATCTTTTATCTTTTACATACTCTTTACAATCCAGAGCATTACAAAGATTTTCAAATAACTTATCATTGCCTGCTGCTATAATAATAAAGCTATCTTTTGTTTTATAAGCTTCAAAGGGAGTTATGGAGGGATGGCGCGAACCCATTGGTTTTGGAATTTCACCATTACTAAAATATCTTGCAATTGCGTTTTCTAAAATTGCAATTTGACAATCAAGCATTGACACATCAATTTTTGTACCTTTGCCTGTTTTTTCCCTATCAAATAAAGCTGCATTAATTCCAATTGTTGTAAAAAGTCCTGCTGTAATATCACCTATAGATGTTCCAACTCTTGTTGGTTTTCCATCAGGCTGTCCTGTTACACTCATAAGTCCACCCATTCCTTGAACAACCATATCGTAGGCAGGTAAACTTTTTAGAGGTCCTGTTTGTCCAAATCCTGAAGCTGAAGCATAAATTAATCTTGGATATTTTTTTTTTAAAATATCCCAGGAGTATCCCCATTTATCTAATGTACCGGGTCTAAAATTTTCAACTAATACATCTGCTTTAACTAAAATCTTTTCAAATATTTTTTTATCTTCTTTATTTTTTAAATTTAGAGCAATACTTTCCTTACCTCTGTTGAGAGACATAAAATAAGCTGAGTAATCTTTAATAAATGGACCAAAACTTCTACTATCATCTCCAGTTTCGGGAGCTTCTACTTTAATTACTCGAGCACCAAGGTCAGAGAGAACCATGGTGCAGTAAGGACCAACCAAAACTCTAGTTAAATCAAGTACAATGATACCTTTTAATGGTCCTGAGTTATTATTCATTAATTTAATCTTATATTGACCTTAGCCAATTTTCAAATCACAATAGATAATATTTAAAAATAACTAATAAGGGGGACGTGTGAAAATTAAGAGTATATTTACAACGCTGTTTAGTATTTTTTTTATACTTACAGCTAGTAATTCGTTTGCGCAAATTACTTTAAAAGCTTCTCATCAATTTCCAGGCGGAAAAGGTGATGCGCGAGATGAAATGCTTAACTTACTTGCAAAAGAAGTTGAAAAAGCAAATGTTGGAGTAAAAATTCAAGTTTATCCTGGTCAGTCACTTTATAAAGCGATGGAACAATACAAGCCCTTAATTGAAGGTCAGCTTGATATTACTTCATTACCTTTAGACTATGCAGCGGGATTTGTACCGGAGTTTAGCATTACGTTAATGCCTGGTTTAGTTAAAAACCATGAGCATGCACAAAGATTAAATGTTTCTCCATTCATGAAAGACATAAAAAAAATGTTAAATGATCAAGGAGCTATAGTTTTAGCTGACGCTTGGCTTGCAGGTGGTTTTGCATCAAAAAATAAATGTATAACAAATCCTGAATCTATCAAAGGCCAAGTAACCAGAGCAGCTGGTCCTATGTTTGAAGAAATGTTAGTAGGAGCTGGTGCTTCAATTTCTTCTATGGCTAGTTCTGAAGTTTATCAGGGTTTACAAACAGGAGTATTAAATGCTGTAAACACAAGTTCACAAAGTTTTGTATCATTTAAACTATTTGAACAAGTTAAATGTATTACCCCTCCAGGAAAGTATGCGCTTTGGTTTATGTATCAACCGCTTCTAATGTCAAAAAAATCATTTGATAAGTTAAATCCTAAACAAAAAGAAGCAATTTTAGCTGCTGGAAAAAAAGCTGAGCAATACATAACAAAAGAATCGGCAAACTTAGATAGCGAAATGGAGAAAGTATTTAAAGAAAAGGGCGTTCAGATCCATCAAATGACTGAAGCTGATTTTAATGCTTGGATTGCACTGGCTAAAAAGACTTCTTATAAGAAGTTTGGTGAAAAAGTTAAAGGTGGCGATCAATTAATCGCAAAAGCATTAGCAGTTAAATAAATTTAAATTAACCAGTAGGCCACTTTGGCCTACTGGTTAATAAAGTTTAATGTTTGCTTTTATAAAATTCGTTCATTTGCTCTCAAAAATTTGCGGAATTATTGCCACAATTCTAATTGCGTCTGCAGTTTTGGTTACAACCCAGATGGTTTTGGCAAGATATTTCTTTAAAATGAATACTGTTTGGCAGACTGAATATGTTATTTTTTCTCTTGCCGCTGCAACATTTATAGGTGCCCCTTATGTTTTATTAAAAAAAGGGCATGTAAATGTCGATCTTATTCCATACTATTTGGGAAAAAGAGGTAAAAATATATTAGCAATAATTGCTGCAATTTTATCATTAATATTTTTGGTTTTATTATTTTATTCAAGTGTCCAACTATTTAATCATTCTTGGGTTAAAAATATTAAAACACCAACCATTTGGGCGCTGCCTATGTGGAAAGTGTACATTTTTTTACCCCTTGGGATGGGTATATTAATTTTACAATATTTAGCTGATATTTTTTCAGTAATTTATAAATACGAAACTCCAGAAAAAAACTAAAATGGAACCTTTAACCCTTGCTTTATGGATTGTAGTTGCAACTTTAATAGTGCTTGCAACAGGAATACCAATAGCATTTGGTTTAGCTTTGGTTTCCACAGTTTTCTTTTTAGCAATTGAAGGTTTTGGAAGAGTACCTCTTTTAGCCGAGCAATTTTGGAATGGCTTACAAGACTTTGGTATTGTTACCATCCCAATGTTTTTACTTATGGGCATTGCAGTTGCAGCATCACCCGCGGGCAGAGATTTATATTCAGCTCTTGATCGTTGGTTAAATAAAGTTCCAGGAGGACTAGTGATTTCAAATCTTGGGGCTTGTTCTATTTTTGCAGCTTTATGCGGATCTTCTCCGGCAACTTGTGCTGCAATTGGAAAAATGGGAATTCCAGAAATGAGAAAACGTGGATATTCACCTGAGCTTGCAACAGGAACGATTTGCGCCGGTGGAACACTTGGAATTTTAATTCCACCAAGTATCACAATGATCATTTATGGAATTTCAACAGGCACTTCAATTGGAAAACTATTCATAGCAGGAATTATTCCAGGAATAATGCTTACTGCCTTATTTATGATTTGGGCATTTGTTTATGCAAGGATCAACAGAGAAGGATCCGAAAAAGTTGAAGTTCAACAATATACTTGGAAGCAAAGGTTTGAAATTTTACCAAAAATAATTCCATTTTTTCTATTAGTCGTTGGTGTTCTTTATGTATTGTACGGTGGTATTGCAACTCCAAATGAAGCTTCAGCTGTAGGCGCATTAATTAGCGTTATTTTAGTCGCTGTAGTTTATAAAATGTATGATTTTAAAAATATTTGGGCGATCCTTCAAGAGTCCATGAAGGAAAGTGTGATGCTGATGTTGATTATAGCAGCTTCATTCCTTTTTAGTTTTATTCTTTCTAATCTGTATATTACTCAAACTTTAGCAAAGGAAATGGTCGAGATAGCAGCTAATAAATGGTTGCTGATGCTTTACATCAATTTGTTTCTCTTAGTTGCTGGTTGTTTTTTACCACCTGTCGCAATTATTCTAATGACTGCACCAATTCTTTATCCAATTATCACAGCAGCAGGTTTCGATCCAATTTGGTTTGGAGTTATTATGACAATTAATATGGAAATAGGTCTTATTACTCCACCCGTTGGACTAAATTTATTTGTAATTCAAGGAATTGCCCCTGATATTTCAATTGGTAAAATTTTAAAAGGATCATTTCCATTTGTTATATTGATGATTTTGCAAATAGTTTTACTGTGCATTTTTCCTGAAATTGCAACTTGGCTTCCAAGCACCGTAATGAAATAATAAACCCATGTTGGGTTTAAAAAAATTCTTAAATTTTATTGCAGATAGAAGTAAAGGACTTTTTTTAAATTTATTTACAAAAAAAAAAGACTCAACTTTACATCTAACTGATTTATGCGATCAATTAATATCTGAAGACGGAGTGGTCTCAGGCATTACTATTGCTCGAGAAATTTGGCAGCTGTATGAAAAGTTAAGTTTAGAAGAAAAAGAAATTTTTTTCTTACAGATAGATAAGAAATATAAACCAAATTATTCAATAATTGTTAAAGCTTGTAAAGTTTTCATAGATAAAAATAATGAGACTAATTTAGAAATATTAAATGAGGCAACTGAGGGAAAAAGACAGGAATTATTAAGACGATTAAATCTAGCTCCTAATGGTACTCAATATTTAGTTAAGATGAGAGAGGATTTAATTTATTTTTTAAATAAACATCCTGAACTTACAAGTTTAGATAAAGATTTTAGACATTTATTTAGATCTTGGTTCAATCCGGGCTTTTTGAAGCTAACGCGTATAAAGAAAGATACTGATCCAGATATACTTCAAAAAATTATTAAGAATGAAAGAGTTCATGAAATAAAAAATATAGAGGCCCTTTATAGAAGATTAGAAAACGATAGATTGTTTTATGCTTATTTTCATCCAATCTTAGATAAAGAACCGCTAATTTTTGTTCAAGTTGCTTTTACAAAAGGAGTTGGAAATTCTATACAAGCTATTACTGAAGGAGACTTAAGTAATGCTGATGATTATGACTCTGTTACTTTTTACTCGATAAGTAATTCAAATCAGGGTCTTCAGAAAATAACACTTGGAAATTTTCTAATCAAGAGAGTTGTTTTTGAAATTCAGCAAGAATTTCCAAAGGTAAAGCAATTTTATACTTTATCTCCAATACCAGGATTTGCTTCGTGGTTTTTAAAGCAGCCTGAAGTAAAAATAAAAAACATTTTAAAAAATTATAATCCGAGTCAGTTATATTTTCTAAAAGATGAAAATACCGATTCTTTCAATCATAAAAAACTTGAAGAGAATAAAGAAGCATTAAAAAAAATTACTTATTATTACTTAACAGAAGAAAAATTTAATGATCGACCGTTAAATGGAGTTGCAAACTTTCATTTAAATAATGGCGCATCAATTTATGATATTGTGATAAATGCTGACTTATCATCTAATGGATACAAAGAATCTTTTGGAATAATGGTTAATTACTATTACGAGCTTGAAAAAATTGTTAAAAATCATGAAGATTTTGTTAATAAGGGTAAAATTTCAATATTGAATAATTTAAAAGAAAATGTCTAAAGTTAATAGAAAAGTTTGTGTTGCTCCGATGATGGACTGCACTGACAGACATGATCGTTATTTTTTAAGATTAATCAGTAAAAATGCAATGCTTTATTCTGAGATGATAGCTACTGGAGCTATACTAAAAGGCAAGCAGAAAAACGTTTTAGAATTCAGTGAATTCGAAAAGCCAGTGGCTCTTCAGGTGGGCGGTTCTTCAGTAAAAGAGTTATCCGAGGTATCAAAGATTGCTGAGGATTATAATTATGATGAGATAAATTTAAATTTAGGTTGCCCTAGTAAAAAAGTTCAGAAGAATAAGTTTGGAGCTTGTTTGATCAAAGAGCCTGAATTAGTTGCAGAGTGTCTTTTAGGAATGGTGAACTCAACAAAACTTCCAGTGACTGTTAAAACTAGAATAGGTTTTGATGATGTAGAGGATTTTGAATATTTAGATAAATTTATAAAAAAAATAGCTAGCACAGGTGTTAAAACAATTATTTTGCATGCAAGAAAAGCTATTTTAAAGGGATTAAGCCCAAGAGATAATTTAAGAATACCAAAATTAAATTATAAAATTGTAAAACAAATAAAGGATAACAATCCTAGTTTAGAAATAATCATTAACGGTGGAATTACGACTACAGAACAAATCAAAGAACATTTAAACAATGTAGATGGAGTAATGATTGGTAGATCCATTTATCATTCGCCTTATTTTTTAGCAGATATTGAAAGAGAGATATTTAACAACAATAACGTTCCTTCAAGGGAAGAAATTGTTAAAAAAATTGTAGAATATTGTCTAACTGAAGTTAAAAAAGGAACAAGAGTTAATCAAGTGATGCGGCATACAGTTGGATTATTTCATGGAATTAATGGAGCTAACTTTTGGAAAAGATATTTAAGTGATAATATGCTTGTAAGAGATGCCGATGTTAGCAAAGTAAATTACATGCTAGATATAGTAAAACATAATTCAATAAATATAATTGAAAAAAATTAACTAATTTATTGTTTCAAAAATTTTAAATAATAATTGAGACACATGTTGAGGTTTCTGATCTGAAAAATCAAAGATTTGACTTCTGCAACTAGTTCCGTTTGCTACTATTATATCATCTTTTTTGAATTCCTTTTTGATTGTTGGAATCAAAGTTAGGTGAGCCATTTTCTTTGAAATATCAAAATTTTTTGCATCATACCCGAAAGATCCAGCCATTCCGCAACAACTCGTTTCAATTGGTTTATGTTTTATATTCAAAGTTGTTAATAATTCTAATAATCCTTTTAATCTGTCTTGCGATTTTTGATGACAATGTCCATGCACTAATACGTTATTTGAAAATTTATTGATTGATATTTTTTTACCATCTTTAATTTTTTCTAATATAAATTCTTCAATTAAATAAAATTTATTTTTAATTTTTTCTTTATTTTCAATATTTTTTAACGAATTATATTCATCATTAAAAGTTAACAAACAAGAAGGCTCAATACCCACAACAGGCGCTGAAGTGTAGTTATTATTAATGATATAATTTGTAAAACGTTGCATTTCAGCTTGTGCCTTATCCAGTTGACCGTAAGAAATGTAAGTTCTTCCACAGCACAAGGGTCTTTCTAAAGAGTCATCGTCAAAATTTGGAATAATGGCTTTATAATCAAATTTATTTAAAACTTTGATTGCATAAATTAAATTCTGAATTTCAAAATTAATATTAAATGTATCTGCAAGCAAAATTACTTTATTATTAAAGTTTTTCTGAGAATAATAAATATCTTTAAGTGGGTTAATATTTTGTACCTCTGGCATAGTTCGTTTTGTTGAAAAATTAAATAGCCATTCGATAACTTTATTTAATATAGGAATATTTTTAATATTGTTAAAAATAGGTGCCATTAATTTAATCAACCATATGTTTTGTGGCATATTTGAAATGATTTTATCTTTTAACTTCATTGAGAATTTTTTGTAGTAATGAAATAAAAATTCACTTTTCATTTTTGAAATATCTACACTCATAGGGCATTCTCTTTGACAAGCTTTGCAGCCTACACACAATTCCATAGTTTCAAACATTTCTTTTGAAACAAAAGCGTCTTTTGGTAATTGATTAGAAAGTGCTAAGCGTAATGTGTTTGCTCTGCCTCTTACTAAGTCTTTTTCATCTTTGGTAACTCTATAAGAAGGGCACATTACGCCTGAATCTAATTTTCTGCAGGCACCATTGTTATTACACATTTCCACTGCATCAGAAAATTCTCCCCAATTTGACCAATCATAATGAGTATTAATTTTTTCAGCTTTATAATCTGCCTTGTAACGCATTAATGACCTGTCATTTTGTTTGTAAGATCTGACTATTTTATGAGGATTAAAGATACTTTTATGATCAAATAAATCTTTCACACTTTCAAAAGCGTTGACCAATTTTTTACCAAACATCATTTCATGAAATTCAGAACGTAATATACCATCCCCATGCTCGCCTGAGTGAGCACCTTTATATTCTTTTACCATCTGAAATGCTTCTTCTGTAATACTTCGCATATTTTTAATATCTTGTTCTGACTTCATATTAATAATGGGTCGTACATGTAATGTGCCAACAGAAGCGTGCGCATAAAACATTCCACTTGTATTATATTTTTTAAATACTTCATTTAATCTAGTTGTGTAATCTGCAAGATGATCAAGTGAAACAGCACAATCTTCAATAAAAGCAACAGGTTTTTTATCACCTTTAAGTGACATTAAAATATTAAGGCCAGCTTTTCTCATCTCAAATATTTCTTTTTGATCTGTTAAATTTTCATAAAACGAAAAGAAATTATTTTTATTTTGAGTTAGAATTAAAGACTCTAAGTTTTTAATCTTATGTTTTACTTCATTTAAATTATCATCAATAAATTCAACCATTAATACTGCCTCAGGATTGCCTTTGAAGTATTTTTTTATTGATCCTTGAAACATTGGAATCAATTTTGCAAGATTTAAAAGATTGTTATCCATTAACTCAACAGCAGTGGGTTTTAGTTTTACAATTTCTTTGGTAATTTCCATGGCCTGTCTGAAGTTTTGAAATGCACAAAGTCCCAGCATTTTTTGTTTTGGAATAGGAGAAAGTTTTATTTTTACTTTATTAAATAAAGACAACGTTCCCTCGGAACCTACTAAAATATTTGAGGTATTAAAACCATTTGGATTAATAAGATCTAGATTGTATCCACCTACACGTCTTTGAGTTTTAGGAAAATTTTCATTTATTTCTTTTTTATTATTTAGATAAATTTTTATGAGTTCTTCTATAATTTTATACTGTCTATTCTGATTATTTTTAGTGATGAGATAATCTTTTTTTATATTTTCAAATATGTAAAGAGAGCCATCATCTAGAATAGCTTCAACAGCTTCTACGTTATGAACCATGTTGCCATAATAAAGCGATCTTGAACCGCAACTATTGTTACCTGTCATTCCTCCAATGGTCGCTCGACTACTAGTAGAGACGTCAACTGGAAAGCATAAATCATATCTTTTTAGATGTGCATTTAATTGATCAAGTACTAATCCAGGTTGAACCCAAGCTGTTTTTTCATCTAAATTTATATCTAAGATTTGGTTTTGAAATTTTGAATAATCAAGAACAACACACTCACCAATACTTTGACCACATTGTGAACTACCAGCCCCCCTTGGTAAAATCGGAAGTTCTTTTAATTTACAATATTTAAGAACACTTAATACATCGTCCGTATCTTTTGGAATTGTAATGACAATTGGAGTTATTTGATAAATTGAAGCATCAGTACTGTATCTACCCCTTGAAAACTCATCAAACAAAACTTCCCCTTTAACTAGAGATTGAAGTTCTTTTCCTATTTTTGAAATTGAACTTTGATTTAATTTCATATTTAATGAGTCTTTTAAAAATTAATTATATATAGCTTCGTGTCAAAATCGAACTCTTTCAAAGCTGGCAAGCATTTTTTACAAATTCCTGGACCAACTAATATTCCTGATAGAGTTTTGCGTGCAATGAGTTACCCTACGATTGATCATCGCGGTCCAGATTTTGCTGAAATTGCTAAAAGAGTTTTAGATAGAATAAAAAGAATTTTTAAAACAACGCAACCGGTTGTTATGTATCCAGCATCTGGAACAGGAGCATGGGAAGCAGCAATTGTTAATACTCTTAATCCGGGTGATAAAATTTTAATGTTTGAAACAGGCCAATTCTCTTATTTGTGGGCAGAACAAGCAAAAAAATTCTCATTAGTAGTTGATTTTGTTCCAGGAGATTGGCGACATGGGGCAGATCCTAAAATAGTTGAACAAAAATTAAGTGAAGACAAAGGACATAAAATTAAAGCATTACTTGTTCTTCATAATGAAACAGCCACGGGCATTGTAAGTAATATAGGGAAAATAAGAAAAGCAATGGATAGTGCCAAACATCCTGCTCTTTTATTAGTCGATACAATATCATCATTAGCTTCCATTGATTATCGTCACGATGAATGGAAAGTAGATGTGACTATTGCTGGATCTCAAAAAGGACTTTTGTTACCACCAGGACTTTCTTTTAATGCTATCAGTCAAAAAGCTTTAGATGCTTATTCAAAATCGACTATGCAAAAAGCATATTGGGATTGGAAACCAATGTTAGAAAATAATAAAAATGGTTTTTTTCCATATACACCATCAACAAATTTAATTTTTGGTTTGGATGAGGCATTAAATATTCTTATGGAGGAAGGTTTGGAAAATATTTTTAAACGACATGCAAGATTAGCAGAGGCAACAAGAATTGCAGTAAAAGCTTGGGGTTTAGAGATTTTAGCAAAAAATCCAGAGGAGTATTCTAACACAATTACAGCTGTACTTTTGCCTGATGGCTATGATGCAGATAATTTAAGAAAAATGATATTAGATGATTTTAACATGTCATTAGGCATGGGTTTGAATAAAATAAAGGGAAAAGTTTTTAGGATTGGTCATTTAGGAGATTTTAATGATTTAATGTTAGCTGGTGTTTTAGCTGGAGTAGAAATGGGTCTTAAAAAAAATAAAATTCCTTATAATTCCGGTGGCCTTATGTCTGCTATCGATTACCTTTCTAAGTAAGAAATATATTTCTTAATGTTTTTTAAAAAGTTCTTTTCAAGAAGTAATTTAGAATTAAAAATTAATGATGGCGGTAGAGCAGCTGCTGGTTTTAAAGGTCAAGCAGGAGACTGTGTAGTTAGATCTATCGCTATTGCAACTGGCATGCCGTACCAAAAAGTTTACGATGATTTATTTAAGGCTAATCAAGAATTTAGAAATACATCAAGAACTAAACTAGCTAGAAGTTTAAAGCAGAGAAATGATAGTCCAAGATCTGGTACTCACAGAGTAGTATTAAATAAATATTTAGAAAAACTAGGATGGAGGTGGACTCCGACTATGTTTGTAGGACAAGGTTGTAAAGTTCATTTAAAGAAAGAAGAACTTCCCATGGGTACACTCATTGTATCTTGCTCAAAGCATTTAACAGTTGTCATTGATGGTGTTCTCAACGATATCTTTGATTGTTCTAGAAATGGTACACGGTGTGTTTACGGATATTGGACTAAAGGAAATTAGATTTTCTGGTCATATTCGCCAATTTTTCCAGTTTTTTGAAGCAAATTATCAATAAAATCAAATATTTTTTTCTTACGTTCATTAGATGTTGGGCTTTCAGTTACCACAACTAATGAAGGTTTATTAGATGATGCTCTTATTAATCCCCATGATCCATCTTCCAATGAAAAACGAACCCCATTAACTGTTAATATATCTGTAATAGCTTGATTATCTATTTTTGTATTTTTAATTTTTAATAACTCTACTTGTTTAATTAAATCTTCAACTACTAAATATTTTTCCTCATCTTTACAAAATGGCGCCATAGTTGGAGTTTGATAAGTCTTGGGTAGATCATTAATTATTTCATTCATTTTTTTATTTTGATCATTTAGTAAATGGCAGACCTGAAGTGCAGAATTAATTCCATCATCATAACCATACCCTAAAGGGTTATTAAAAAAAAAGTGACCACTTTTCTCAAATCCAGCAAGCGCTTTAGTTTGATTTACTTTTCTTTTAATATGAGAATGTCCTGTTTTCCAATATATAGTTTCACAGTTATTTTCTTTTAAAATTTTATCTTTTGCAAACAAGCCAGTTGATTTAACATCTACAATAAACTTTGATCCTCTATATTTTGGAGCAAGGTTTCGAGCTATTAAAAGTCCGATTTTATCTGAAAAAATTTCTTCTCCCTTATTATCAATTACTCCAACTCTATCTCCATCTCCATCAAATCCAAAACCCACGTCTGCATTATTTTCTCTTACAGCTTTTGCGATAGCATGTAACATTTCTAAGTCTTCAGGATTAGGGTTATATTTAGGAAATGTAAAATCTAAATTACAATCTAGTTCTACAACCTCACAACCAATTCCCTTTAGGATTTGAGGCGCAAATACTCCAGCAGTTCCATTTCCGCATGCAACAACT
>Ga0194133_10006878_pt1 | contig 13829 bp, 9 predicted proteins | sample TA2KigOf40mmetaG_FD_155448 | JGI IMG/M metagenome (GOLD analysis project Ga0194133, IMG submission 155448) | Freshwater microbial communities from Lake Tanganyika, Tanzania - TA2015055 Kigoma Offshore 40m | ecosystem: Environmental > Aquatic > Freshwater > Lake | place: Tanzania: Lake Tanganyika...
TTTGTGTCTCGACTACTTTTTTATTAAATCTGCCAACGGAAGATTTTACAAAAAATTGATCTCGTTTGTGACTCGACTACTTTTTTATTAAATCTGCCAACGGAAGATTTTACAAAAAATTGAATATTTAATATCATTGGATTCTAAGTAAAATTACTATAATCATTATTAAAATGTCTAACTCGATGGATTTTAAGACTCTTATTATTCACGGCAAGAATGCCCCCAAGTCGCGCGATATCAATGTTGACAATGTAAAGACAAAGGCCGAGCTTCATCGCACTGGCAGTATGAATGCAGCATCTCTTGAGCGAAAGATTGATGCCGGTACTGTTTCTGTACCGAAGACTGTACCTCGTGATGTAGGTACACTTTTTCAAACTCATCGTACAAGCATTGTTGATGCTGAGGGTAAGTCGATGACTCAGAGTGCATTTGCTAAGCAATGTTGTGTTCCACGTGTAGATACAAAGTTTATCCAACAGCTCGAGTCTGGCCAACTTCTCCTCAATCACGACAACAAGATTACACTTCGTGCTCTCCAAAGTAAGCTGAAGATTGGACCGTTTACTCTTCCTTAATTTTTTTGTTTATTTAATGATAATAATTGATAATTATTGATAATAATTGATAATAATTGATAATAATTGATAATTATTGATAATAATTGATAATTATTGATAATAATTGATAATAAAAAAAATAATGTTTTTCAAGTATTTAATCTTTTAGATTTTCATGATAAACAAAAAAAAAACCTTATCCTTTAAACCTTGACGATATACCACGTACTCCCGAACCAAGTTGTCTCATTTTTCGCCTCAAGCAACTGAAAGTGTTGCTCCTTGGAAAAACGCTCTTCGTTGTTCTTGAAATAGGAATAATTGGGAACAGTACGTTGTAGTGGCGCCCAATGTTGGGCGCTGAGCTTATTTGAAAGTTCACTGAATGTCATTGAGGTGTGCGGGGTTGAAGTGTAGCACTCCGTTGGGGTAAAGCAACCAAGAGGTGTGATAAAAATTGAAGCCATGTTGAATAGCAAGATGATATGATGTTATTATGATGACGATTTCAATATATTTAGTATTTCAATTTTTTATTTCTATTTTTTTGACTTAAAAACATATAAATATTGGAAACGCGATATAAAGAATATAAAATATTATTTATTTATACTAATATGAATAATATTGTCATTCCAGATATATTAGATTTAATAAAATCAAATAAAATTGATTCAGAATATAATGTGTTGAAAGAATTAGAAGATATGATTATCGATTTATATGAAAAAAAATCAGAATCTGAATTATTTAAAAATCCTTTATTATTATTACTTAAATTAGAAAAAGATAATGAATATAAAATCAAATTATATTCTGACATCAATACAGATTTTTTAAATGATGAAACAAAAATTATGAACAATATTGAAAACATCGTTATGACAGGTTCTTATATCAGAAATATTTTATTAGAAGATAAAAATATCAATAAAAATACATTCAAAAATGAAATATTTCTTAACGTTATAAATATAGATCCAAAAACATTAATTGATAATACGTTTACCGAAGTATCCGATATGTATTATAAAAAAATCAATAATGTTTTTGTTTATATTATGAAACACAAATATAAAAATCCATCAGAAATAATATTATCAAACTATAATCTTAAAAGAATTGGATTTTATAATAATGTTTTATATTGTTCATCTATATTTATTGCAGATTATATTAGATATTGTTTAACAATAAATTTTGATATTACAGATCCAGTATTTAATACTAAACTCGATATATTTGATTTACATAATATTCAAAATAAAAAAAATCTATCTTTATTAGAATTAATTAATAAAAAAAATTTTGAAGAATATAAAACAGGAAAAAAACAAGAAAATTATGATATTTTTTTTACAGTAAATTCTAATAGAGATAAATTAACACCAATTGAATATGTTATAAAATTATATATTGAAGAAGAAAATGAAATTATTAAAACACAATTAAGATTAATAATATTAGATTTATCAGAATATAAATATCTTAGACCACCAGTTTTTTATGCATATATACATAATTTAGAAGAACTCGATATAGAATTATATGATATTTTGGCAGAAAATAAACTATTTAAATTTATAAAAAAAGAAATTGATTTTGTTATAAAATCTACACACGATATTAATAATTTGATATTAAAATATTTCATTGTAAAAGATATGAGTGATGATTTTTATTCTTATTTAAAATATAAGGATAATAATACAAATATTAAATTAGATCATGATATTTTTAATATGATTGTACAATATGATCCTAAAAATATAATTATAAATGGTATAAAAAATAATTATTTTAGTGACAGAAGTAAATATAAAATAATATTATGGACACAAAATTTAGATTATTTTAATATTATTGGTGATGAATTTAATATAGATATTGCTACAAATTATATGAATGATATTATTGAAAATTGTTTTATTAAATCATTCTATTTTCTTTATAAAGTAGATAAGTCAATAATAAATATGTTAGATGACAATAATAATAATTTTTTACATAATATTACTGAAAAAAATAATTATAATGATATGATAACATTATTAATTAAATTAGATGATACTCTTTTATTTAAAAAAAATAAATCTGGAGAAACACCTTTATTAACACATGCTAAACATAAAAATTTTAATATATTAACTCATCTAATAAATTATCTTATAGAAAGTAATAACGATAGTCTATTTGAAGTATGTGATTCTGATAAAAATAATATATTACATTATATTTGTCAATATGAAGATTATGTTAATTTAGTTAAGCATATTGTAATTATTAAGCCAGATTTAATTGATATGCAAAATTTAAACTTTGAAACACCTTTAATAATCTCTGCCAAACATTCTCAAGAAAATAATGTTTATTTTTTAAAAAGTAATAAAGCAAATATGAATATAACTGATATTTATGGTAATACAGTGTATCATTATATTTGTCTTAACGAATTATGTATTGGAATGGCAATAGAAAATAAAGAAAATATATTTAATTATAAACCATCTGATTATTGCAAAATATCAAATAATTATTATTATTTTGTTGGTTAAATTTACTTACATACTTTTGGTTTAGATAAATTTATTTATCCTTCTTATTTTATATATTTATAAATAAATATATAAAATTTATTTTAAATTTACTATATTATATAAATGGATTATAAAACAGATTATAAAACAATTTTAGCAGAATTAGATTATAAACATGAAAATGAAATTTATGATATAATAAATCGTTTTAATTTATTATTAATGTTTGGTTCAAATAGCGACATATTTACGTCAGCAGATAATAATTATGAAATGGTTTTAACAGGTTCAAATATTATGTCTTATATTTATGATAAAAATATAATGTCAGATATAAATTCAACATTAAAATATAATATTGATAATAAAGTTAATATTAATTATAATATTAAATTTGATGGAACACAAAATAATGGACCAATTCTTCGAGACTATTTAAGATCATCGATATGGTCATATTTACGAGGATTATCGATAGATCAATTGATTGATTCAAAAGATTTTGATATACATCTCAAACAAAAAAAAGATCAACCTGAACGTTTTTCGTTTGACAATCCAGCAAGCCGAGCAGAACTAAAATTATTTTTGGAAAATAAAGCAATAAATATTTGTAGAGTTATGATGATAAACTATAATTCAATTCTAAATTATAATTTAGGAAATACTCCGTTTGGGGTCGGAACAGCGACATCTGTACCAGGTAAAGACAATTATTTTGGACAAGGCGAACCAAGTGCACCAAGTGCACCCCCGACATTAGTTCCAAACACAGCAACTATACCGGGTATAAGTGGTATACAAAGTGGTGGACAAAGTGGTGGATTTAGAAATTTTGAATTTTTTTTAGATAATTTAGGATATAATATAAAAAAAGATGAAACTGGAAATATATTTTCATATACTCCTATTTTTGACACGGAAACTACATACGAATATATAGATACTGAACCAACAACAAAACTATATAAGTGTCCATATTATGTAAGAATATTTTATAATATTACAAATAAAAAGACACTTAAAACCTATAAAATTTATTTAATAGATCTTTCGTGGGATCGTGATAAATTTAATATAGAAACTGAAAGAGATTATAGTTCAGAAATCCATACAGAATCTGATAAAGAACTACAATTGCCTAATTTAATGAATAAGCCAATAAATTATATATCTTTATATGATATTTTTTATAATTATTATAGATTATTACAAAAAAAAAATTATCATAAAAAAGTAAAATCATTTTTAAGATTAATTTTTTTATTAAATATATTTTATTTTAATGACAAAATATTAACAAATGAACAAATTCTTAATTTTTTTAAGGATACCAATATAAATATAAAAAAAAAGGATCATTTAAGTGAAATAGATCAATTAGTAAATCTTATAATACCATTCTTAAGAACAAATTATATGAAATACATAGAAAAATATTATTTCGAATTGAAATATTCATTAGAAAATAAAAAAGTAGAATCACTAAAATTTGGATTTGATACTATGCCTTCAGTTCCATTGCAACCTTTAAACACAAAAATAGATGATAGTAAACACGAAATTAATTCAGTATATAAAACATATTTTGAACGTATATTTAACGAAATTAATAAAGGAATAAATATGATAACAATAGACCAATCGGTAGCTCCAGCAGCTCCAGCAGCTCCATCAGTTCCAGCAGCTCCATCAGTTCCAGCAGCTCCATCAGTTCCAGCAGCTCCACCAGCTCCAGCAGTTTCATCAGACAATACTAACAACGATAATCCCTTAGACAATATTTACAACGATGATTCCCCAGACGATATTTACAACGATAATCCCGTAGACAATACTAACAACGATAATTCCGTATACAATATTTACAACGATGATTCCTTATACAATATTAATAAAAATAAATATTTAATCAAGCCATCATTTCTAGCAGCTTCAGCAGCTTCAGCAGCTCCACCGTCATTTCCAGCAGCTCCAGTAGCTCCACCGTCATTTTCAGGAAATCAAGAAAATCCACTAGGTCTACCGTCATTTCCAGCAGCTTCAGCAGCTCCACCGTCATTTCTAGCAGCTTTACCAGCTTCAGCTGCTCCGCCGTCATTTCCAGCAGCTTCAGCAGCTTCAGCAGCTCCGCCGTCATTTCCAGCAGCTTCAGCAGCTTCAGCAGCTTCAGCAGCTAAAGCAGATATAATCACAAATAATTTATCTAAATTATCTTCAAATAATATCATACAATTTTCAGCAGCAGCAGCACCGTCATTTTCAGCAAATCCAGCAAATCCAGCAAATCCAGCAAATCCAGCAAATCCAGCAGGTCTACCGTCATTTTCAGCAAATCCAGCAAATCCAGCAAATCCAGCAGGTCTACCGTCATTTTCAGCAGCTTCAGCAGCTTCAGCAGCTTCAAAAGGTAAAAAAATAAATAATTTAATTTTACCAACATTTTCAGCAGCTTCAGCAGCTTCAGCAGCAGCACCGCCGTCATTTTTAGAAGGAGATAAACCAGAACAATACGATTTTACAAAAATTAATGAACATAATAAGAAGATCATAGAAGAAAATACAGTCAGTAAAGATGCCAGTTTTAATTATGTAGGAATGCATAATTATCATAATATTCAAGTTGATCTACAACCAAATATGCTGTTAAGTTTTAAAAATTACACCGCAAATAGTTATGATAGTATTAATAAATTACTTTTTGGTTTAAGTATTCTTAATGAATCCGATATAAACGACGAATTTTTGAAAAAATATCCAGGACAAATTAATAATATAATTAATATATTTGGTTTTATGAATAATTTAAAAGAAAATTCTAAGTTTGGTAATTATTTATTTGTGGAAACTAAACGTGATTTTATAAGTTCTTTATCAATTAAAGAACTTCATAATTTTACTTCAGGAATGTCATTTACATTTCCTTATTTATTATCTACAACAATAAATATTATCAACCCATTTCAAAATGCGTGGAAACCAAAACAATTTGGACATACATTTTATATAATTGTGCCTACAAATCAAAAATTTGCTTATATGAGTGCAAAATTTTCTAGCATACCGAGCGAACGTGAATTATTATTATTACCAGGTAAATTAACTGTTTTAAATGTTTTATATAATTATTTAACTAATTATGAAGAAGTATTTATGTTATATGAATCTTTTGAATTTGATATTAAACCTTCGAACCTTTTAGAATCAGTTAAAAATATACACAAACAAATTAAACCAAGAAGTAGTAAATTAGAAGTAAAAATACTCCCTGAATCTGAACCTAAACCTGTATTAAAAGAATTAGATTTTAATAAATATACTGATATTTATGATAAAAAAAATCCAAACATGATTGGATTAAACACAAAAAGAACTAAAGAATCAATATTAGGAGATAAATATTATTTATCAAATATTTCTCCATATCAAAATATATTTACATTAGAAAGTGAATTAATAAAATCAACCAACCCAGGAAAAGAATCGTTTTATGGTCTTATAATAGATTTTGTTACATTTTTATATTCTGGAGATTATGTGATGCAATTTGATAACCCCACTCCAATATATTTATCACATATGTTTTTAGCATCAACATATGGTATATCATCCGATTCAAATCCTCAAAATTTATATACAATAAAACTCGATGGGACAAGAAAACCAATTAAATTAATATCTGTATTCCATAAAAATAATCTGATAAAAATAAAAAATTTTTATACAAACACCGCGACTCTAGATGAAAAAAAAGTATTACAAATATATTTTAAAATGAATACTGAAATTAACGAATTATTTCGTAAACCTGATGAAGGATCAGCATTTTATCATGATGATAAACCTGTCCAAATAAAATATGACGAAATTACTTATTCACATAAAAAAGAAGATTATTCAAAATATTCTAAAAGTACCGAAAATGACTTAAATTTGGGAGAAATTTTACGAAAAATATTTGATGAACATGATGGATATATATCAAAAGCAATATTTAGTTTAAGTCATTTAGATTCTGCGTTTGATGATGAAATATGTTTATATAATAAAACAAATTTATATGTTAATAATCAATTACAATTGTATGTAGAGACATATATGACTAGAGATATTCCGTCAACACCAGAAGAATTAGAAAAAATAAAAATAATGGCAGAACCAATAATTTTCATAAAACAATTATTGAGAATGCAAAAACTAAATAGAATAATAGAGACATTTATAACTAATGGAGTTTTTGATAAATATATACCATATAGTTTTTATGAATATGAAAAATATTTTGAAAATATATTTAAAAACTTAATGAAAAAAGGAGTATTAAATTTTGAACCTATACCTAAACCCCAAGCAGGTGGAAACAATTTTTATAAACAAAAATATCTTAAATATAAATATAAATATTTACAATTAAAAAAAAATATTAATTAAACTTTTTTAATCCTCCCGCTTGTGCAGAAACTATATGTGCTTGAGGTACTAGAGGTGGTATTAGAAAATAACTTTGTTCGCCTACAGTAGATGTAGCTTGTTTAGTTTTTAGTACAGAATCTACATAATGATATAAAAATTTTGTATATATTATTTGTTTTTGTTTAATTACATTTTTTATATTTTTTATATTTTCTTCATATGTACCATATTTATAATCATCAGTGCATGCTTCATATTCATGAATAATATTATCATTAATTTTTATAATTAGTTTATATCCAATTGATTTTTGTGTTTGATTTTCGTATGCATCAATAATTTTATCAATACCAAATTTAAATTCACCTATTTCTTTTTTTGTTATCTCAAACTCAACATTAAAATCTTTAAAATTAAATTTAAAATTTGATTCTTTATCTTCGTTAATAGCGTTTATAATATCAGTGTCATTATAGCTTTCTTTTAAATTTACAAATAATTTTATATTATTCTTATCTTTCTCATCTTTCTTATATATTGTTTGTTCTGCATAATCAATAAAGTAGTTGTTTTCAATATTTTCTCTGTTTATATCTTTCATTATATCTTTCATTATATCTTTCATTATATTTTCCATTATATATAATATAATATAATATTTTTTTAATTTTAATTCGTTCATTAAAAAAAATTGAATTATATATAATATTGGAATGTTTATATGGTATTTTAATATTTAATCATCCAAGTTAATATATAATGGTCAATAATGACATTGAAGAAATGTTATCATCACAAAATGATAAAGATATAATTATAAATTATTTAATTACAAAATCTATACAAATAAATTTTGATATATTAAGATTATTAACAAAATATAATCATGCAGATATTATCCAATATATAAAAAATAATCAAAATTTATTTTCTCATAATTTATTACAAAATTTATTTATTTATTTATAATATAATGGAATATAAGAATAAATATTATAAATATAAAAATAAATATTTATATCTTAAAAAAATATTTGGAGGTTATTTTGGTAGAGAAGTAAATTTTGATGAAAGAGATGAAAATATAACAAAATGTAAAGATATAAATAATGATTTTTTTAAGGCATCGGTTGCTGGAATTAATTATTATACAGAAGAAAAATTTTTAACATTAGGTTCGGAAGGACGAATACGTAATAAATTATTTGAAATTAGTAAAAACGTATGCATATATTTTAATAAGTTTTGTGAAAGTATTATTAACCATTTTATACAAAAGTTTTCTTTTTCTGATGATGATTTCATAGCCGATAATATGAAATTAAATACTATAAAATTTGAAAAATATACAGGAGATTTTGATTATATAGAATTGCTTGATGAAATGCTAACAGATACATATTCGTATTTACTAAGATATCTTGTTATTATAATTCATATGTATCATAAATATAAAAAAAGTTTACCTGATTTTATAAAAGAAAATGACCAGATACCATTTTTTTATTTTAAACAAAAAGATGATGAAATACAAAAATTATTTGAACAAAGAAATATTGAAGATTTAGAAAAATTAATACCTAAACTCAAACCAATTTTTGAGAATCTAAATAAAATTATGGATGATACAACCAAGGATGAAAAAACTAAAAAAAATGAAATGAGAGAATGTTGTAAAAATATATTACTTACTGGTCATACAACTGGAGAGATTCATATTATAACCGGATTTTATTTTGAAATAAATTATAATTATCAATTACTTACTGACAGAAGATCTAATTGTTCAGTATATAATGCAAACACAGCAGCATGTTTATATAAAAGAGATAAAGAAAAAAATGATGTTGGAAAAAATGTATATTTTAATGAAGAACAACTTTCAAGATTAAGAAAATTTAAGGAATATAATATTTTAATAGATAATGATGAACTTCATAAAAAACAAATTGGGATAACATTAATATCTGTTAATAAAAATAAAATTTTTTTTAATAAATTTTATAAAAGAGGATTTTTAACTGCTACAGGTCCATCGGGTTCAATACCTTATTTTGTTTGTTTATTCCTAATAATATCTGGAATACAAATTGATGTTCCCAAAATAAAAACATCGGACTTTATTCTTATGTGTTTATTTTATATGGGAATACGTTGTGATCATTCATTATTTGAAATGATATTAACTATGCCATGGAATATATTTTCGATAAAAACACCACTTATAATATCCGAATCTATTGAACCAGAATTATATGAATTTGATTTAAATAATGTTGATAACACAAAATATATAAAACAATATTTTAGTGATAAAGGTATAACTCAAGAAAGACAAGAAGTTTTAATAACATCTATTAAAAAACTTAATGAAGAATGGAATAAATTTAATCAAACAATTGCTTGGGTATTATTACAACAAATAGTTCAAGACACAGAGAAAGATAAAGAGAAAAATTATTTTCAAGAAATTGATGATTTACTTAATGATCGTATTAAATATATAAAAAAAATATGTGTTTAAATTATATCTAAGTTAACTAAATTATATCTAAGTTAACTAAATTATATCAAAGTTAACTAAATTATATCAAAGTTAACTAAATTATATTTTGCTCAATCAACAACACAGATCCAAACAATAATAATGTAAAACTGTTGGATATAAATGTTGATTTTGTTATGCTGTATTTCAGCCAGAATAATATTAATATACCGAGTGTTATTATTAATATTGATTTTCGTGGTACGTTATGATCTGTATCAATATTAATTACATCATCTAATAATCTAGATGCAGCTAACATAGATATTAAAACAGTATTCGCTGTAAATATACATGCTGCAATATTTATGACATTATTATATTTATCTGTATTTATTAATTTTTCCAAAGTATTTGTAATTGGTATGTTATTTTTATCTTTTTCTTTATTTGTATCTTTTTCTTTATTTGTATCTTTATTTTTATCTTTATCTTTATCTTGATTTGTAGATTTTAAGTTTCTGGCATATGCGTAGACAATCCCAAGTAAAGTATAAATAATTATAGTTATATATAATCCATGTTTTATAGATCTGGGTATATCTTTTAATGGATTTATAGATTCTTTATTTAATCTTACCATAACTTCAAAACCAAGATAACCAAAAATTATTAAATAAGCCCCTTTTATTATATTCCAAATTTCTGCTTTAAAATCATTTGATTGTTTAAAAGAATAATATTTTGTAAAATCTGATGTCTTATCGATTATTATTTTATAAAATCCAATTAAAATCAAAATTATTAATATACCAATACCTATAACTGTTATCAAATTATTAATATTTGCTAATAGTTTAATTTTATAAATATTTAATAAATAACATATACCTATTAGCAACAAAAATGATATTTCAAAATTTATATTTGTTAAATGAGAAAAATATGATGCAAAAGCATCTCCTACAATATACACGCCAAATATATATCCTATTATCGTTATTATTAAGATTAAATTTGCCCAGTCAAATCCAAATTTTTTAGTTATAATATATTGTTCGATATTATCTATATTATTATATTTTGAAGGCAATTTTGCATAAATATTACCAAATATTAATATAAATAAACCTCCTAAAAATATAGATAACCATGTTTTTTCTTCAGCATAATTATAAACATATTGTATTAAAAAAAATATTCCAGCACCCACTATATCACCAATTGATGCTAATAACAAATCAAAATAATTTAATTTTTTTTCATAATTAACCATTTAATAAGCTATATTATAGTTTATTAAATAAATTTTAATTGTAAACTAAATTATTTTTGTCTCGCCAATTTATCTACTATATCATTATGAACTGATTCATAATCTTGTTTTCCAGTATGTGAACGTACATGTTTAAATTTAATTTTACCATTATGGTTTTCTATTAGTTCATCTATTTTTTTTATAATATCTTGATTCATAACCGGTTTTCCAGTTGATGCAACCCAATTATTTTTTTTCCAATTTTTAATCCAAATTGTCATACTTTTTATTGAATATTCTGAATCAGTATATATCTTAATATCAATTGAATTATTATATTTATTAATTAAATCTATTGCTTTATATATTGCATATAATTCTGCTCTCTGATTTGTCTTTGGTATTAATTTAAATTCTTCACTAATATCTGGTATCTCACCATTGGGAAAATGTATTCCATAACCACAATATGGATTAGTTTTTGATTTAACATGTGAACCATCGGTAAATACTATAATCTCTGGCATATATTATAATATAACTAATATTTTTATGGTTAATTTAGTTATATTTTTCAGTTTTTTTCAAATCCATATATTTTTTTTTATATTTTAAATATTTTTGTTTATAATTAACATTTTTATCTTTTCCACCAAGTTGTTTTACTCTATTTCCTTCTAAATTTAGAAATTCAATAGATCTTTCAAGTGTATCTGTGTTATAAATATTATCAGGATTAAATTTATTAAATATTTCTAAACATTTAGTCAACATTTCTAATAGTTTTTTTTCATTATTTTCATTATTTATTTCAGGATATGTGTATAAATTATATAAATTATTTAATAAATATTTATTCATTTTATTATCTGAATCATCAATTTGAAATTCTGTTTTATATTCTGTTTTATATTCATCCATATTTTTATTTATTAGATATTTAAATAAATCTCTATATTGATAAATTACTTTTTGTAAATCATCATTATTATTATTATTTTTAATATGTTCAAAAATTATTAATAATAACAATCTATATAGCCGTTTATCATATTTTTGATCATCCCATGGATATTTTGAATAAATAAATAATATATATAATAAATCTTGTATATGTCCATATAAGGTATAACTATTATATATTAATTCATAATCACTTATTTTATATATATATCTTGAATATTCTGTATCCATATGTTCATAAAAAGATCTTAAATTAAAAGAATCTTGTTTTAATATTACAATATCAATTAATTCACCTGGACATTCAAAATAATCTATTTCATTTTTATTATTTATAAAATATACTACAAAATTTATTTTTAATCTTTGTAGACAAAATGAACTTATTATATCATCTCTTACTATACTTTCGATAGAATCATTTATCGAAAAAGTTATATCACTGTAATTTTTATTTATTTTTTCTTGTAATTCTCCTTTTGGTTTGCCAACAATTGTATCATTATTTACTTTTGTAATTACAATAAAATCTGATTTTAATTTTTCAATAACATTATTAAAAAGATTTCGGTCCATTTCTTGTATTGGTTTTACAATAATTTCATTATCTAAATATCCTATACCTATTACTTCTTTACAATTATAATATTTTTCACAAAGAACATTGGCGCGATTTTCTTTTAGTTTATCAATTGAATTTTGTAATTTAGTAATAAATAAATCTATATTTCTAATATCAATTGGTTTTTTTAATATATTATGATCGGTTATACCATCATTATATATAAACATACCTATATTATATAACATGTCTGATACATGTTTATTTACTAATTTATAAACATATGCGAATGATACTCCATTTCTTTCTAAACTAATATTTGGATTTATCATTATAACATAATCTGAATCACTTCTTTTAAAATTATTTTTTAAAGATTCAAAAAATTCAGTATTATTTGTATTAGCATACACGTTAACATATTTATCAAATAATATTTTTAAAGTTGTTCCCCCTTTATATATAAATATAATATCGGTATATTCTAAAAATTTAACTCTAGGATTTTGTAGTTTAATATTTTGTTTAATATAATCATTTATCATATCGATTATTTTTATTGTCATTTTATTAAAACTTTCATTAATCAAATATTGAAATTTAAATATATTTTCTTTATTTTCATCTTTAAAAAATTCATCAGTTATAAATTCCGTTGCAATATTATATATAATTTTATTACATTCATATTCTTTATTACTTTTAGACGTTTCTATAATTTGAGTTGTCGATAAATTATCTAAATTTAACATATTTTTTAAATTTTTATCATAATGTAATATATCATTATATAAATATGACACATACTCTTCCTTACTATGTTTATCTATAAAATCATTTATTTTTGTTATATCAATTCTACTCATCTTATATAATAAATAAATTTAAAAAAAATAGAAAAAAATTTTAATTATAACATATATATTTTATAATTTAATATGTATTTTATCCTTTATCCGACGGCTAAAAATATAAAAGTTAAAGGTAAAAATATAAAAATGAATTTTTATATTTTTAGCGTAAGAATTTGTCTTCAACAAATTCTTTC
>Ga0194133_10006882_pt1 | contig 13823 bp, 10 predicted proteins | sample TA2KigOf40mmetaG_FD_155448 | JGI IMG/M metagenome (GOLD analysis project Ga0194133, IMG submission 155448) | Freshwater microbial communities from Lake Tanganyika, Tanzania - TA2015055 Kigoma Offshore 40m | ecosystem: Environmental > Aquatic > Freshwater > Lake | place: Tanzania: Lake...
GCCAGCGGGGCGGAGTGGGTTCATATCGATGTAATGGATGGCCACTTTGTGCCGAACATTTCCTTTGGGACCAACATGGTCCGGACGCTGCGCAAGGTGATGGGAGATGTGACGCTGGACGTGCATTTGATGATCGAGCAGCCAGACCGCTACGCGCGTGATTTCGTCGAAGCAGGGGCGGACTGCCTAAATGTGCACCTGGAGGCACGGCACACCCTTGCCCGGACTTTGGACCACATCCGGGAGATGGGATGCCGGGCGGGCCTGGCCATCAACCCCCCAACATTGATCAAGCACGCCATCCCTTTGCTTCCCAAGATTCAGCAATTGTTGCTCATGACCGTGAATCCGGGGTTTGGGGGACAGGCCTTCCTTCCGGAGGTTTTGCCAAAAATTCGCGAGGCCCAGGAGGTGATTTTGCGCCAAAACTACGATGTTGATATCACCGTGGACGGGGGCATTGGAGAGGAGACGGCGCGGCCTTGCGTGAGTGCCGGGGCCAACATTCTGGTAGCTGGTACCGCACTTTTCCGGCAGCCGGATTTGACGAGGGCGGTGGCTCATTTGCGGTCGGTCGCGAGTGCGGCCACGGTGTCGGGTTAAGCCCGAACGGCCCGACATGAATCCGAAGCAAATCCGCAATTTTTGCATCATTGCCCACGTCGATCACGGAAAGACGACCCTTTCGGACCGACTTTTGCAGGCCACTGGTGCGATTGCCGAGCGGGATATGCAGGCCCAGTTGCTGGATTCGATGGATCTGGAACGGGAGCGTGGGATCACCATTAAAGCCCACCCGGTGACCCTGAACTACACGGCGAAAGATGGGCAGAAGTATCGCTTGAACCTGATCGACACTCCCGGGCATGTGGACTTTTCCTACGAAGTCTCCCGTTCGCTAGCGGCGTGCGAGGGGGCCTTGCTGGTGGTGGACGCTGCCCAGGGGGTGGAGGCGCAGACCGTGGCCAACGTACATCTCGCCCATAAGGAGGGCCTGACCCTGATTCCCGTGATCAACAAGATCGACCTACCGAGCGCGGACATTCCCGGAGTGAAGCGACAACTGGAAGAAATCCTGGCGATTCCGGCCGAGGAGGCAATTTTGGTGAGCGCCAAGACGGGCCAGGGGATCGGAGAGGTTCTGGAAGCGATCGTCCACCGCTTGCCAATGCCCAAGGGAACGGAAGGGGAGGAACTGAAAGCACTGGTGTTCGACAGTGTGTTCGACACCTTCCGCGGGGTGATCGCGTATGTGCGCGTGGTCTCCGGGGAAATCACCCCAGGCACACCGATCCAACTCATGCAGAGCGGCAGAAAATACGAGACCAAGGAGGTGGGGACGTTCACCCCGAAGCTTACCCCCGGTAAAAAACTGGGGCCGGGGGATACCGGTTATTTGGTGGCCAACCTGAAGACCACGGGCGAAATCGACATCGGAGACACTCTTACCCATGCGTTGAAACCCTCGAAACAAGCGTTGGCGGGTTTCCGCAAGGTGCAACCGATGGTTTTTTCAGGAATCTATCCGATCAACTCGGCCGATTTCGAGAAGCTGAAACTGGCCTTGGGAAAGTTGCAGATCAACGATTCGGCCTTGGTGTACACGCCGGAAAGCTCTCCGGCGCTGGGGTTCGGCTTCCGTTGTGGTTTCCTGGGTCTTCTGCACATGGAAATCGTGCAGGAGCGGTTGGCGCGGGAATTCGATATGGAGGTGATCTCCACCTATCCGAGCGTCATCTATGAAGTGCATCTCACCAGCGGGAAAGTCCTGCAGGTGGAGAATCCGGTGCAGATGCCGGATCCGAGCGTGATCGAGGAGGTCCGGGAACCGATGGTGACGGTTTACCTCCTTTGTCCCAATGAAAATATTGGCGATCTCGTCTCGATGGTTCGGGAGAAGAGGGGGGACATCCTGAAGACCGAGTCCCTCGACGCCAAGCGGGTGATGCTAACCACGGAGATCCCGCTGAATGAAATCCTCGTGGATTTCAGCGACCGAATTAAGTCGATCACCCGGGGATATGGCTCGATGGACTACGAACACGGGGCCTACAAAACGAACGATCTGGTCAAACTAGAGATCTTGGTGAACGGAGAGCCGATGGATGCCTTCTCCTGCATCGTGCACCGGGACAAGGCGCCTTCACGCGGAAGGGCACTGACTGCCAAACTTAAGGAGGTGATTCCGCCCCAGCTGTTCAAGGTGGCGCTCCAGGCGGCCATCGGCGGCAAGATCGTGGCCCGGGAGGATGTGAAGAGTTTTGGGAAAAATGTGACGGCCAAATGTTACGGGGGCGACATCACACGGAAGCGGAAGCTTCTGGAGAAACAAAAAGAGGGAAAAAAACGAATGAAGCAGTTTGGCAAAGTGGACATCCCGCAGGAGGCGTTTCTGCAGGTATTGAAAGCATTCGGGGAGTAGGATGATTTACCTCGGCCAAGCGCGGGAAGAGCGGAAGCATCTCAAGGCGATCGAGCATTTTCTGGGGAAGCGGATTCGGTATGGACGCGACATTTTGCCGGAAAAGACGCTGACCCGGTTGCGGGAGGCTCGGGAGTGCGCCCAGGAAGCCCTTCGTTGGGGAACCTCCGGGCCAAACAGGGGGGAGATCCTGAAAAAACTGGAGAGCCAGTACGGGGATCTGCTCCGGACGGATAAACACCATGGTCGCCGAGAAAACGCAGAGGTGGCGCTGGTGGCGATCGCGCTGGCCTTGGGGGTGCGGGCTTACTTTTTGCAGCCGTTCAAGATTCCGACTCATTCCATGAGGCCGACGTTGCTGGGAATCCTGAATGAGCCGGAGAGCCGGCCGCCACCCAGCTGGCCGGTGCGGATTTTTGACCTGGTCTGGTCGGGCAAGGGGTGGCATCGGGCGGTGGCCCCGCAGGACGGGATAGTCACGTCCGTCCGTGAAGGACGGCTTTTCGGGGTGATTCCCTGGACAACCACGGAAATCTTGGCGGACGGGTGGACGGAAAGCCTATGGACCGGGCTACCGCAGTCCCGGGAAGGTGGACTGAAGGTGCGGGCTGGAGATCGGGTTAACGCGGGAGAGGTTCTGGCCAACTTCAGCTCCGTCAGCGGAGATCATCTTTTCGTGAATAAAGTGATCTATCAGGTGCGTAAACCGGATCGCGGGGAAACCTTTGTCTTCACCACGGATGGAATTGAAGGCATCGAATCGGGGCTAAGGCTCAGGGGGATCGAGGGCTCCCAATATTACATTAAGCGTTGTGTGGCGCTGGGGGGAGATCGACTCCAAATCAAACCACCGGTTCTCTGGATTAATGGTCAACCGGCCTTGGATCCACTCTGCCAACGGGTCGCCGCCCAAAAGGACGGTTATTCGGGCTATACCTTGGGGCCGACTTTTTTAACCCATCCCGAGGAATCCTACCAGGTGCCTAAAAAGGACTATTGGGCCATGGGAGATAACAGTCCGAACAGCTTTGACAGCCGTGGCTGGGGACCGGTTCCGGCCAGAAATCTGGTGGGCAAAGGTGCCTTTGTGTATTGGCCGTTTAGCAAGCGATGGGGATTGATTCATTGATTTCTTTTTCGCGGCAACTGGAAGGTGGAAGGGGCGGTGAGAGGCGTCCCACAGGAGTTCTTTCATTACAGATTCAGAGTACCAAGAGTATTTTATTTGTCGCACAATAAATATTGTATTAATTAAGCTTTTTCGGTCACGAAACCCTTAGGATCCTGCTGATTCGCCTTTTAAGTTTGGCCACTGCCCTCGCCCGGTGGCTGATCCGGTGTTTCGTGGTTGATGGAAGCTGTCCAAAGGTCTTGGAAAAACCTTGAGGCTGAAAGATTGAATCATATCCAAAGCCTCCTTTCCCCATTTCCCGGGTCGTGATCCGGCCCCAAACCCGGCCCGAAACCGAGCCCAAAACAGTCCCGTTTTTGGAGATCACTAGACAGGCCTCAAAATAAGCCCGCCGGCTGGGGCCAGACTTGGCCGCGAGGAGCCTCAGAAGCTTGGTCCGGTTGGTCTGGTCGGTGGCCTGGGGGCCTGAAAACCGGGCGGAGTAGACTCCCGGTCGACCCCCCAAGGACGGCACGACCAGACCGCTATCATCTGCCAAGACGGGTCGGTCCAATAAGACCCGGCTGAGGGCTTGGGCCTTGATCCGAGCGTTGGCGGCAAAGGTTTTTCCGGTCTCACGGATTTCCGGAAACCTGGGCAGCCTGTACAGGTCGCGCACCCGGCAAACCCCACGGAGGAGTTCGGAGAATTCGCGGGTTTTGCCGCGGTTACGGGTGGCAATCCAGAGAACGGGCTGGGTTCGACTTGGCATGGAAGTTGGAGTTTACTATCGCGGCTTCGAGACGATGCCAACCCGCGCCCCCTATCCCTTCGCCGAAATTGAGCCCCGCTGGCAAACAGCCTGGGCCGAGACGCGGTGTTTCCGAGCGGCCCAACCGGGCGAGCCGGGCTCGGAAAAGCCCAAGGCCTACATTTTGGACATGTTCCCCTACCCCTCCGCGGCGGGCCTGCATGTCGGTCATCTGGAGGGCTACACCGCCACCGATATTGTGGCGCGCTACCGGCGGATGCGCGGAATGAATGTGCTGCATCCGATGGGCTGGGACGCCTTCGGCTTGCCGGCCGAGCAACATGCCATGCAGACCGGCACGCATCCACGGGTGACCACCGCCAAAAACATCGGTAACTTCCGGCGGCAGATCCAAGCCATGGGCTTCAGCTATGACTGGGAGCGAGAAATCGACACCACGGACCCCAAGTATGTTCGTTGGACCCAGTGGATCTTTCTCAAGCTCTACGAAAAAGACCTCGCCTATGTGGCTGAGGCGCCTGTCTGGTACTGCCCGGCCTTGGGGACGGTCCTGGCCAATGAGGAGGTTTTGCCCACCGACGAAGGCCCTCGCTCCGAACGGGGCAATCATCCGGTGGAACGTCGCCCGATGCGGCAATGGATGCTGAAAATCACCGCTTATGCGGAGCGACTCCTACAGGATCTGGATTTGTTGGAGTGGCCGGAGTCGCTTAAGGAGATGCAGCGAAACTGGATCGGCAAAAGCGAGGGTGCGGAGGTGGTGTTTGCGGTGGATGGGTCCGAGGAAAAAATCCCGGTCTACACGACCCGACCCGACACCCTTTTTGGGGCGACCTATCTGGTCCTGGCGCCCGAACACCCACGGGTGGCTTCCCTCACCTCCCCCAGCCAGAAAACGGCGGTGGAAAAGTATGTCCGGGAAAGTTCGGCCAAGAGCGATTTGGAACGCACCGAACTAGCCAAAAAGAAGACCGGGGTCCCCATCGGAGCCATGGTGGTGAATCCGGTGAACGGAGAAAAAATTCCCGTCTGGGTGGCGGACTATGTGTTGGCGTCTTACGGCACCGGAGCGGTGATGTCGGTGCCTGCTCACGACGAGAGGGATTTCGCTTTTGCCAAAGCCTACGGCCTGCCTATTCGAAAAGTGATTCGGCCGGAGTCGGGCTCCGTTCCAGACTGCTTCACGGAGGACGGGGTAAATTTCGATTCCGGTTTTCTCGACGGCCTAAAAACACCAAAGGCCAAGGCAGCGGTGATCGATTGGCTTGAAAAGAGGGGCCTAGGTCGGCGACAGGTGCGCTACAAATTGCGTGACTGGCTCTTTTCACGGCAACGGTACTGGGGTGAGCCTTTCCCCGTGGTCTGGAAGGGCGACCAGCATCAACCTCTTTTGGAAAAGGAACTCCCCCTCACCCTCCCGGAACTGGCGGATTTTCAACCCACCGCCTCCGGAGAACCCCCCTTGGGCAAAGCGGAGACTTGGAAAAAATTACCGGACGGACGGATGCGGGAGCTAAATACCATGCCCCAATGGGCGGGCTCCTGTTGGTACTACCTGCGTTTCTGCGATCCCCACAACGACTCGCTTCCGTGGAGTGCCGCAGCGGAAAAATACTGGATGGCGGGTGGCGGCGTGGATCTTTATGTGGGGGGGGCGGAGCATGCGGTTTTGCATCTTCTGTACGCCCGCTTTTGGCACAAGGTGTTGTTTGACCTGAAGCTGGTTTCCCATCCCGAACCATTCCGGCGACTGGTAAATCAAGGGATCATTTTGGGCGAAGACAATCGGAAGATGTCGAAGTCCATCGGTAATGTGGTCAATCCCGATGAGGTGATTCGGGAGCACGGGGCGGACGCGCTGCGGGTCTTTGAGATGTTTCTGGGCCCCTTGGAACAGATGAAACCTTGGAGTTCCAAAGGTATGGAGGGCTCGGTCCGTTTCCTGGCCCGGGTGTGGAGACTGGTTTGTGAGGAAACAGAATCCGGAGAGTGGATCCCCTCACCCACCCTGGTGGACGAGGCGCCCGAACCGGAGACCGTGAAAGCCTTGGCGAAGGCGACGGCCAAAGTGACGGAGGATTTGGAAAAGCTGCAGTTCAACACCGCAATCTCAGCGTTGATGGTCCTCGTGAACCATCTCACAGGATTGGAGCGTCGACCCAAGGCGGCGGTGGCCCAACTATCGAAACTCCTGGCGCCATTTGCGCCCCATTTAGCGGAGGAGGTGCACGCGAGACTGGGCGAAAAGGGCTTGGCAAGCGTGGCGGCGTGGCCGACTTTCCGAAAAGAGGATTTGGAGGAGGAGTCGGTGGAGTTGGCCGTGCAGGTCAACAGCAAGTTAAAGGGCCGAATGATCCTGCCCAGCAAGGCAGGCAAGGAGGAGATTGAAAAAATGGTCCGGGTACATCCCGAAATCAGAACGTGGACAGGCGGGAAGATAGTCCAAAAGATTATTGTGGTTCCCGGGCGAATCGTGAACCTTATCACGGGGTGAACATTCTCTTCCTGCGGCGCCGGGAGCGAAAAATTCTCCTATGGGTTGGCCTGATCATAATCGTGATTTCGTTTGTAAAATTTATGACCCAGTCGGGTTGAACCGTAGACATTTCATAATAGATCGGTCATAATATCACTGTGGCCCATCCGTCGATGGATCAGGCGATCGCAAAGCTCCGGGAGCAGGATTTCAGGTTTGCCCCGGCAGCGTACCATTTTATTCGGAGGGCTTTGGATCATTCTCTGCAAAAACTGAAGCGGGAGGATGCGGACCGGCCCGCCCATGTCACGGGCAAGGAGTTGTTGGAGGGGTTCCGGGATCTGGCTTTGGCCGATTTCGGGCCGCTGGCCAAGACCGTGCTGGAAGACTGGGGCATCACCAAGTGTGCGGAGGTTGGGGAAATCGTTTTCCAACTGATCAGCATGGGCGTTCTGGGAAAAAACGAAAACGATAGGATCGACGACTTTGAGGAGCTGTGGTCGTTTGCAGAGGCTTTTGACATACCCTTCCGTCCCCAAGCCACTGTCGCCACACCGCAGAAGTCTTCCCGGCGACGAACGGCTTCTTCGCCCGCCAAGAGCGATCGCAACCGCTCCAATCAGTCCACGGCGTCCTCCGAAAAAAAGTAGCCAAAGGACAATCCCTATGGCCGAGTTCCAAAAGACCAACCCGGCGACCAGCACGGAGACGACGCGGAAGTTCGTCCAGTTCATTATGGTGCAGGCTCAAAACATTCTTTACGTCTTGGGCCGGATTCCGACCCCAGAGGGAGAGCGGCTTCCCCCAAATCTCCAAGCGGCCAAAATGATGATCGACCATCTGGATCTGATCGCGCTCAAAACCCAAGGAAACCTCAGCAGCCAAGAGGAGAAGATTCTCAAGGAAGCCCTGCAACAAGTGCAGATGGCATTTGTGGAGGCCAGCGGAGGTACGCCACCCTCGATGATGCCGGACCGCGGCCCCCAAATGGAAATGCCGGACCTTGAGGAAGAGGACATCAATACCGAGCCTTCGGGGGTGCAGGAGACCCCTTCGACCCCCGCCGCGCCCTCCCTGTCTCCCAAAACCGAACCTGGCGAGGACAAAAAAAAGTTTTTTAAAAGCTACGGATGAGAATTGTTTTTCTCTTCCTGGCGGTGCTGGGCTGTCCCATGAAAGCCATGGTCCAGACCAGTACCAATGCGCTGGTCACGACCAGCCGGATGTCGCTTTGGAACTGTAAATTTGCGGACGGGAATTACTACTCGGTCTCCTTGGGGGCCATTGACTCGGTCAGCCAACATGAATACCTCCTCGACGGTGCCCTTCGGGTGGTGGAAGTGACCGTGGCGACCCGGGGTTCCACCCAAGCAAGGTTCTATGTGTTGGAAAAGCCAACCACCGACACCGGGGGTATTCCGGGGCAGTCTTTGGCTGATGGCCTGGGCCGGGTAGCCGATGAAATTGCCTCTCGCGCCCCCGGCTCCTTGAGGAACGTCACCAACTCAGTGGTAAAAAAATTCCCGGATACCAGTCATGCCAAAATTATTGAATATCGGGTTTCCGACCGGGAAACCCTGGGAAAGCTGTTTGATCATCTCCTCAAGCGTTGGCAGGGCCGCTCGGCGGACGACACCTTTGAGGTGACAAACTAGGAATCAGCGCGGCGGCGCCCCGAAGAGCGAATTCAAAATTTGTCCGGCGGCCTTGGCGGCATCTCCCCCGCCCTGCGAGCCGGCGGCCTTCTCGAGGATCTGGGCTCCGGTCCGCACGGCCGTGCGCGCGATGGCGGAAGTGAGTTTGGCTTTCAGGTCGTTCTGGGGATTCTCCAGCGTCCCGGAAAGGCTGATGGTTTCGTAGAGGTATCCGTTTTCCTCCCGCTGAAAGCATTCCCCCCCAGAAAGGGCGTTGACCTTGGATCCCAGATTTCGCTCCAGACCCAGCAGGATTTGGCCGGAGAGGCTCTGACCTGTGATCCGCACCTGCCCGACGGCGCGAAGCAGGCCCGGGGCTTCGGCCACGATTGAACTGACGTCGTAAAGTCCGGGTTGCATGGACCACTTGGCCTGGGCCGTGTTCAAGGGGCAGCCACGCAAGCGCGGCTCACCGGTCAAAGCCGCCAAAAGCCCAAGGATGGTTTCCGAACCAGGACCAGGCTCGAGACGGGCGTCCACCAACCGAACCTGGCCCTGGCCCACCGGTCCTCCCTGGCGTATCTCCTGCAGCACGAATTCGCCAGACATGCGGGCGGAGATGTCAAAGAGGCCAACGCCGATTTTTCCTCCAGGAATTGACCAACCATCCCAGGTGGCTCTGCCCTGGGCGCGTGGAGTCGGCCCAGGGGTATACTCCCCGGAAAGCTGAAGCATGCCGCCGGCCGGAGATTTGGCGTCGAGAGAGGTCAGAAAGACTGTGGGATCGGTATAGCGGCCTTTGGCACCCCCCAGTTGGATATTCCCGAGCCAGGAGAAGGGCGTCATGATTTCGCCGCCGCGGAGACGGAAGTCGGTCTGCTGCTTGGATGGTTGAGCGGAAATCTGCAGGCCCTGAACGCCCCAGCCGGCGCTTGCCGCCGAGGGTTTACATTGAATGGAGCGAATTTCGACGGTACCGATCTGCACATCCCGAAACAGGTCCGAGGAGGTTTTTTCGGCGGGGACTGATGCCGGTTTTTCGAAGGGCACCAGCGCAGGTTGGGTGCCGGGGGTAAGGCTAAGCTCCCCAATGGAGATTTCTGGAAAACGGAGAATGCGGTCCAGCAGCAGCCGGGGGGAGATTTCTGTGCGCAGCTCCCTTACCTCCCAAAGCCACGGCCCCGGAGAGTCGGGGCGACTGGTAAACCCACCGGAAAAGACCGTGAAGGAGGACCATTCGAGGGGTTGTAATTCGCCCTCCGTCTTTAACAAAATGGAAAGCTGTTGGGAGGCCAATTGCCGAAACTGATCCCCGCCCAGCCAGCGGGTGACCCACAGTGGCAGAAATACCGCCGTCAATACCCCCAAGACCAACAGTCCGGCTGCCAACCCGCTCAGGATCCAGAACAGCCGATTTTTTTTGCCGCTTGAGAAATCGCCCATTTCCATGAACATAGGCCAGGGTCTCGATCTCTTGGAGTTTTTTCCGCGTTGCCTTTGGGGCTTATCGGGGATTCTCTTGAGGCGTGCTTTCGCTCGAGTCTGTCGAACTCACGGTGCCTTCGGCGGAGGCTCCCCTGCTCTCGGGGATCACCCTCCACCTTCCGGGCGGCCATTTTGGGGCGATCGTCGGCCCTTCGGGATGCGGGAAAAGCACCCTCTTGAAAACCATCGCCGGAATTCTGCCCCACACTTCCGGCACCATTCGTTGGCGCGGACGCAACCTGGACGACGTCGATTTGGATCCCCATGAGCTTGGTTATGTTCCCCAATTCACCTGTGCCCAATCACGGCTGACGGTTGGGGAAAACCTCACCTATGCCACCCGACTGCGGCGCGAAGGTGATGCGGGTGTCATTCGCGCAGAAGTGGAGAGGGTGGAGGAAGAGACCGGACTCACCGACCTGCACGACCGGCGTGCGGGGGTGCTCTCGGGGGGGCAACTCAGGCGCTTGGGCTTGGCTATGGAATTGACGACGAATCCCAGCCTCCTCCTGGCGGACGAAGTGACCAGCGGTCTGGATCCAAAGTCGGAAGAGGAAATTACTGCCCTGCTTGCCAGCTTGGCGCGCCAATCCGGCCGACTGGTTTTGCTGGTTACCCACAGTCTTCGATTTTTGGACCAATACGATTCCGTGACGGTGTTGACCGAGGGAAGGCTAGCCTACGGAGCCCCTCCGGGCGGCCTAACCTCCTACTTCAATGTCCCCACTCCGGAGGACGTATATCCGGCCTTGGGAGACAGGGCCGCTTCAGCCTGGGCTGAGGAGTGGAGATCCTCACCCGCCGATCTGGGTTTTGAAATCGGGGCCGCGGCGGACGATCTCTCCAGTGAACTGACAAGGCAAGAGGAACCCAAAGCCTCCGTCCCAGGTTTCCTCCCCCAGGCCCTGACCTGGTTTTCCCGGAGAATAAAACTTTTCGCAAGGGATCGCGCCCAGGTGTTTCTGCAATTGGCTTTGCTGCTGGTTTTTCCCGTAGTGGTCACCCTTTTTGCCTATCAGGGGCTGCCGGCCGTACGGAATATGACCATGAATCCCGACACGGATGTGGTCCAACAACTCCGGGAGTCCTTGGCCTATACCGTGCAGTCCAGCCGGATCGGAACCTTGGTCAGCGGTTTGGCCATGTTTCAAGTGATCCTGCTTGCTTTGATGGGGTCCAATAATTCAGCCCGGGAGGTGGTTGGGGAGCGGGTGATTCTGGAAAAGGAAAAGTTGGCCGGACTGCGTCCAGGGGCGGCCTTGGCCGGGATGGCCGCCTTTCTTTTGTTGCTGGTTTTGGTGCAGTCGGCGTGGATGACGCTTTTTGTCCGGGCGGTTTGCCAGTTTCCCGGAGACTTGGGAGGTCAATTTTTGCCGTTTCTCCTGCTGACTGCGGCGATGACCTCCTTGTGTCTGGCGATCTCCAGTTGGGCGGCCACCAGTGAACAAGCTTCCCTGGGCAGCCTGTACTTGGTCGGCTTTCAGTTACCCCTTTCCGGGGCGATTCTTGCCCTGCCGGATTTTCTGGGCTTGATGATTCGACCCGTGATCAGCGCCTACTGGGCCTGGTCCGGGTATCTGCAGACCCTTAAAGACACCCGTTTCTACGATCTGGTTCGGGCGATCACCGAGACGCCCTTGGCCTCGGCCCAAATAGCCCTATGGATTTTAACAATCCATCTTAGCCTGGGGCTCATCTTAGCCTACTTCGGCCTTCGACGGAGTGACTGGCGATAATTTTTGCCCCCGGGGGGCAGAAAAGGGTATTCTTAGGGATGGCTCGTCGCGCCCACCAACAAACCTCCCCCTTTCTTTGGCTGGTTGCAGCAATGGCTCTGATCGTGTTGGCAGGAGCAGGGGCTTTCGTTCTCCAGAAGGACGGCAATCCATACCGGACCGTAGAAGTTTTAAAACCCTCCGACTACCTGGAAAACGCCAACAGCCTTCGGGGTAATACCTACCAAGTGGAGGGCGTCATCTCAAGTTCTCTGGGTTCAAGCCCGGAAAAAGGACGGCTCTTTGGTTTGAAAATTAATCAAGCGGACAAAGATTGGCCCCTGCCCATTTTAGTTCCGAGAGATTATCGGGAATTGAACCTACAAAAGGGGCAGCGTTATCGGCTTAAGGTTGAGGTAAACGACGACGGCTTGCTTGAGGTTGAAGAGATGAGTAAATCATGACCTGCAGGCTGATTGCTGCAGGTCTTCTCGGTGGCTCTTTGGTGGCTGCCTGGGCCCAAAGTCCCGACGCGGTGCCTCCTGCGGCATCTCCCGCTCCGGCGGCACCTCCCGCGGCCCAAAAGGGTTTCCTCGGCAGTGATGTGCCCGCCTTTGATCCGGGTTCGGAAGTGATGACCTGGGATGGAAAAATCTGGAACATCCAAGACCAGCGGGTGTTTCGAGCCCGTTTCGAAAAATATCTAAATGCCGAGGAGGAATCAGGCGCCGAGGCCAAGAAATACCGGGACCAGTTCAAGGAAATGCTCGATCTCCTCTCCCCTGCCAAAATGTCCAAAGAAAATTTTCGTAAGGCTTGGGCGATCCTTCCTTCCGCGTCGAGCTATGAGCCTGACGCGGAGCTCTGCAACTCTCTGGACGACGCCATCTTCGGGGTCCTGCTGGCACAACAGGAAGTCACCAGGATTGATGACCAAAATCGTTCCCTTGTCCGGCGCAAAGACACCTTGGAGTGGAATTCCCGTTTCGCCGCCGACAGCAGCCTGCTGGGCCCGGCCCCCAAAAACCCGGCGGCGGCGGAGCAGTGGAACCGGGAGCAAAATCTTAAAAGGGATATGAAAATGCAACCCCTCCTCACCGAACTCGGGGAGGTCAACGCCTCCATCGCTGGCAACCGCGTTAAAAAAGAGGCCCTTCGCCTGCAGGCGAAAATCGAGTTCCAGGTGCTGATCGCCCAACTCTTTCTGCAAAGGCGCTTTGAGCACGTCTTACTGGCCAACCGTTTCTACCGGGCTCTTTTTGGTGACGGGGACAACCAGCTACGGGTGGCTGACGACTATGCGGCCAACCAGTCTGCCAAAAACAAAGAGTCCTTTGGCGACTTGGCAAAACTCCCCAAAACCCTCGGTCAACTGGACGCCTTGGCGAACGAGGCGATTCGTGATGTGCGGGAGGGGGTGGAGTCTTTTTCCTTCCTGCTGGAGAAAAGCGAGCTGAAGAGCGCTGCGGAACGTCTGAGTGAGGCATTCGCCGTGGGTGAATATCTCCCGGAGATCCGGCTCCTTATCCGTGCCAAAAAGCGGTCCGTTTTGGAGTTCACGCGGAAATCCAACCAACTGCTCTCTGCCCTGGAGGTTAAGGACTACGAAAGAGCGAGCACCCTCGTTAAGGAACTGGAAACAACAAGCCAGGACTTTGACAGCGCCAAGCCGTTGGCGGCGGTGGAAACCGCCCGCACGGTCAGTGCACTGCACCTTGCCAAGGCGCGGGCCGCAGCGACCTCGGGGGATCGGGCCACCCTGGAAACTGAATTGCGAGCCGCCACCGAGATTTGGCCCCGCAACCCTGCCTTGGCGGAAGTCTCCGGGGCTATCTTTAACCAAGCCGACGTGCAGCAGCAGGCACTCAATGACTTTGAGCGGCTTCATGCCCAGAAGAACTATCGGCAGATTTTTGAGGACAAAGTTCGTTTTATTGCCGCCACCGCTCTCCATCCCGAAAAACAGGAAAAACTTAAACAGGTGCTCGATCAAGTACAGCTTGCCGAGGCGGCCCTCCTGCGCGCAGCCGAGTTGGCCAAGCGCGGGGACGCCGCGGGAGCCTGGGAAAGTGTGGAGCGGGGATTTTCCGGCTACCCCGATGACCCCAAGTTGAACCAGGCACGGGCGGAATTCACGACCCAGGCCGCGGAGTTTGTCCGCAGCGTCCGGACGGCCCAGGAAATGGAGCGCAAGCAACAACTTGGGTC
>Ga0194133_10006883_pt1 | contig 13818 bp, 9 predicted proteins | sample TA2KigOf40mmetaG_FD_155448 | JGI IMG/M metagenome (GOLD analysis project Ga0194133, IMG submission 155448) | Freshwater microbial communities from Lake Tanganyika, Tanzania - TA2015055 Kigoma Offshore 40m | ecosystem: Environmental > Aquatic > Freshwater > Lake | place: Tanzania: Lake Tanganyika...
GCGTTACTATAGTCAAAATTGTAGAGGTGCTGGGATTTGAACCCCATGCAACCCTCAGATCCCCAGCCAGAAGCCATGGCCTTTAGACCACGACAGCCCCATGTAAACTAGTGATGGGTCTGGGTCAAATACTTTTGACCCAAGTCGGGTCAGGTCATATTTTTGTTGCTTGGGTGGGGTCAGCCATCTTTGGTTTGGGTTTGGGTTTGGAAAATTTCTTCTAAAAATCCCAAATTTTTCTATTTTTTTCCTTTCGGGTCAAAATAAATCTCACCTCAGGATGGGTCAAAAAGTACAAGGGTTGGCCTCTTATTTACTGCGTATCAAAAGTATGCTCAGACCGGGTTGGGTCAGTTCAGGGCTCATATCTAATGTAAACCTTTTTTCTAACTGAAGGACTTTTTTATTTTTGCCTGAGGTAAAATACTTTATTTTGCGATTCATTCATTCATGTAGAGATGTTTTTGCGTGAACAATCTCACTCACTTGAGTATCAATCACCCTAACCTTTTATCTGAGTTTTCTATCTCTCCCATTACAAATAAAGAGTCAAAGCAAAATAAGAATATTTTATTTACCTTGGACTGAGATGATAAGTTTAAAAGCAACAGGAGAATAAACAACAGATGACTGACAACCAGTCAGCTAAGAAACACATAATTGTATAGGTGTTAATCGAGCAACTTCTGATGTAAAACTACCTTAAACCAGCCTCAAAGGGACGTTCTTTTATACCATCTGTGTTTTAACTGATAGGCTCAGGAATGTTATTTAATGGCTCAAATCCTTTCATTAAATCAAGGGTTCACCTTGGGTTTGACAGGTGCCTTTTTGTCAAATAGAGTGAGCCACGGTATCTTGATTAAAAGGTATTTGGAAAACCGATAAATCTTCAAAGTGAAGAGATATTCAACTGTTGTTCAATTTTTGTAAAGTTTGTGCTGTCTACATTCATTAGCTTTATTTGCTCAGGTTTTATATATACCAAAGAAATACATGCATAACTTTATACACCTTATTACCAATAAAAGGCAGATCTTTTGTGCCATTTATTGATCAAACCACACACCCATTGCACCTCTAATGTGATCCCAAAAGCTGAACAATTTGACTGGATGTGTGAGTACCATTTGTTCGAGTTATTTAAATTAATATTAATATCTATTCGAAATCATGATAGAAAGTTTTCTTGAAAATTGCTATACCTTAGTGGATGAATTTTTCTTTCACCCTAAATCTAAGCATTTATATTTCATTTCATTTAAGTGGAGCAAAAACATTTTCCATGATAATGGCTTGGTATTTCTTCGAATCATCCTATATCCCTTTTTCTCCCAAGTGTTTTATATCTCTCTAAAAAGTTGAATAAATATTGCTTCTTCTAGCGGTTAATTGCTTTCTATCCGTACGCAATGGCTGCCAACGAGGTGAAATTTTTCCACAGATAAACTTTCCACCAAAGTTGAAAATGTTCTGCCTACAAAGCACTTTCTGTAGTCTTGTCAGTTAAATTTATTTTTACGCCGTTTGGGTAAGTTGTAGGTAAGGTATATAGCTGAACTTATTTAGCTATTTCCTTTGAAAGTTAGAAGTGAAACGATGCCAAAGTGAAGATTTCTTGTGTAGAGAAATGATTAGTCCAACACTTATTTTAAGTGTTTACTGCCTTATTGCAAAATGGCAATGTAAAGCCAGTTTTTCAAAGGTCTTTATGTACATTGTCAGCCAAGGAACAGTTTGGAAGTTTTTCCCAACATATACATATCCTAATGAAAATTAGTACTTCAGAGTTTCAAACTTGGCTAAAAACCTTTCTGGTTATGTGTGTATGAACCAATTTTCTCTTCGAGAGCGCAAACCTGCAAGGTAGTGATAAGTCCGGGTCAACATTTTTGACCCGGGTCGGGTCGGGTCGGGTCAGCCATTTATAGTTTGGGTCTGAATTTCAAAAATTTCCCCCAAAAGCGTCAAATTTTTTACCCTTCGGGTCAAAAAAAATCACTTCGGGTCGGGTCAGAAAGTACCCGGGTCAAAGCCAGGTCAGCCTCTTATTTACTGCGGGTCAAAAGTAAGCTCAGGTCGGGTCAGGGCCCATCTCTACTGCAAGGCCGCTGGTCAACCAGAAACAGCGTAAAGTAGTACTCCTCCTGAAGGGGTGAGGGTGTCTGGCAGGCTGCAGGCCAACCAGAAACAGCGTAAGGCAGCCGCACAGGGTTTTGTCTGGAAGGTTAGGTAAGCGAAAGGCAATCTGGCCGAGAGCCCTTACCCCAAAAGGCGTTAAAGCAATTAGCCAGCTACAGACCAACCTGAAATTGTTTGTCCATCAGGATTCCAAAACATGGTTGATTTTTTCATTTATCTATTGTGGCAACCACAATGAGTCACTTAAAAAGCACCTTTTCTGCCAACTTAGACAGCTTGCACAAAAGATGGGCCCTGATCTGACCCGAGCATACTTTTGACCCGCAGTAAATAAGAGGCTGACCCGTCTTTGTACTTTTTGTCCCGATCCAAAGAGATTTATTTGATCCCGAGGGGAAAAAAAGGAAAATTCGGGATTTTAGGAGAAATTTTCCAAACCCAGACTGAAACTAAAGATGGCTGACCTGCCCCGATCCAATCTGAGCAACAAAAAAATTGACCCCATAAGGGTCAAAAATTTTTGACCCAGTCCCATCACTAGTTGTAGAGATGGGCCCTTACCTGACCTGAGCATGTCTGACCCAGCCTTGACCCAGATATTTTTTGACCTGACCCAATGAGATTTTTTTTATCCAAAGGGAAAAATATTGAAAAAATTGAGGTTTTGTGGGAAATTTTCCAGATTCATAGGGGGGAGACCCAATTTTGGCTGGCACCAAGTTAATGTTACCATTAATGCCCATCTGTCCACCAGATACCCAATTTTGATAAATTCTGTTTAATGACTTTAGGCAATTTGGTATTTCAAAGGTTGTCCTTTCCAAGGTTCAGGACCGCCTATAACCAGATTTTCAGCTATTAAGTGGTATTTCAAAACAACATTAACTTTTTTATTTTTATTTTCTTGTTATTGGATGAATTATGCTATATAGATACAATTTGTCCATTGGAATTTGATAGACTAAAATGAAGTGGAGCGAAAGAGGAAAGAAATCAAAAATAGTTGGTCTTTGAATTTTGTTTCTTGGAATTTTTCCTCTCAAAAGAACAGATAGAAACTCCATTCAATTCCTTTTTCGAAATGTGATTTGAAACAAATAAAAGCAACATTTTTCTCCAAATGCTTCACAAAATCAACTTTCGCTTTGTATTTATGAAAATGATTTCAGTCTCTGTTCAAAAATTGCTTTTCTGGAGAGAGGTTAAAAAACTTTTTCCACTTTCGACGGATGTTTACTTTTAGATGAAAAGTTGAGTTTAATTTTTTTTTTCATTTCATATGCTGAAAATAAAGTCTTTGAAGGAAAAAAAACTTTTCGATTTAGAATGCTCAGAGCTACGGCCACAAAAAACATTCAGTAAAGTCTTAATCTCAAATAATATTTGCCATGAACGTGAATTAATATCCTGAATTTCAAGTGTTTATCTCCACCCAAACCATCACATTTTTGTTAAGGTTACTCTCAAACATAAGAGAGAAAGGTTTCGTGAGTTTAAAATATGATATTCCGTATAGCCTTCATATAGTATAACAAAGAGTAAAAAAAATATTAACTAAAATTAAAATTTTCAATTGATTTTGTTTTTGCATTACTTTATGATTAAAGAACTTGACATTGATTAAATGAATAAAAGAATTATTTATTTGGCTCATGCATATACACACAATCAAACAATGCATATTACTTTGTAAGAGCTGGCCATTATGAAGAAATTTTTACAGTATCAAATATTCAAATTAATTAGTTTGTAATCTACAAAATGTCTATTTCTTCTTGAGCAATAATTTGAAAAACAACTTTGTCATCTTGGCATGTTAAGGTGCTTCTTCAATCCAATCCCCAAGGCATTGTTCTAAGCCATCAACGTAGAGATGGGCCCTGACCTGACCCAAGCTTACTTTTGACCTGCAGTAAATAAGAGGCCAACCCGCCTTTGACCGGGTACTTTTTAACCTGACCCAAAGAGACATTTTTTGACCCAAAGGGGAAAAAATGAAAAATTTAGCATTTTTAGGGCTGACCCAACTCGACCTGACCCGAGCCACAAAAAATTGACCTGACCCATGTCAAAAAATTTTGACCCCGGACCCATCACTACTTAGCCAGTTAACTAACGTACATGTCATTGACTAGATCAGCCATATTCTGTTACGCATAGTGATGGGTCTGTTAGGTGGGGTCAATTTTTTGTGGCTCGGGTTGGGTCGGGTCAGCCATCTTTGGTTTGAGTTCGGATAATTTTCTCTAAAAATACCAAATTTTTCAATTTCTTATTTTTGAGAGCATGCAGAGTTTAGTATTTTTTTATGGTTCAGACCTCATTATGGGTAGATCTACCTGTACGTCTGTCGCATCTCCTTCCTGAGTTTTGATGCTAAAAAGAAAATAATTAGTAGATTAAGAGCAATTCCTTGCCAAGAATTTTGTATACCAAATTTTTTAATTTTCGTCCTGGAGCTGAGATATTTAAGTTCAAAGTTTCCCAGGTCACCTTAAGTGTTTAAGCCAACTAAATGACATCTTTAAGACATCCAATGCCGTTCATCGAACGCTTGCAGAAGTTAGGTATTTTTCCAACAACAAAAATTATCTGTCTACTTAATTTATATTTTGAATCTAACCTTTTTCTTTAAATTTTTAGCTATTGAAAGTGATTAATTATGTCAAACAAAAAGAGATACTTGAAAAGTTTTGCCGCATTTTCTTTAATAAATGATTTAAGAATATGGCCAAATTTTTCGTTGACAAACATTTTGCTGTCACTTCAAACCCCAAAAAAGAACACCATTCAAACTTAATAAGTTTGAAGGTTGAAAAAGGCATGCCTCTATTTCATTTCCAGGTTTGATCTCACATTCAAACTAGTTTTTTTTCTTTGAGGGCCCTAAAGTTTTAGTCAGGAAATTTTAAATTTCTTTAGTGGTTAAGTTTCAGAATATCTCACACTCAAACCACTTTTTTGCTTTAATGTTCTACAAAATTTATTTTCACTATGGATATTTGATATTTAAGTAGAAAAGAGGGTCTCTTTGTCAAGTTTGATTTATTTCAAAATTGTTACAAAGTTGAGCAAAGCAAAGTACTTCTTGCTTGTTGCTTGTCTACCTGGATTGCCCATAAAGTTTCAAGGCATGTATGAACTAGAAGCATTTTGGTTTGAAGAAAAAAATGTGTTTTGACTGAGTTTCTAATTCAAGTATGGACCATCATTATTTATATTAAATTAAGATAGTATATTGTAAATTAAACTATGGAAAAATTTTGTGGTTGTGTCAGGCTTCAGGTAAAAAGAACTTTTTTGACCTTTGTGAATATTATACAGGAATTCAAATATTAATTCATTTTAGTTTGGTGTCTTCATCAGCATTTCTATTTCTACTATTGGATGGATGTTTTTGCTGATTGTCTACATTCCATATATTTTGTTTTATTCTCCACGTGAAATACTTGGAGACTTTACTGTGGATGAAGATGAAGCTTTCAAAACAGCAGTTCCAGGAAAAGATTTTGGAACAGGACGTCTGGCCCCAATTATCATCCTCATGGCTCTATTTGTTGACATATTGCTGTTATCAGCAGTTTACAGAACTTACTACCTCAAAGCAGATTTGGTAAGATATTTGTATCAGTAAAGTATTCAAGTTTAATAACTTTTATTTACATTGATTTTTCAGCTTATTCCCTGGCTCTTTTTCTATTCAATCTTCTCTGTTGCACTCATTGCAACTGGATTTGCAGTTGCTGTCCTGGAAGAAGGAGTTATGAAGGCATGCTCTTTAATTCCAATTATTCTTGCAGGATTTTATATTTACAACTGGGTTTGTGTCCTTTATCTGTTTCAAAGAGGCAAAGAGACAAAAAATATTGTGATGAAAAGGTTGAATTCAGTTGCACTTCAGCCTCTTGTTGCCATTGCACAAAAATCCATTCAACAATCAAAAGAATATCCTTAAAAGGAAGTTGCTCATACCATATGAATTATGAAAACCTTAATAAAAGTGTTACAATTAGAATTGAATATCCAATCAGGAAAAGATCTGTTTTTAATGGTTAATTTTAGTATTTTTTTTTTAATTTTTCACATTTTTATGAATTAACAGCCAATAAAAAATGAAAGTTGTTTCTCATTACCTTCTTTGACTTATTTGTTGATCATTGAGCAAATATAGCGAAGGGTAGCAGCAAAATTTTAGTTTCCATAGTTTCCAATTGGGCTTTAACTGCAACAGAAACCAAAAGAGTTTCATTGGCTATTTACAAAAGTAACACTCACATTTAAGATAATATTAGTAATGCCTGCAATTTTAAAATTTCGAGACAAAATTTCTAAGATTCGATCAGAATTCAATCTTAGAAATAAATAAACCCATATCTTTTATTACCATAAGAGCCCATTAATATTCATGATTGACCATTAATTAAGACATCTTTGATTTGAATGATTTAATTTTCAGTTCATTTATAAGCAAACAGGCATCGGACAAGATGAATCTTTTCTTTATTCTTGTATATTCTCTTTCTTCATATATTAAGCTATGACTTTACATGAGAATTGTACTATGTCTTTACATCAATCAATATCAAACAGGTCAAGAAATAAAATCAATCCCCAAAGTAGCTGAGCCCTCCTGCATATTTGAAAAAGGATCTCCTTGTAGTGTTGTACGTGAGGTTACTGCCAAACCATTCTCCATTTAGTCCATCCATTAATTTCAACCAATTGTGTTTGCATTGTTTTCCAAATTTCCCATTGGTATTGTTGAAAAACATTCCTATTCGAGGTTGTCATCTAGTTTAAATCAAAGGGCTGGCCAAAAGTCCTGACAACTAACCTTTTTTTACTTTAGAATTTAAAGTTGAAATTGGCCTGCTAAATTTCGGGTGATGAATCACAAACAGTTAAATCTTTTTCAGGTTCATTGAAGGATTCAATTTTGACTTAGGGCTGAAGTAATTATTTTTGTATACATTTAAAGACACAATAGTACAAAGGAATTGTTTCAAAGTCAAGACCAATCAGTTTAAGAAAAAATTGTACCTGAACAATGATCAATCAACTCAACTTTATGATGAATTGAATCCGTTTCAGTTTCAATATTCCATACTCAGAATTTATTTCATGAGAAAATCAAAGTATAAAAGTACAGAAAACTTTTATTTTAAGCTAATTTTCCTGGACAAAATCAATGAAATAAGGATAGTTTTTAATAACAGCAGATCCTGTAAACTTTATGATTTTCAAACTATATTTTTCATTTCAACATTGTGAGGATATTTTCATCGGTATTTCTCCCTGACCAAAAGAATTTGGTCAAGATATTATCACACATCAAGGCCAATAACCAAAATTCTAAGACTTTGATGTCAGACTGTCGATGCTTGCTAGACAAAAGATTTAGAGTGACAGAACTGAGGCACTTTTTTTAATTTTTCACAGTTTAATTTGACTTGAGGTAATCCAAAGTAAAGTCCCATGATGTAATTTGGCTATTCACAAAAAAAACTGCCCAACAGCAAAAACCACTGGTCATGTACCAGCAAATTTATAGCTTAAGTATTGTTTATGTTGCACTTAATTGGTTATTGAATGCATTTAAGTAACACAATCTGGAAAATCTCATTATCTCTAAACCTTTCAAAACTAACTTTGGTTTTTGATTCAATGAAAATGGAATGATTTGAAAAGTTTTCCTCAGTTCAATAAGATGATTAATTGAGCTACCAAGAAACGGGTTAAAGTTAATCTTTAGGGGGTTCCCCTTTTTCTCATTTAATATGCCTGTAAACAAATCCAGCTAATCCCAATCAAATAGTTTTAGCCATTTAAGAACTCAGAGTAATCCAAATAAAATAATTTCAGACAATAATTAGTTGCTTAAACTTGTTTAAGACTTGTATTATGATTTATTTAAGAATTCATTAACCAAAAAATCTCAAAATGGTAATTAATTTTGGTGCTTGAAAACAAAAATCAAATTAAAATACAGTTTCAAAGTTCAAATTTAACAATCTGTCATATTTTATTTTGACTGTGAACTTTTACTTATTTTTTCACCCCTTATTTACTACAAAAACTGATGATTGATTTTCCCAAAAGTATTTGTTTGCTGGAGTCGAATACAGTTACCCGTTTTTGAATATCAATACTCAATTTGTTGAAAATACAAATCCAACTTCAACTTTAGACACTGTTTAGTTTTTGGCAGATCTAACTTCAACTTTAGAAACTTGTTTGATTTTTAAGCAAATCCTAATCCGGGTAACTGCCAAAGATTAGTTGCAGATGACTAATCAAGTTAGCAAGAAATATTTACATTGTTCATTTGTTAACTCTTATCGCTTTTTAAGAGTGCAGAATGTATAGCAAATATCAGAATAATTTTTTTTATAGGTGGTTATCTCTTGAAGGGATTGTTTTTTGAGGCTCATGTATAAGTCTGGGTCGTGGTGGAAAGACCGGGCCCCCATTATGAGTTGCTGCCTTGACCCCAATTATCTGCCTTTTATTTCAAAGTTTTTATTGAGCAACCTAGTCTTGTCTTGAATTCAGAAATGAAATTGTTCCTATCGAATGAGATTTATTTTTTCAAACAATAAAACTTTACTGACATTTCGCACAAAGAACGAAGTTTGAAACTTTATCAAGAATTTCATAAGACTGTAACATAGTCTTGATAACTATCAGACCAAGGGATTCATCCTAAATTTGATTCAATATGAAAGAGCTCTAAATGAATGCTTGGCTCAAAGATGACTGGGGAACACAAAATTATGAAGCTGGAGCAGCAGTGGTGACTTCCTCACTGCTCTCTTCAGTGCTTGGGCTATCCCCTTCTGCAGCAGGTTCGTCAGCCTTGACAACAGGTTGGGCTACAGCCACGGGCTGGAGTGGTACGTAAGAGGTATAAGAGGGGAGGCTGTAAACGTTGGACAAAGTTGGGTAGTATCCACCGTAGTAGTAGGGATAAAGGTTGGAGCTGAAACAAAATTTCATACACATCTATCTCAATTTGATTCATTAGTTACTACTTTGCTGTTACCTAGTGTAGGTGTAAGTGGGCTGGGCGATGGTCAAAGCGGGTTGAGGAATGACAACCTGAGGAATGGTGTAGGGAGCAATTGCAACAAGTTGTTGTGTAGCCTGGACTGCATTAAACTGAGCATTGAAAACTGCCTTGGCGTTGGCAACATCCACAGCATCATCAAGGTAAGCAGTGGCAACAGGTTGGGGTGCCAAACTAGCGTGTTCTCCTTTCTCAGCCTGTTCAAAGGCCGCATTAAAGTCAGCCTTGGCTGCCTTTACTTCATCAGTATCTTCGATGGGGGCGGCAAATGTAAGGCCGATGAAAGCTAGAATCACCTATTATCAAAAAAAAACAATCAAACTCTCGATTGAGGGTTTTTTTTAAACTTGGTTAGTTCAATCCAAAACTACTTTACCAGAGTCTTCATTTTAAGATTGAATTTGGATGGATCCACCTTTGTGCGAGGAATAAAGCCAAGCGTGTTTCTTCCACGTTTTATATAGTTCCAGTCTTTCCCTCCACACTCTCCTATCTTCAACATAATTTCTCAACCTGTTTTCAGACTGACACCACCTCAACCAATGATGAAGATTATTCAACAAGTTTTATTTAATCATTTTTCATTTCATACTACATTTCAATCTTCTGAAATGTCTTTGTCTTGTCCCAAAAGTTTTCAAAGGGTCATTTTAACTCTTGCAGACTGGAATCATCGCATTTTATTTTTTATAAGATCACAAACCTTTATAAAACCTACTCAACTTGATTCAAAGTCCCCATTTTTTAAAAGAAGACCCTCATTATTCAAATGATCATCGCCCAAACAGCTGTTTGGTTAATAAATATTGTCAAATCAAGGTCATATACCTTCCAATCAAAATCTAATGAAATGATGAAAATAAATTAATAGTGAACTTTTCTCTTGACTTTTGACAGAAGCTAAAATTAGTTGCTGGAGTTTTCAAAATCTTGAAATGAAGCTAAAATAATTGACAATATACCGTGGGATAAAGTTACCATAAGGATTGACGTATGGATGGTTTCATTTAAAAATTTGTGCATTAAGTTAAAAAAATGTAGATTTTTTTCCACAGCCTTGATTTATTTAAGGAAATTCTTTGTAATGCACACGTTATTAAACAATTTTGAATCCTCTTGTAATTTAATGAACGCAAACTAACTTGCGGCAACTAATAAATAATTTTTAACAAAAAAATTAGACCTCTTAAACTTAAATTTAGAAACAGTGAGACTTTTATTTATCAAGGTACATGATTTTATAGGAATTCACAAGATTAAAGGCGTGTAGTGGTAAATTTTTTAACAAAGGTACCTTTTTTCAAAATATTTTCTTACTTTCAAGTTGAAAACCCACAACTTTTCATTCCGAAAACCAATTTCAAGACTATTTTTTTCTACAAGAAGAATAAACCCATTGTGCAAAAAAAGAATTTAGACCTAAAACATCACATTTTATTGGCTGTAAATTCTAGAGGTACAACTGATTGCTTAGGTCGATTTGGCAGTTGTTGTAGCTGAAGAAGTCCCAGTTTTGCCTCTAGCAGTTGTAGTCTCTGGTTTTGGTGTTGAAACCAAAGGAGGTAATGCTGTGACATTTTTCTTGGCATCCTCGCCAGAAGAAGGTAACTCAGCTGGAACAGTTTGTTTGTTTCCAAGGTAAGGATTGATCACTGGAACACCATAGTAGGTTTGTGGCAAGTTATACTGGACAGGATAGATGGGGTTGAGGTTGTAGGAATTGTAAGCATAAGGGTAGAGCCTGGAAAAAAAAGTTGCTTCACTTTCTAGATTAATTTACTGACAGAGTTTTAAAGCATGGAAAAAGTTGTATTTCTTTGTTCATTCGTCTGCACTGCCAGGAATGATGTTGATGAAAGCAAAGTAAAAATTTTACCCTCCAGAAAAACATTTGATTACGTAAAAGCTGGATCAAAACTTGAAAAAAGAAAATTTTGCCTTCGATAAAACTTTAAGTCTTAGTTAGTTCTCAAAAACAGGTAGAAAAATACATTTTAGAATAAAAATATATAAGCAACGTTTTTTATGGCGTTGCAACCTGATTATAGATTGTTTAATTTTTTTGTGTGCTACAAAACTATTAAAATTAGCCTGAAGATGTGTTTGTTCTTGAATCATATTTTTAACAAAGAAATCTTTGTTGTTTTGCTGTAAAAACAGATCCTTTTTTGATAAAAGAGGAACAATGAGAATGGGTTTTTTTGTGAAGATTTTGATGAACAAAGCTGGATGCATTCCACTTACCCTCCAACATTACTGTAAGTCTGGATAGGTGCTATGTAAGGTGAGGCTGCTGCAAGCTCCACTGCATTAAAGTAGGCCTGGAAGTTTGCTTTGGAGGCTGAAACCTCTGGTGTATCAGCTAGATAGGTAGGCTGAATTTGGACTGGTGACAAGCTGGCATGTTCACCTTTCTCTGCCTTTGCAAAAGCTTCTTCAAACAAAGCCCTGGCTGCCTTGACTTCTGCAGTATCCTCAATAGGAGCAGTCAATGCAAGGCCAAAAAGTGTGAAAAATACCTTTAACAAAAGTTCAACATCTAAATTAGAAGAAGAAATTCTCGTAAAAGGTGTTTTTAACTTACCAAAGACCTCATTTTGCAGACTGTGGTGACTTACTGAATTGAGCATCATCTTTTTATAGTCACAAAACTACCCACATCTGATGATTAATTAGGAAATCTTGAAAAACCTGATAAAATTTAAATACTTGAAATAAGGTAGCTTGAAATGAATTTGCTGTGAAAGATTCAAATTGATCAATGTCTGACCCCAATGAGTTTAATAATATTACTCAAATTATCCACCTTTTTAGAGTCTATGCAGGTTAATTACCCAGACTGGGGGATTGAACCGACAACCTTTGATCTAAGTTCCCAGTCATTACCTTAATTTGACCACTTGGCCACTGCACTATTGTGGAAAAAGTAAGAAAATTCTGGTTTTTCATACCAAAATTAGAAGCATAATTATTTACAGTAATATGACAAGTGAAAAAGATGAATGCCTGGGTGGCTTGGATCTAAAAAAGGTTTTGACATATTGGTCAAAAAGGTTCTTTGTTGTAAAATTGTCGGTTGATGGAATTGGTTTAAACCATTTAGATTTAATCAGTTTGAAATTCTACATCAGACTTGCCGTGAACCAGCGATGATAAATCTTTTTTAGAGTTATGAAACACACAATTATAATGGATTTTTAACCAGCTTTTCATGTTGGACAATAAATTAACCTCTGATTGCATGTGTTTAAGTTTCAACAACAAAAAAAGTCTTACAGAAATTGGCACATGAAGTTTTTTTTTGAAACCCAACAACCAAACAAAGGTTTTTCAAACCATTTTGTCCACCAAGATGCGAGATCAATGTACCTTGTTAACCCCCAGGCGAGGCCCAAGATGATGAACACCTCACAACTCAGTTCTGAACAAAGTGTAGACATAAATGAGTTGGGCCCACAAAATTGCTGCTCCAAATAATCATTGTCCGTAACGAAAAATGGTCAACAGGATTCTAAAGATTATATTCAGTCACGAAACAGGTCATGAATCTTATATTTTGAACTGAAAGTTATAAGAATGCATCAGGAAAAGTAAAAATATTAAGACCACCTTTTGTTGTCCAAATCTGTGGAAAAAAATCGTGACAAAGAAAAATATTCTGTCTTTCTTATTTCTAAAATCAAGCCTGATTTCTGATCAAGTTTCAAAAAACTCTTGAACTTTCATATGATTTCATTAATAAAAATTATGATCAACATTCTTGTTATTTTAATTTAAAACTATAAAGAAAAAAAGAATCTTCAAATGCATGATTGAATTTAATTGGCAAAAAAGCTAAATGAATATACAAAACTTATTATTTCAGTTTTTAACAGCAAAAAATAATTAAGTTGTTACTAAATAGTTGTCATTTTTATATTTTGAAAAAAATTAATAATTACTTATATTAACTATGTAAATATCTTGAATATCTGAATGTCATAATAAAGCAAATTTTATGTAACAGAACTAACTTTTTGCAAACAGACTCAGACATCTGATAAAAAATCCTTTTCTATTTCGCAGTGAAAATAAGCTTGACCAATGGGCTGTATTTGATGAAAAGATTACTATTTCAAGAGCCACACCTTCTTATTCTTAAAAAAACACTTCTAATCAGGTTTTATACTAAAAGGAAAGGCTGACATTCAACTTTATATCAGTAAAAGTATTTTACAAATTTTCGAACAGCACAAGCAATTCTGAGAACAAAAGCTTATACAAAAAGACCTCTATCTGGATGAATCCAAACTGGCCAGCCAAACCCGAAAGTGATACTCCAATCTTGATCATTTTTTCTTTGTAATCATACCTAAGTTATTAAGACTTTTTCTTTCATTGATTGTACTCTTCAACACAGCTAAAAAGTCTCCAACAACCTGTCAGTGATAAGGCATCTACATAAAACTTGAAAACTAGAAAATCTTAAAACTTCCATTGATGTTCAATTATCTTTTGTTTCCCAAATTAGTTTGCGTTGTTCAAGATATTTATTTTTTATTTATCTATATAAAACTTTGTACCTATACCTACCTATGTAAGTACCTGTGTCCCTCTTTCACGCCCGAACC
>Ga0194133_10006885_pt1 | contig 13817 bp, 12 predicted proteins | sample TA2KigOf40mmetaG_FD_155448 | JGI IMG/M metagenome (GOLD analysis project Ga0194133, IMG submission 155448) | Freshwater microbial communities from Lake Tanganyika, Tanzania - TA2015055 Kigoma Offshore 40m | ecosystem: Environmental > Aquatic > Freshwater > Lake | place: Tanzania: Lake...
CGGGATATAATTATGGTTTGTTTAAGAAGAATGAGTTTTCTCCCTTAAATATTGGAGGACCAGTTGGGGTGGTAATTTTTACTGGATTGCCAGTACCAGAAATTGCAAAAGGTGCCTTTGGACTAGAAAGAAATGAACAACAAGGACTCTTCGAACTTTCAAGACTCTGTATTCATCCACAAACTCAACAGAGTGAGTATAATATCACTTCTTGGTTTGTTTCAAAAGCGATTAGACAGTTACGAAAAGATACTGAAGTTAAAGCAATCATCTCTTACGCTGATAGTGATTTTCATAGTGGCACAATCTATCGCGCTTGTAATTTTGCATACGCAGGTCTCACAGATCCAAAGAAAGATTTCTACTATGCAGACGGAACTAAGCACTCTCGTGGAAAAGTAAAAGGTGCTGAGGGAGAGTGGAGAGACCGATCCCGTAAGCACCGTTATGTGATGGTATTTGATAAGAATCTAGAATTAAAATGGAATTGAAGATTTTGTATTTTCAGTCTTAATTAGAGTATCGTTTACATATTGTGACGATCTATCATAAATCATTGCTTTTCTTGTGTCATTAATAACTTGCTGTAGGTATCTTGGTTTTAAGACATAGATACCTCTCTTATCATTATTCTTTCTCACTTCATATTCATAATTACTAATTCCAATAACAGGATTTGTTGTAATAATAACCGTATTATTATATTTAAATGTTAAGTTATTTCCTCTAGAAATATTTACTGGAATCGCAGAAGACAAAGAGATATTTTTAGTATTTTCAGTAGTAATGGTAGTAACATATCTTCCAAAAGAAAGTTTTACAATAGAAAGAGGAGTAGTATTTAAAGTTGCTGGACTTACATAAACAGTTTCCACACCAATGTCAGTAACTGTTGTTCCAGATCCGACGATTCCTGTAAGTGGGTTTAATGTGTCACCAACATTAATTCTAGTTGTTGTAACTCCACTAATTATTGATGTAGTAACTCCAATATTACCAAATACAGTTGCAACGCCGACAAAAGAAGTTGTAACACCTGTAATTATTGTTCCGTCAGTTACTGATGCAATTGGAATATATGTTTGATTTACGAATAACTCATCACCATTTTTTAAATATCCACGACCAGAAGGACTAACTTTAATTATATTTGAATTAACTGGAGAATCTTCTGCACAAATTCTAGTATATGATATTTTATTCAAACTATTACTATAATCTTTTTGATTGTCCTGATAAACAAAAGAAAAATCAGCATCAACAATTTGACCTGCAGGAAGAATTAGTCTGTCCTCTGAATCTCTAACCTCTTTAGTTTCATAATGATGAATTGCATTTAAGTCATTGCCATAGATTGACTCTGCATAATCATAGACTTGTCTATCTGAAAGTGGCCATTGGTCTCTCAGTCTTGTGATTCCTGCAGATACAATTACAACCCAGTCATACTGAGTGCTACCATAAAGTTCTTGAGCAACTAACTCTGGTCTAGACCCATCTGGAATCTGATACTTATCAAAGACAGTGAAGACATTCTGCAAGTCGTCACGAAGTTTAACTCTGCGAAACAGATTTTTAACAAGCAAGTATTGATCAGAGGATTTTGAATCTGATAAGAATGATTGGTATTCTAGGTTGGGTAATTCGCGGAAGTATGTCATTAGTATCCAACTCCATATCTACCTTCTTCTGTTTCATAATCTTCTGCATAAATTGGAGACAACTCTTGGAATTGTAAAATCAATTGCATATGAACAGGAGTTGCATCAGCATATGTTGCATATTGTCCAGATCCATTATAATTAACACTCATTTGTGTGAGAGCACATGGTTTAAATCGATGTAAGAAAGGATGATGTTTTCCTCCACTCATATACTCTAATTTAAAAACATTTGGTGCTGAAACAAAAAGACCACCACCATTTTCATCTGGTTTTCCTTTCTGAGGAGTCATGTTCTTTTTTAAAGTTCTAATTATGGTTTTAATTACTCTCGATTCATTATTATCTCTTGGAACCATATCAAATGTAAAATTGAATGCAGGACGCATGGTGACTCCGTTAAAAAGAATCTCCACATTTTCATTAAATACTTGTCCAGTTGCTCTTGAGATGATTTGATTAATATTTCCTTGACCTAATGCTGCTTGCAATCCTGCCGCAGCTGCTCCTGCAGCAACTGCTTGTTGACCTTCTCCAGTGGACACTGCTTCACCAACTCTTTGAAAAAATTGTTGTCCAGAAGTTAATAATGATCCTAAAAAATTTGAACTTAAAATAGATTCAGCAGATGCAGATCCCAAACTTGCTGCTATTGGGTTCATAGTTCCAGATTGCCAGTCAGCTGCATTGTTATCTTGAATTGTTGCAGGCATCGGCAAAATAATGTTTGCCAGTGATCTTTTAATACTTTCCCTTTTCAATGCATCTTCCGTAGTTCCAAGAGCAAAACTATTAGGGCTTTGCAAACTTAACCCTGGATATTCATACTTAAGAACTTGTATTTTAAAGTAATCATCTTGTGGCCCAATATTACTAAGAGGATATCTTAATGTTTCTGCCATTTACTTTTTCTAACTATTTATTGTTAGTTTTGAATTATTTTTCCGTATGGAATTCTTAGTAGAATTGAAAATTCATCTCTACTTAATTCATACAATCCGCTAACTAATCGATCTCCATCTTGAGTATTATATTGTCTATATTTTCCAAGATGAAAATTATAACCCCTAAAACCTTTTGGCAATAAACTATCAACAATAATTAATGGGTATCGATCATAACGAATTCTTGGAGTTTTGGCATAATAAACATAAGTATAATATCTTCCAGGAATAGGAGGAAGAGGTGTTTCACTCCCACTAAGTCTGGATAATATTTCATTCATGAGATCATCGGGGGTTTCTACTCCCAGTAGAGATTCTTTTAATTCAGTAAGACTTTTTGATTTACTCTTGCTATAAGTGGGCCCTTTAACTCTTCTAGGAAGTTTTGGATTTGCTTCAATATACTCAATATCAACTTTAATGATATTAATAAGTTGTTGCTTAGTTAATCTTTCATATCCTGCAAGTTTCCCCTTTCCACTTGCTGTCTGATAATAAGGATTATATTCCTTAGCAATTTCAACTAATTCTTTTTGCGTATATTGATCTAATGGTTTTTCGTATCCTGTGAGTGCCATTACTTGATACCTAGTTCGTGTTCTGTGATGACCTTAAACTCATATCCACGATCAGCACACCAATCTCTTGCAGCTTCCCACTTTGATTGGTTCTTTGCATACTCATAGACTTCACTAATATATTTCTTTGTTTGTCTTTGTGGTTTTACTGGAGGAACCGTTTGTTTTGATGGTTTAATTTCAATCATATACTTTTTAATAGTACCATCAGACTCTTTTACTTTTATGAGAAAATCAGGGTAGTACCGGTGAATTTTCCCGTCCAATGGAGAACGGTAGGGAATTGCTTTTTCTTCAGATTGCCATTCAATTATTTTTTCATTTGTATCACAGTAGACACAAAATTTTCTTTCCCACAAAGAACGATAGATAATGTTTGTGGGATCTCCATTGTATTTTTCAGGATAAGATGGTTTATATTTTCCTTTATATGACATCTAAATACTTACAACAAGAAACTCATAATAGGTATTTAGAGTGGCGCTACCACGCAGAATATCAGATATTAAACCATTATTCACCAACCTCGCACAAACTTCTCACTATGAGGTGAAGTTTGGTGGACTTCCTAATGAATTAGTAAATTATTTGGGAACAAGAGGAGTGTCATCAAGATTTATTGCTGAAGATGCTGGTCTATTGTGTCATAATGCAGTGCTTCCAACAACACAACTTGCAACTGTAGATGTTGCTGGAAATTATATTGGTATTACTGAAACTTTTGCTCATAGAAGAATCTATCAAGATATAAGTCTGGAATTTTATGTTGATAATAATTATAATACATTAAAATTCTTAGAGCATTGGATGGAGTTTATTGCAAGTGGATCGTCAAACCCAATCAATGGAAATAATCTAGCAATTAACAGCAATGTTGATCGAGGTTATTTCATAAGAATGCAGTATCCTGAATATTACAAATCAAATCGAACAAGTATTATCAAATTTGATCGTGACTATCGAAGAGAAATAGAATATACTTTTGTTGGTTTATATCCATATAATATTGCATCTATACCAGTTTCTTATGGTCAATCTGATGTATTAAAGATGCAAGTAACATTTAAGATTGATCGATATGTAATTGGTAAATCTTATAGTGTAGATTATAATAGAAATAATGATAATAATAAACTTCCTTCTCAACCCCAACCTCAACCAGTTTCTCAACCAAGACCAAGATTAGTTCCAAGATCTCCTGGTTCCATACCTTCAAATGGAGTAGAACTATTTCCTTCTGGACAAACTTTAGCAGAATCTCTTTATGGATCTACAAATAACAGATAAATAATTTTATCATATTTGTAGTTGAAAATGTCATTACCTAAGATTGCAACTCCTTCTTATTCTTTAGAAATTCCATCTCTTAAAAAAGAAATTAAATATCGCCCATTTCTTGTAAAAGAAGAAAAAATTCTGATTATTGCAATGGAGAGTGAAGATCCAAAGCAAATTGCAAATGCTGTTAAAACTGTAATCAGCAATTGTATTTTAACTAGAGGAATTAAGGTTGAGCAACTTGCAACTTTTGATATTGAATATCTATTTTTAAATATTCGTGGAAAGTCTGTTGGGGAAACAGTTGATGTTTTAATCACTTGCCCTGATGATGGACAAACTCAAGTTCCTGTAAGTATTAATCTTGATGATATCCAAATTAGTGTGAATGAAAATCATTCAAGAGACATTAAACTTGATGATAATTTAACTTTGAGAATGAAGTATCCATCAATGAATGAGTTTATTAAATCTAATTTTGGAAATGAATTCAATATGAGTGTTGATGATACATTCAATCTTATTATTTCTTGTATGGAGCAAGTATACAATGAAGAAGAGTCCTGGTCTGCATCTGATTGTACACAGAAAGAATTATCAGAATTTATTGAACAATTAACTTCAAAGCAATTTAAAGAAGTTGAAAACTTCTTTTCTACAATGCCAAAACTTTCACATATTGTTAAAATTAAAAATCCAAACACAAAAGTTGAAAGTGAAGTTTTATTGGAGGGACTTTCAAGTTTTTTCGCCTAGGAATGGCTCACGAATCTCTTGAGTCATATTATAAGACAAACTTTTCTCTAGTTCAGCATCATAAATACTCTTTGACAGAGATAGAAAATATGTTACCTTGGGAGAGAGAAATTTATATTGCTCTTCTCAAACAATATATTGAAGAAGAAAATTTAAAGAACCAATCAAATGGCTGAGTTAGATCCCGAAAAAGTTGGTAGATCTGGTGTCGATCCAGTTACGGGATCTCCTTTGTCTCAAGAAGTCCGAACTGCTCTTTTAAGAAAGTCTACTATTGATACATCAGTTTTTCAAAATATTGAAAGTAGAAGGGCGCAAACTGACGCACAAAATGCAGAATTATCTAAAGGACAAAATGAAGCTCTCTTAGGATTTAATTCAACTCTTCAAGCAATAAGAACCGATATTGTAAAATTAGGAACTGGTCTTTCTGGTATTGCACTTCTTTTACAGCAAGATGCAGTAGAAGATCAGAATAAAGTTAGAGTAGATCGGGAAAAAGAAAGAAGATTATCGGAGCGTCAAATTAGAATTGGAAAAGAGAATGAAATAGAACAAAAAATTCAAAATGCAGTTACCGAACCTGTACAAAGATTAGTTCCAAAAGTAAATGATATTTTTGGTAGGATCGGTGCAGCTCTTGGAATTCTATTTGGTGGATGGTTAACAAATCAAACTGTTCAAGCAATAAAGGCATCTGAAGAAGGAAATACAAAATTATTCAATGAAATTCGATTTAATATTCTTAAAAATGTTGGAATAGCAGTTGGTGGATTATTTGCAATCAGGGCAGGATTTTCATTAATTACAAGAACAATTGGAGCAATTGCTTCAGGATTAACTAAACTTTTAATTGCAAAACCTCTAGCACTTGCTGCTGGATTAATTCCTGGTCTTGGTGGAAGAAATGTTCCTACTCCTGGTAGAGGTTCTGGTGGGGGAGGAAAACCATCTGGTGGAAAAGGTCCTGGAATTTTTGGATCTCTTTTTGCAGGAATTAATGCTTTTATGAATGCAAAAAATGGAGAATATGTAGATACTGCAATGATTGCATTAAGTTTATTTGGCCCTGGAAAATTTGTAAAAGGTTTGATGGGAATTGGATTTGCTGCAGATCAAATTGCAGAAATATTTGGAATGAATATTTTTGGTAAAAATCCAAATTATGAAAAGCAAGCAGCAACTGTTGTAGAAGAAGCTTTAAAACAAAAAGAAACTAAATCAGAACAAAGTGCATCATCATCAAAATCAGCAACACCAGTACCTTCTTCTGCAACACCATCGGCACCTTCTACAACACCTGCAACACCTGCAACATCATCAACACCTTCTACAGTACAACCTCAAACGCCAATGATGGGTGAACAAAAACCATCAACTTCTGCTCCGTCTCCTGAAATGGAAAAGAACTTTGAACAAGCATGGCAATATCGCAATAATCCTATGGCAAGAGGAAGAATTGAAGATGCCTGGAATAAAATGACCCCAGATCAACAACAGCAAGCAAAAACCTGGGCATCATCAAAAGGGTATGATTGGAGTGAGATGAAATTGAAAGATTCTGCTAATATGAATCAAACAACAAAACCTGAAAGTGCAGAAATAACTCCTGCACAAATGTCAACACCACCAAAAGAACCTCAACAGGTTGGAGAATTACCAGAACCAAAACCATCTTTAACCATGATTAAAACATCAAGTGCTCAACAGCAACAACCAAATCCTCCATTAACAAATGGTCCTTTGTCTGATGTTCCTTTAATTAATTCTGCAAATCCTGACAACTTTTATGTCTTATATTCACAATTAAATTATAATGTGGTGATTTAATATGGCAACAGTAGCAGAGGTTCTTCGTAAATCAACTATTAATATTCAAAATATTTCTCAAACTTTATCTGAGACTAAAAAAAGTACTTCAGCAGTAAATAATTCTGTAGAAAATATTTCAAGAATTGTTGCTACAAATACTAGAGTTAAAAGAGAATTATTTGAAAGATCTGATATTTTAAGTTCTAGAAGAGAAGAGGCATCTAAAAGACAAGAACTTGAAGATCAAATTGAATCCACAAAAGTATCAACATCTCCACAAGCAGGACTTGCATTTGCATCTAGAAGTGAAAAGGGACCTTTAGCAAGATTATTGGGGTTTTTAGGATTTACATTTGCTGGATGGATTGTAGAGAATTTACCCACTTGGATTTTCATGGGTCAAGAATTCATATCCAGGATTAACTCTTTTGGAAGATCCATGTATAATATGGTCTATAATATACAAAATATAATCAAATATTTTGGTGATACTTTAGGATATTCTCTAAACTCAATTCTTCGTTTAGACTTTGATGAGTTTGTTGGAGAAGGAACTGTTGCAAAATCTTTTGAAGAGTTAAATCTTGCAGTTCAAGACCTAGGAACTAATATTACAGACACTTTTAAACTTTTTACAACACCACTCACAGAATCATTAGAAACTGGTGAGCAAGCACCTGGTCTTGGGGAAATGAGACCAGATACAATGTTTCCCGGTATTCAACAAGAAACTGCAGAGTCTCCCATATCTTCTTATAGTGGACAAGAAACTACTGCTGGTGGAAAAGTTTTAAATCCACAAGCAGCATACGCTTATATGAGACAGTTGGGTGTTTCTCATATACATGCTCTTGGTATTTTGGCAAATATTAAAGGAGAAAGTGGATTTAGAATTGATGCTAAACAACCTGATGGTCCTGGAATTGGATTATTTCAATACTCAAGTGCTGGGAGAAAACAAGCATTTTTACGAAATGTTCCAGATTGGAAAACAAATTGGAAAGGTCAAATAAAATATGCAATTGGTGAAGATAGAGGTCCTGCATATTTTAAAACACAATTTTCTTCTCCCGAGGAGGCAGCATATTGGTGGATGGATAAGTGGGAAAGACCTGCCGCCAGTGTTTATAGAGAGAGAAATGAAAAGCATAATGCATTTATTAGATCATTTAAACCTTCATCAGGACAACCACAAAAACCTACAGTTGCTCCACAAACTCAAACTTCCCAAATATCATCTCCACCATCAACTCCTGTAAATCCAATGATTGGTGACCGTCTTGGTGCAGGAAGAGGTCATGGTGGTGTTGATTTGCAAGTAAAAGAAGGAACTCCATTAAAAGCAATCTCTGATGGGGTTATTGTTGATTCTGATTATGAAAAAGGATGGGGAAATTTTTTGGTGATGAAAGATAATATGGGAATTTATCATTTATATGGACATATGCAGTCTGGTTATAAGCGTAGTGGACCTGTAAAAAAAGGTGAGGTAATAGGTAAAGTTGGAATGACGGGAAGAACTACTGGACCACATTTACATTGGGAAACAGGAACTGGGTGGAATGGTGGAGTAATAACTGGAAGATTTGATGCTCTTAACAAGTATAGTAGATTTGCACCATTTAACACTCAACCAAGTAAAGATAGTAAAACAGAAACTCCTGCACAAATTTCAGCGCCACCAAAATCAGGACAACCTTCTACAATGACTCCTGAAAGAAGAGGATCTCAAATACTTTTTATTGATGATACTAGACCACAAGTTACTCAAGCATCATATTTATCTCAACAACCCTCTATTACACCAACAGTAAGTGAATTTAAGATGTTAAATAATTTTATTAAGAACAAACTTCTAATCGACCTAGCATACCTATAATGTCAATTAAAAAGTCCCTATACGATGAATTAATTTTAGAATCAAATGATAGATCCAGATCTGTTGGTCTTATAGGTGGTGCAATTCTCTTTGAATATTATGAAGATGTATTTTCTCCCACAATTACTGCAAAAATTAAAGTAGTTGATAATGGAAATGTGATTGCCCCTCAAAGTAATCCAGATGGGGATAAACAATCAATTTATAATGGATTACCTCTTAGAGGTGGAGAAAGACTTTCTTTAAAAATTGCAGGAAACTCTTCAACAAATCCTGGATTGGATTTTTCAAAAAGAGTAGAAGATTACTTTTATGTGTCCAGTATTACTGATGTAATTGCAGAATCAAACAGGGAAAGTTTTACATTGCATTTAGTTTCAAGAGAGGCAATTACAAACGAAACTGTAAGAGTTGGTAAAAAATTTAAAGTTGATAATTCTATCAATGATTCTGTAGAAAGTATTTTAAGAGATTATTTAAAGACTAATAAAATAGGAAAGATTGATAAATCTTCCAACAAATATGGATTTATTGGAAATTTAAGAAAACCCTTTACTATATTAGTTTGGTTAGCATCGAAAGGAGTTCCTGAAAAATCTGGAAGTGGAACTGCGGGATTTTTGTTTTATCAAACTCAAGATGGATTTCAATTTAGATCAATTGATGGTTTATTAGAACAAACACCTAAGGCAACATATACCTATACACAATCTCAAGATTCATATGATGATAAAGAGATGAAAGTAAATAATGATTTTAAAATCTTAAATTACCATGTTGAAAAGAATCAAAACTTAATTGAAAAACTAAAACTTGGCACTTATGCAAGTCATAGAATGTTTTTCAATCCACTAGACTTTTCATTCTCTAGTCCAGAAGAAGGTACATTTAAACTTGAAAACTATTCTGGAAAGACAAGTAATTTAGGTAGTCAAATAAAACTTCCACCTTTATCTGAAGGATCCGATTTAACACTAGGAGACGTACCAACAAGAATCATCACTGCAGTATATGATGTTGGAACAATGGATCCTTCAGTTTCAACAGAGATTAATTCGGATCAGACATTATATCAATCACAATCTTTAATGAGATATAATATCCTATTCACACAATCTTTGAATGTAATCGTACCGTCAAATACAAATCTAAGAGCGGGAGATGTCATTGAGTGTCAATTTCCAAAGATTACACAATCTGATGCAAAAGAATATGACACTGAAACTAGTGGACTATATATGATTAAGGAATTGTGTCATCATTTTGATGTGAATAATTCATATACATCAATGAAGTTAGTAAGAGACACTTTTGGAATTAATAAGAAGGCATAATAAATGATAGACGAATCACTTCTTAAAAGTAATTTTATTGGTAGAGATGGATTTCGTTGGTGGATTGGGCAGATTCCGCCAATTTCTGCTATGGGAGGGCAGGTTGATGGGGAAGGTTGGGGAAATAGATTCAAAGTAAGAATTCTAGGTTATCATCCTTATAGTGAAGCAGAACTTCCAAATGAAGATCTTCCTTGGGCACAATGTTTGATTCCAACTACGGCAGGTAGTGGTGCTGCAAATGTTTCTACAGGAGTGCAATTGCAACCAGGCGATACGGTCTTGGGATTCTTTTTAGATGGTGATAATGCTCAAATTCCAGTTATTTTAGCAACATTTGGTAGATCTTTTTCTGTCCCTTCAACAACTTATCAGTCACCATTTGTTCCTTTTACTGGATATTCAAGTAAAGTAGAAAAAGCAAAAGTTACTCCCAATCAAACAAATGAACAAAGGGAAGATTCAAATCCATCACCAGTAAGTGCAACACAAGAGCAAGCAGATGCAATATCTCAAAAAGTAGGATATCAAGTATTTTCAGAAAACTTTGCGATTGGAAATAAGATTCCTTTGGCAAATACTACCAAGAATACTAGAATTGATAAGATTCAGTCGATTGTAAAAAATGTTATTCGCAAAGTAAGAAATCTTCAAGGCGATATTGAAAAAATAAGGCAAGTCATTCGTCAAGCAGCAGACAAAATTGTTACTCTCTGTAATGATTTAATTGGTGGAATGTTTAATTTTTTAATTGATTATCTTATTGATCTTTTAAAGAAAGGACTAGATCTTCTTTACAAATTAGTTTATGCTCAAGTATTGGCAGCAACAGGAAATCCAGTCGTAGCACACCTTGCTGGAGTTGCAGCACAAGAAGCAATGGTATTACCAGTCAAAGCACTGGAAGAAGCATTTGGTTGTATTGCTGGTGAAGCAATTGAAATTATGAAAGATTTGGTTTATGATATTTTAGATTCAACTGTTGGAAATGTAGAGCGTTTTGTGAGTTGTGCAGCAGATCAATTTGCAGGCACTCTTTTGAATTCAATTATTGGAATATTAGAGGGATTGTTTGAAGGTCCTTTAGGTGCTGTTGCAAACTTACTTCAATTCTTCTCCGACTTTAATCTTGGTAATATATTACGAGAATCAATTGGAATACTTTCTGAATTTGGAGCAGCATTTGCTTGTAATCAGAGTTTAGATAATTATAAAGGTCTTGTAAATGAGTGGACAGTTGGTGGGGGACCATCTGGATCTGTATCAACATTAGCAACTTCACTAGTTGGTGCTTACACTAATATTCGTGATATTACAAATACTATTAATTCTGGTGTTGAAGGAATAACTGAATGTTTTACTGGTGCATTGCAATTTGCAAGTCCTCCAGTAATTAATATTTTTGGTGGAAGAGGATCAGGTGCAACTGCAATTCCAATCTTTGGAAATCTTGTTACCAATCCAGACGGAAATGTGACGGCAAGTATCATTGGAGTGCAACTCACAAATCCTGGTTCTGGTTATACCTTCCCACCATTTATAGAAATTGTAGATGATAATGATCAGGGATACGGTGCAGTAGCAAGATCTATTATCAATTCAAATGGAGAAGTTGAGTCCATTTATATGGTTTCTGAAGGAGAAAATTATTCAATTGGAAACATTGCAGAATTCTCTGTATTGAAAGTATTAGTAGAAGAGGGTGGAAGTGGATATGATGACCTTACTACTGTTATCACTGATGATCTTGGAAATGAATATGATTATCAGATTGTTGATGGTCGTATCTATCAGGTCACACCTCTAAATAATATTGTTAATAGTCTTCCAAAACTTAGTATAGAATCTGATAATGGATTTGGTGCAATATTGCGCCCTGTTGTAGGTGCTCTCAAGGAGTCTGGAAATATACCTGCTTCACCAGATGCAACTTCAGTAAATCTATTCTCACAAGAAGTTCAAGTATCCATAGATTGCCCAACATAAAATGGCAGAAAGAAACAAAAATATATACAAAAGACAGTTAATCAGTTTCAATCCAAACTTCAGGATTGATACTGCAAATCCTCAGATGGGTTTGAGTGGTACTGATGTTTATAAAATTTATGGTGTAACTGATAATGGAGATAATCAATCATCAATTAGTTTGAGTAGTGGTGGTTTATTTTCTGTTTATAATGACCATACTATTCAGATTTCTGGAGGATCTAAAAATGAGGAAGGAAGAGAAGATGTAGTCATTATTGGAAACAATGGAAATGTTTCTATTTCAGCAAACGGAATGATTCGTTTGTATGCAACCAATATTATGGTTGAAGCAGAAGAAGATATTCATTTTAAGGCAGGAAGAAATGTAATAATGAAAAGTGGTGCTGGGCGTATTCTAATTGATGGAGAAAAGGTAGATATAAAAGGAACCAGTGGAAACATGCCATCTTTACTTGGTATTGATTTTACCAAAAGAATTTTTGAAGGAAGTTTTGTTGGTATTGACTTTATTGATAATGCTGTTGGTGGAATTGTTAAAAATGTAGTCAGTACAGTTATCGATTCAGTGTTATGAGTAACAATCAGTATTTTGGATTAGAAACTTTTTTTAATGAAGATGTAAAATTTTATAAAGATGTTTACATTTATGGGACTCTTTACACAGAAAGTAATTTAATAGAATTAAATAATCTAAAGATAGAAGGAAATTTAGAAGTTTTTGGATCATCTAATTTTTATGAAAATGTTTATTTTGATAAAGATATTAGTGCAGGTATAATAACAGCAAGAAAAAGACTTGATGTTGGTATAGGTGGAACTACCTTAAGAGTAGACGCAGAAACTGGTAAGGTGGGAATTGGAACAACTATTGCGAAACAAGAATTGGATGTAGTTGGTACTACAATAGTTAGTGAAAAGGTAGGAATTGGAACAACTATTGCGAAACAAGAATTGGATGTAGTTGGTACTACAATAGTTAGTGAAAAGGTAGGAATTGGAAGTACACAACCAGAGCAAAGAGTTGATGTATCTGGAAGTATTAAAATTGATGAGTTTATCTACGATTCTGCGAATTCTCCTGGTGCTAATGGTTTCTTTTTGAGTATGGACGAAGAAGGTATTCGTTGGATTTCTTTTGAACCAAGTTTTACTGAAGGTATCTTTATTCAAGATGAAGGTACTTATATTCCAATAACTGGTATTGCACAGTCATTTACCACTATTAATTTTAAGCAACTTAATAGTCTTGGAATAGGTACTGATACAATTATTCCAATTCCTAATCCAGACAATCCAACATTTATTGCTGATATACAATCGCAAGACTTATGGGGATTTACTGAAGATGGTAATATTTATAGGATGACTAAAGTTGGTATACAAACCAATAATCCATCAGCAACTTTAGATATAATTGGAACTCTTCGTGCAACTGGAATAACGACTTTAGGAAACCGTTTAATAGTTGGTGGTGCTACTTCAATCGCTAGTACTTTAGATGTAACTGGAATAACAACCTTAAGAGATCGTTTAGTAGTTGGTGGTGCTACTTCAATCGCTAGTACTTTAGATGTAACTGGAATAAC
>Ga0194133_10006886_pt1 | contig 13812 bp, 6 predicted proteins | sample TA2KigOf40mmetaG_FD_155448 | JGI IMG/M metagenome (GOLD analysis project Ga0194133, IMG submission 155448) | Freshwater microbial communities from Lake Tanganyika, Tanzania - TA2015055 Kigoma Offshore 40m | ecosystem: Environmental > Aquatic > Freshwater > Lake | place: Tanzania: Lake Tanganyika...
GTTTCAATTGGTCCGACCAACAACGTAAGATTGATTTTAACCTTTGAAATTTATAAAAATGTAACAAACCTTTATTTTTCGTTTAAGTGGGGAATTTCAAATGCCCTCAACGGTTTGATTCAATCTATCATTTCCATCAAATCCAAGAATCTTCCAAAAGAAGTTGAAGAATCTGTAAAAGAAAAAAATGGTGAATTGTAAAATTTCTATTTGAAAAAAATGTTGTCTTATAATTTTTTCAAATTTCTAGGAATCACAGCTGGTGTTGCATCGTCTAATTCATTGATCTTTTGAGAAAGTTAGAAAAAGCCAAGAAATAAATGCTTTCAACGTTCTCAATATGCACATCCAAAAATCTTTCAGTGCAATAATTTTTTTTTAAAATATTAAACAAAAAAAGAGTATTCAATAAATAAAAACTTCTCCAAGTGTTCAAAAAACTTCTGTACTATTAGCATGCAAAGGTGTGGCGGTTGTAAATTGTTTGTGAAACATTCTGAGTAATTTTTGAGGTTAATTGAAAAGTAAATTTGAGATGTGATTGAATTTTCTAGAATGAAAAACTTTATCTCAGACAATTCACACAAGTTTTTACCCTTCTCATCGTGCCTCCTGTCAAAGTGGGCTTTTAAACAACAGATCCATCACAGATCACTTGGGAGATTTGCAATATAACTGAAAGTATATTAATCAAAGGATTGATTTAAACTTCAAGAAAATACTTCTGTTGCCATTATTTCTTCAAGTTCAAAATCTTTTCCTATGTCAATATTTTTTGATCTGGATAGCTGTTTCATGATTACATCATTGACATTTTGATAAATTGCTAACAGTTTCAAATCTGGTTGCAGACAGGTTGTTGAAAGTAAGCAATTGGGGTTGTCATAGCTCATTGCTTTAACAACTGGCTGAGGATTGGGAGATTGGGGTTCATTCTCCTGTCAATGCAAATCTTTGACCCCAGGATTTGCCTTAAAATAATCATCTTACATGGTGGTTACCTCAGTCAGGAATAGGATTGATGGTTGATGGTTGTGCAGGGATCACATGAACAAAAACCCTGATTTAATTATTAAAACCACAAAATAGTTACACAAGAAAATACCATTCTCAAAAATTTAACCAGGGATATAGTTTAGATGACTGTAAGACACAATAATAGTGTAGAGAATTGTTGTAAAATTGTCTTACAACACATCCAAATTAGAAAGATCAGTCCCTCAACTGTGGCCATAAGCTGTCAATCAAATTTTAAAACTCAGGGAAACTTGTCCAAAACAATAATAACATTCTTAAAAGTTGAAATCCGGTAAGCTTCCTACAATATGACATTTATGATCCAAAACAGATCAAAATCACATTTACCAACAAAACACTTCATTAATTGCCGCATCAAACTATTTAATGAAAGCTACTAAAATCATCTGAAATTGAAATCCTCCAGATCTCAATATTTGTGCTTGAGTTACTTACAAATAAATAAACATAGGGATACAAATCAATTTGATCGATTTTTATTGAAACAAATAAATTATAACACTCAATTTACCAAATGAGTTGAAAGTCTGATTTTTGACCTCCAGAAATCAAGCTCGCTTGGACTATCAAATCAAGGCAAGGATATTATTCGACTTGTTTTTTGGTACATTTTACTCTTCACCTACCTATGGCAATAATTTAACCCTGCAAAGTAGGTACAAATACGACCATTTATGTAAATATTTTTTAGACTGAACAGTGAACTGAATTCTTTTCTTTTGTACATCTAATACATAAAAAGAAAAATTTGAATTTTTAATCACATTAGAATTTTTTAACATAATTTGTTTGTTGTTAAAATACATCTTGACAGGACTGTAGGTTTCAAATTTGACATTACAGGTTGGACCATGTTTTGCTCTGTAAATTTTATCAAAAAATAGTTTGAAATTGTTATTGAAACAGACATCCAACAAAAGATTGTGTTGTAAAACCTGTTATGAAAAATTTGGGTTGTGTTGACCCACTCGAAGTGCTTTAAAAGTTTTAATCCAAAAAAGATGTCAAATTATGATAACATCAACAGCTTTTTTGTCCATGTCAAATTGACATTTTAAAAACTAATCTTTTTTGCAGACAAAATGTTTCTATTGATGAAGGATTTAAATAGTCAGACTTTATGATTAATTCCTCAATTTCTTCAACATTTTGCAGAGCTCTTAATGTTAAGTCCGTGTTTAAATTCTTTATTGATTTTCCATAATTTTGTATCTTTTCCAAAGTGAATGCTTGTCACTGAGAGTTATGGATTCAGGTGAACCATTTCCAAAAATTCTAAAAACAAAAGTACAATAAACTGAAAGTGTATTTCCTAAACTTTACTCAAAAAAAAACCTTTCACGGTAAAATGATCAAAATTTTGGTTCTGAAAGATTTCCCTGTTACTCATAAAGCATAAAATCTGATTGCATTAGTTAATCCCTTATCAGTTTAAAACTATCAAGAGTGCGGCGCCATGGGAGATTATCTAAATGTAATTAGTTAGGTTGAGAGGTTGATCCATCAAAAAGTAGAGTTTGAACGTCTTAGGGCTCAAAATCAGCAAGAAAAATATGATTTTTTACTATTTTTCTTTGAAGTTTTGGTTGTTTCCTTTCCGCAACTAGAACCCAGGTGAGAAATTAAAGCTAAACATGCCAGGGTCTCCGGATCAACACTTTCATAACCAGTTGAAGAAGAAGAGTGTATGCCATTTTAAACTAACTGCTCATATCAGATCCAAAACCCAGAATATGGTTGGGTATAACTTTTCCCTCACAAGTTTCTTGTGAGGGGGTGGTGGACAGAAAGTAAAAAATTATGGAGTCATGAACTTAGAAAAATTGTGAGTTCTGTTTCAAGGTAACTAAAAAGTTCTTCCTTTTTCAGAAAAAGGTGTGCAGGGCTGCAAACCCCATGCAACTTAAGAGGTTGGCTTGACTTGCCTGGTTGGGCAGATACCCCAACATCCATGACTTTGACTTAAAAGCCACCTCACTACAGATTTACATTTTGAATTGCAAAGTAAGATAGGTTAGGAAAGTATATATTAAAAAAATTTAAAAAATTGGGAAACAAAGTTGTGGTGAAAATGAATGAATGAATTTTTGTTTTTCTTGATTATTTTTGGAAGGAGGGAAAGCATTTCTTGATTTCTTTAAGAACTCTTGTTGCAAAAATAAACAATTCAAATATAAACATATCTACTTTGAAAGAGTTTGTTTACTGTTAAATAAGCATAAATGAAAGCAAAAAATACCGATAAATATTCAACAAATTATTCATTTGGATTCAACTTGCATATGTTTACCAAAGATTTTCTTAAATATTTGTTAAAGATAGAGGAAAAAATTATTCTTCGATTGGTTGCTTTTTTTTATCAAAGAAAGATTTTTTGGCATTGACTTTGAGACAAAAGTATAAAATCTTGCCTCTAAAAAAACTGGTTTCAATTATAAGATTTATAGGATCAAAGAATGTTTCTGCGAGATTTGCCATAAAATTTACATATTCTTTTGATGGAACTTTGTATTTGACTTTTCAAATGACCAAGAATATTTCAATCAAAGATTGCCAAGAATTGTAAGTTTTGGCACATGCTTCACTCACAGTGTAAAGCTTGAAACCTGTCGTAATTTTCCATTAGACATAAAGTTTTTTTCATGGTTTGCTCAAAAACCAAAATAAGATTCTTACCACCTGAGTGGTAATGGTAACAACTTGAGGTACCAAAAAAAGCTGGCGACTTCAAAGCGTGCAGGTATTCCAAGCAAAAAATGGGAAACATTAATTCTACGAAAATGTATGATCGAAGCTAAAAAGATTGTGTCTGAATATACCTTGTGTAATCTCTGATCCTTTAAGAATTTAATCTACACCCACATAAAGCTTTTTTTATCTTGTGAGTTTCGCTTATGTTAATTTTGTTGAATTTCGTCCTTTTAATCTTGTCCCATCTTGTTATAAACTCTGCGTATATTTAATTACACCTGAGTCAAGATTCTTTGGAGTGAAGGTTCATTTACTTTACATTTTGAGTCTGAGTATAGATGTTTCAAAACGATGATTTGTTAAACATTGACCGAAAATGATTCGATTTCTGAGCTTAAGTTTGTTATTGCTGAATCCAGCAAAAATAACAAATGGTGAGAGGGAATGTTATTCAAGTCGAACAGATTTCTATAATTTTTTTTCAACTAAAACAAGTTATTTTTCTGTGGTTGATGAAAAAAAGGACTTTGATGCATTTCAAGTTGAAGGTAGGTTGATTAATTTTAATTGGCTAAACAATCATGGGTGAAGATTCTTGTATAAAAAGTGTTTTAATCTTTCTGGAGGACTTTACATTTAAATCAATTCTACCAAATTCTCCAATAAATCTTATCATTTATGGGAAAGGTTGTGAGGCAAAATCAATTTGGTTGCTGGTCAGACATGGTTCTAGAAATCCTGGCAAGAAAGACATTAAGAAATTCACAAAAAATGCAGAAGTTTTAAAGAAAAAGATTGTGGAAAATAACATTGAATCAGGAGCATTTTGCGAAAATGACTTGAACATTTTTCAATCTTGGTCTTTTAACTTGACATCAGGTAATATTCAAGTTTTTTGATGCATTTAGGAAGGATTAAATTCTTTTTATTCAAAATATATCTTATTTTAGAAGATGAAAGCCTTTTGACTGAATCTGGAGCAAGAGAACAATTTGAAATTGGACAGAGATTTAAATCTAGATTAGGGAATTTGCTTCATGGTCCTTTTGATCCAAACAAATTTTTGTTCAAGTTTACCCACAAGGTTTGTTATTTTAATTGTGAACATGCAGGACTAATTTTTAAAATGAGTTTTCAATTTAGTCTCGGACTATTGAAAGTGCAAGAAGCTTTATCAAGGCAACTTTTCCAGAAGCTGAAAAGCTAATCATCCCAGATGATATTGAAAATATGAAAACAGATGATGACTTACTCAGATTTTACGACCTTTGTCCAAGGCAAAATATCATTCAACTGTCATTTCTATACGCAGTATTTTATTTTGGCACAATTTTCCAGGTGGATTGAATCAGTTGAAAAGAATCCAGATACTTACAACCAGCAAAATGCCTTTCTGGACTCTTATCACTTTCGAGCTGTTGTGAAGAGAGTCTCCAAAAAACTTGGATTTGAAGAAGATCTTAGTCATGATGACATTTTCCTAATTTATGATATATGCAGATTTGAGAAGGTAATGAGTGATATTATTTTAAAAAATGTTTCATTTTTACTGTGCTGTTTCTTCACCAGAGTATGACCCTGATTAACAAACCTAATTAGGTTGGGTTTATTCAATTTTGTCTTTAATTATCAATTTATAATCTTTACCAGCATTGGCTCATGACACTTTGGGGCATCAAAAAAGAATGCTCAACACTCTAAATAGATAGTTATAGCCCCTCTTGCCTAGGGGTAAAAGAACTCTATAAGGCGAAGGAAAGTGGGTGATTTAAATTGGAGTAAAGCGTATGACAGGGTTAGTTGGTAGATGAGGGAGACATTAAGGGGATATCAAAAGACTTCTTGAGTGTTTGGAGGTAACACTGTGACAATGGATTTCAAAGGAATTCTAAATGGGCTGCTGTGGATGTCCTAGAATTTCTGGAAGGATTGAATTTTTCAGAGATACAGAATTGGTAAGGGGGGTATACTGAGCGAGGCAGGGCAAGAGGGGATCAAAAATGATTTGGGGAGTGATGCTTAAAAAATTTCAAATGCAAATACCAAATATCATTTATCATTCCAAAGAATGCCAGTAAAATAATAAAGAATGAAATAAAAGAAGATTGTAAACTATTATTACATAATTCAATCAATTCAAGTTCTCTTCTTTATTTTGCTTGAATGATATTTTAATGACGATGTTCAGTTTTTTTCCCATTACCATTAAACTCATTTCAAAACAGGTTCACACCTGGTCTCTCATTCCCGCACCTTTTTACATTAAGATAGGATTTCTGCACACGTTATACTCTTGGCTGATCACCCTCATTGGTCACAACTCTGATCTGATCCTCTCCTCTATCAGGGGCTGCCCTCTCTACTTTAAATGTTCAGTATTAATTCGTTTTTTGATTGGGAAGGTCATCACTGGGTTATCGCACACTCTCTCATTCTGCTCACCCACACTCTCTTCAGATCACAGCACAGCACTTGCTACGAGTAAATAGAATAAAAAAATTATGGTAAATCCTGTTGACGGGATGAAACTTCGAGAAATGAGACCAATAAGACACTAATTGTTTATTTAATGGACAGGTCAGGTTTTATAGGTTGTATTTGGATCAAGCTAATCTATAGTAGGATGAATAAAAATAAAAGGGAAAATGAGTAGGTCATTGACCTATCAAATAATTGGCAGGAAATGGTCATAGTAAGTGACAGTTTCAAGAAGGGTTACTTCTGATAAACATTGCTGATCCTTTAGGAGGTATCAGAAAAATGGGAGCGAAATTATTTTAAAGGAAATACTACAATTAATTTATGAAAAGGAAAATTAATGAAAATATAGTAAAGTAAAAATTTACTGTAAAAGTTCTAAGGAAAACAATGAAAAGTTAGACCTAGTCTAGTCAAGAACCTGATGGGAAGTTCAAATGTAGCAGTTAAAATGACTAACTAGGACTTGATTTAAGTATTGCAAAAATATTTTTTTACCATTTTTAATTGGAGGCATATCATAAGGCTGTACATTGACAATAAAAGGTGTTGCAGTTTTAATACAATGTTTGATTTATTACTGTTTATAATCTTGTATCTGAACTACAGAAATGAAACATGTAACTTTAAAAGTTTGAGATATAAGCTAATTAATTTGTAATTTTCATTTGGTACATATAGGCATGGCATCCTGACCGTGTATCCGTTTGGTGTGCTCCATTTCTTGATGAAGATCTAAGCATATTGGAATACAGTGAGGAATTAAAATACTGGTTTGACTAAATTTGAATTAAAATCAAGATTAATTCCATGTATAGCTATTCAACTTTTCAAATCTAGGTATTCTAGTGCTTATTCGAATTCCATCAACTCTGAAATGGCTTGTCCACTTATGGTAGATCTTGTGGAAAAATTTGGAGGCGAGGAATCAGAATTGGATGAAACTTATGAAAACTTCATTTTGAATGCCACATTTTATTTTACACACTCAGAAGCAGTTTTACCATTTTACACTCTCTTAGGATTGTTCAGGTTTTTTACGCATCCTTATCATATAACCATCATGTCTATTTTTGATGTCTTTCTTTTCTTGGAATCAGGGATGATGAGGTACCACGCTATGATAACTATCACACAATGTCCCATCGAAAATATCGGACATCCATCATTTCACCCTTCTCAGCCAACATTGGCTTTGTCTTGTTCAGTTGTGATGGCCGAAAGAAAATTCTCACTCTTCACCAAGTAAATGTTAACTCTATTATTACTCAAAAAATCTTTCGCTGAAAGAAAAACTTTTTTCTCAGGAAAGTCCCATAAAACTTCCTGGATGTAGAGACATCATGTGCGACTGGATGGATTTTGTCAATGCTTATGAAGACAGTTTAGACTGTGACTTTTCCATCATTTGTAACAATTTTCAAGTCAATCATGGTTTAAGTCAATATCCAAAAAGCTTTCTTGTACTACTACTTGGTTTATTTTCTTTGTATAAAGCAAAAAATGCAAAATTTATTTAGAAAAATTTAAGCTTTGAATTATAATGAATCCACCAAATTATTCTTTGAGTGCATTTTTAACTCTCACCAACAACTCCAAAAAGGATGTTCATTGAGCAAGGGATAAGTTTTCAGATTAAACCATAAAGTGTAAATTGCTTGCAAGCTCAGACAATTTGTTCGGTTCTCAGACAAATTAAACAAAATTTTAACTCTGCACAAAGATATGTTTAAGCTTGCTCTCTTTCAATAGCTTGCATACTTTGACTTTCATTGGCCTTATATGTTGACCATACAGGAAATTTTATTATTTTACTGTTTGGGTCCCCAAATTTTCATGTCATTTTCTGAAAAATTGCACACATTTCAAGTCTCAATATTTTAGAGTTTCAGGAGAATTCACACAATTTCAAGTCATCAATTACATGAAAACTCAAGACCATAAAAATGTTTTGCTCTAGCCCAAAAACATAGTATGCTTTTTTTTCAACCATCTTTTCTGTTGACAAACTTTGTTTAGCTCCAATTTGCTTTGATTAAATAAAAAATATCTCTAACTAGCTAACCGGGCCCTGGCGCTGCCCGGGAAAAATTTGATGAGCTTACATCACCCATCTGGACATTTTACATTACACAAAGTTTTCTCTCCCGTAAACCATTTGGGTCTTAGAGTTTGGGGTACCCTGGGGTCCAGGGGTTGAGGTTGCAGGGTCATGCTTGTATTAAGAACCTTCCCTGAGTTGGTGGGGAGGTCTGTGCAAAATTTGGTGGAGATTGGTCCTGTGGTTCGGTCGTGAAAAGGGGACCTTGTACCTAATTACCTATGTACTCCAAAACCCAAATGGGTCATGGGAGAGAAAACTTTGAGTAACGTAAAATGTTCAGATGGGTACCTTTATACTATTTAGTTAATTTCCCATGCAGCACCGGGGCCCGGTTGGCTTGTCCATATATAAAAGTGACTGTTTGTATTAATGTACCTATTTACCTATGTACCCTTTTCACGCCCAAACCGCTGGACCAATCTCCACCAAATTTTGCACAGACCTCCCTGCCAACTCGGGGAAGGTTCTTAACACAAGTATGTCCCTGCCAACCCAACCCCTGGACCTCGGGGTACCCAAAACTTCAAAACCCAAACAGGTCATGTGAGAGAAAACTTTGTGTAATGTAAAATGTCCAGATGGGTAACATAAGCTCATCAAATTTTCCTGGGTAGCGCCAGGGCCCGGTTGGCTAGTATAAGTCCCCAGGCCTATATTTCTCCCGAACATAGGTGCTTTTCCTCAATCTTTTTTTTATTTAATTATGATTTTATGCAGTTCATTTTTGTGTAATAATTTGTCTGTCATGCTTAATTGCGCTAGACAAATAAATGTTACCTGCCTACCTACAGTTATCAAAGAAATATTTAATCTAGCTGACCTTCAGCCGAAAAATTGGACACCTTTTTGGGCACCTATTCAGTCTAAATGTATCATGTCCCTGCCCAAGCAAAAATTGCTGCAATAATAATAAATTTAAATTGATCTTTTCATTTGGCAAAAATAATCTTCAGAGGTGCTCTTAAACTCCTTTTGAAGTTTGCATTTTTCTTATTTAACTGGTTTTATGATCAAATTTTCAGTTTCCCAAAAAGGCAATAAATCTCTCTCTCTCTCTCTGATTTTCATCGTGATTAATTGTCATGGTTTTGTACTTTTAATAACTTTTTGGGGTATTTAAAACTGAAGCAATCCCAAATTCATTTTTAATGCACTTTAGATTAATTAAAATCTTGAATTTAATATTATCTGCCTCCACAAACCTGTTTTTGTTCTCTTGCTTGTCCCGAGATTTAAGAAAAGAGCGCGAAATATATTTTTCACATTTCTCTATACTTAACTGATTAACTAAAAATTCAATGAAGTCTCAACACTTTTTATATTCATTCAAAAAGTACAGATCAAAATAATTATGGGAAATTGGTGAATAATTTCTTTGTTGAAGCATGAATTCTCATACTTTTGTCTTAATAAGCACAAAGAGTTTTGGTACAATTCAACAATTTGAATTAAGATTCTCACACTTAGAAGATTTTCAAATTTGTTGTTTTTTGAAAACTTGGATATCTGCACAGTAGACTCTAAACTTTGTTATTTAAACTTAAAATTATATATAAAGAAGGAAAAATATTTTTTCTACTGTTTTTTCAAGTGTATTTTGATAAGATAATTGGGTTTGATTCAAGGTCATAGTTTTGTACAATTACCATATTCTGATATTTGGTTTAAGACCAATTAAGAATCAAAAGCTGGAAAAATTACAAGTTTACTTGTTTTATGGCAGTTTACGACAAAATTTACACCATTAACACATGTATTCCGGTGTGCCATGATGTGTAAACTGGGGCGATACACCTGAAAGCAGGTGGATACACCTGAAAGTTGGCATACATTGTGTCTTATTTTCAATTAGGGATAGATATCAAGTTTTAAATTTGATGAATCCATGAAATGTTATATACAGAAAAATAATAACAAAAAGTAACATTTCTGGGTTGTTCTTAACAACTTATCTCATTTAAACAGGAAAATAGTTTTCAAGAAATTTATTTTTCAGAACACTTTTGACAACTCAAGGAAGTTATTTCATTGATGCATAATTTGAAAGATTTAAAAACTGATAAGACTTATTTCTGTTTGGGTTTTTTTATTTTCACATTTGACTGAATATGTAACCAGAGTGGCCCAATGGTCATGGCACATGACTGGGGACCTGAGGGATTGTGGGAGAAACCTCCAGTCAATCTTTGACCCTGGGAGTCACAAAGGCAAAGTGGTATCGCATTCAACTCACACCAAGACTGCCCGGGTTCGACTCCCGACTTGGTCCATCAACAATCAACATCTCAAAAAATGAATGAAACAACAACATCAAAATCAATAACCACACTGATGGTGCATTTATTTGTTCTTTAAAAAAATATTGGATTTTTGTTGTAACGTCTACATTTGTATTATCAACAATGTCAGATAATGAATTTGAAAGTAAATGTTTTGAATTGAGTTGATTGCCACCAAAAAATTCTAACAAAAGATCTCAGCCAAATTAAAAAGTGTGCCTTAATGATTAACTTCACAAAGCGTACTACAAAAAAGATAGCTTGTATAGAGGACTGATTACCCTAATCCTGAATCAATGTGCTTGAGAGAAAAGTGTCAACTTTACAACAGTTCCATACCAATCTGTGGAGATCTTTTACATAACTCTCACATTTCATCTTAAATAATTTGTAAATTTTTCATGCTTATATACTCTATCGAGAATGACAAATTAAGGCTAATCCCTAAAACCTATAAAGTAAATCCACTTTATCTCTCGAATTTCCTTTATTTATTTTATCTTGCATTTATTCCAATTTCCAATTATATTCTATTTCATGACGTCAATTATTTTGTTAATTAACACTCCTTTGTAACTGATGAGCTGGCTGGCCCGCGATTTGCGTCTCCTTTTTGGACACGCTCTTGACCTATCTTGGTCTGACCGGATCTAACCAGATCCTTCCGGAGAAATTGTCACCAGAATAGATCTGATGAAATTTCCTCGGAACATTTCATCATCCATGGGTCTGCCTAGCTAACAGACACTCCGCCTGCCAGTCCGCTCATCTGTACCTATATATGTATGTGTACCTTATGGAATAAATCAGTTAGCATTCAACTGTCGTATCCTTTCAATCCAGGAGTTCTACCTTTTATTAAACCTATAAGCCTCATTTCTCATCTTGAGATGATGTCAAATTGAAAAATTAATAGAGCCATTTTTCCTGAAATGTTTGAAATATTACAAGCATCACTTTGCTTATTTTAAAACTCTGCTTATTGATGTTGTTACACGTGTTGGAAAAAATTCATTGTTTCAAAAAGCAAGAATTCGAGCTGCATGAAGCATTGAAATTGTTTTATTTCAACTTAAATTGTTCAAGGTATTTCATGTTTCTTAGCTTGACATTTCTAAAGTTTTATTGTTATTAAAGTTCATTTTGTACTACTTTATGTGTATAAAACCATAGCCAATGAATGAATGTTTTCATGGCAGTTTTTGTCAAATGTCTTAAATTGCATTTGATCAGGTGTTCTAATTCTAACAGAACACTCCAATTGGTATTTGAAGAACATTACAAAAACACGCCTTTTATCTTAAATAGGATATTTTTAATGTCCATTTTAACAAAGAAACTTGTTTGGTCGTATAGCTAATCACGATCCAGGGTTTTATCTATGGAATTCATCTTGCTACTGATTGTCATAATGGATATAGGCCCAATAATCCAATCCCACGTTGGATTCAATTTTTTATTCTTTCTCTTATAAAATCAAACGGAAAAATATTTCAGGGATAGTTGAATGGTTCAAAAGAGGCGTTGTTGCATTTTAAAAGTTCCAATAAAAATAAATGAACTCGTTTTTCTTGTATCCTAGTAGATAATCATCTCTGAGCAGAGTTCCTGATTTATAGCATAACAAAGTGGCTGGACAGGCCCCAGGCCAAGAATCTTGGTTGCTAAAGCTACATTCAGGACTTTGTTTTTGGACGTGAACTGAAAATTTTTCAAGTTGGATATAAAAGGTTCTTTGACAAAACTTCATTTTCCACAACAAAGTAAGAAATGATTGAAATGCTTTGTCTTAACAAGGCTACATTTCTTGACAGATTATTTTTTTCTATATCTTTATCATTATAACTACTGTAATCAGAACAAATTTGGTGATGTTATATACCATTTCTTGTGTTCATTCTTTATCATTTTAGTTAAAGATACTTTTTTTTTGCAAAGAATGGTTTTTGCCCGAAGCTGCGGGGCCTCAAGAAAGGTCAACGTCACGACTCGGTGCAGTTTTTTTGTTACAAAAGGTCAAACGATTTGGTTTGCCAGAATTTTAAGATGTCGATCTTAAAATTTTTTTTTTATGAAACTGAAAAATTCTTAAAACTAAGAATTCTTGGTCGGACACACCCCAGATTCCAAAGTCTATTTTTTTGGCAACCCGGGGTCAGACTCCCGGCCCGACGCCGCGACCCCTCGGCCGCGACGGCCTCCCATCCCGCACCCTTTCCTGCCCAACCTCCGGGGACCCGGCGTGCCATGCCTCCTGGATCTAGTACGGGGTAGTCTCTGACACCCATTTTCGTCGGGGCCGACCCCGAGGCGACGCCCGCGCTTGACACATCCTCTGTTGGGCAAAACCGTCTTGTTTCACACGTGTTAGGGTCCGCTTTGGCGTCTGCCCCGCGCGTAACACCCCGAAAGACGACGGCGCCTAAAAAAAATGTTTAAAAAATGGCATCTCTTGGTTTTTTGGTCCAGCCTCTCCGAGGCGGGGGAGAAGAGGATCCGCCCCGAGGAGAAACACCTCGACACCCGAGACATCGAGCAGACCTGCCGCGGAAAACGGCCCGAGAAAGCGTCTGCGTTTGCGTTTGCGTCGCGGACGCCGACGCTGACGCAACGTTGGAAGCAAGGAGGGACCCCATTTTTTTGAGTGGCAAAGGGCGGAGGGCTCGAACGGGAAAGCGAAGGGAGCCGCAACTATAAAGGAGCCGACCGGGGAGGCAAACGGCACAGTTAGTTTCTGAACACTAGCGCATCACCACTGACAAACATGAAGTTCTTGGTAAGTCGATTTGCGTTTTCTTTGTTCTCTGACCGGAGGGAAGAGTGACTTTGTGGTTTGTCCTTGCAGGTTCTCTTTGCCTGCGTCGCCGTGGCCAGCGCCCAGCTGGTGGCCTACCCCAACGGCGCCGTCGTCCCCGTCGACGAGCCGGCCGTCCAGGCCGCCCGCGCCGACCACTTGGCCGCCCACGGTCTCCCCTACGCCGCCTACGCTTATGCCGGCTACCCCTACGCCTACAACTTCGGCCTCGCCTACGCCGGAGGCTTGGTGGCCCACCCCAACGGCGCCGTCGTCCCCGTCGATGAGCCCGCCGTCCAGGCCGCTCGCGCCGCCCACTTCGCCGCCGCCGGTCTCCCCATCGCCCCCTACGCCTACGCCGCCGGCTACCCCGGCCTCGTCGCCCACCCCAACGGCGCCGTCGTGCCCGTCGAGCCCGCCGACGTTAT
>Ga0194133_10006888_pt1 | contig 13809 bp, 9 predicted proteins | sample TA2KigOf40mmetaG_FD_155448 | JGI IMG/M metagenome (GOLD analysis project Ga0194133, IMG submission 155448) | Freshwater microbial communities from Lake Tanganyika, Tanzania - TA2015055 Kigoma Offshore 40m | ecosystem: Environmental > Aquatic > Freshwater > Lake | place: Tanzania: Lake Tanganyika...
TTAGGTTAAATTATTCCTAATATTAGTACAGTGAAATCAAAAATAACATAAGGTTTTTAAGTAAAGATGTTTGTTCAATGGAGCACAAACAACCAAAATTATTACCATCACAAGTTGGTAATAAAATCAACAGATTTACCTTCAGTAGATTCCAGGCTTTTATCTGACAACAGATGGATGAACTTTCAAAGATGTAGGTCTTCAAAAGTTTAAAAAAAGGCTATATCGAATATGACTATATAGACAAATCACATCTGTCAAAAATAATAAGGTTGGTAATTATAATTCATTTCTTTATGTCCTCAACAATGAAGCAAAAGCTGTCCTAAAGAAATTGCTATTGCCATGGGAAAATCTCTAAACTGTAGAATCCAAACAGATTTTTCTAAAATACCTTTCTATTTTCACATCTTTCTTGATTATAGATCTTTTATTGTTAAAACTCACCCCATCATGTTCTATGTTAAACATCTATCAGCACTTTGCTAAAAAGATACAATCTTTTATATTGACAAATTCTCCATTCATTTCAATTTTAGCTGTTTTTACTAAGTAAAAAGATAAGGAGAAGAACTTTCTCAAATTAAATTATTTAATATGGCAAAAAACTCATGTTCTTTCAAATAAATAAATATTATATATTTAAAACAAATAATGGACCAATTTGAGAGTTTGCAAGGCAAACTCAGTTAACAATTCTAGATTTTGACTTTCAATAAGTTGAGAATGACATGATTGAAGTTTGTATAATTCATTTTGAAGTTTGATATTGCACAATTATAATGATGTTTGGTGTCTGAAAGTTCGAAATCAATTTCCAGAATATTTTGGCTGACTTTCTTTTTTCTTTGCAAAAGTATAAACTTCTTGGATACTGTGGTAAGTGGATGTGTAACAATCACAACTTGCTGGAAACCTGAAGGTCTCAATTCCAAATGGAAGATAATATTCAAATGGATTAAAAACCAATAGACGATGGTAAGTGAATTTCTGAACACATTCAGTATCGTAGCAAGCTAAAGTATAGCAAAAATGAAAATTAAACTTAGCTTTGTTTAAAAAAAAGTAAGAATCCTAACCTGGAACCTTGGGGCAGGGTGCTCCACCTCCTCCTTTGCAACGTTCTAACCTAATTGACTGAGTTAGAAGTGTACCTTCTTTTGCTTGGACCTTTTTTTGTCAAAAAATAATTATTTTTATGCAAAGGCACATTATTTTTGGATGCATTTAAGGCCTTTTCAAATGAGGTTAAATTTCGACTTTCTAGAGAGGATTTCATCCGAAGCATATTGACCTATCCTAGATCTCAATACCTCAGCTAATTGCAGTACATTTTTACCTGGTTCACAATTAACCTCCATTCTCCTTTTGAATTTAAGGCTCTTAATGGTTGGACATAATCAACACTGGTTGGACACAAATAGTTTTCATTGGTTAGAGATGAGATTCCAGAGACTGACAATGATGTATCCACTAAGACATCCTGAAATAGTATTTAAATATAATAATCTTTAAAATTCCTATCTGTTTGTCTACATGTAAGGGCTTAAAGATAGTGGTCCTCTTTAGTCTTATTATATCAAGGACAGTTACGGGTAGGAGAGCTTGGGGAGGGAAGGTTGCAACTGCCAGCAAGTTTAAGGACATGGCCGAGTGGTCTAAGCCACTTGACTGGAAACTAAAATCTAAGGTGGAGGATTCAATCCCCTGTCATGGCAGCAATTTTTTAACCCTCGATTGCAAAAAAATCAACAAGACACCCCCCAGTCAGGGCTTTAGAAATCTGCAATAACTCTAATGAGTAATCAATGCTTGAGTCAATACTGCACCAGATTATTATTATTATTAATATGAAGAAAGAAGGTGGGTCCATTGATGCTGAAATGGTAATAAAGAGCCCTGTGCAATTGTGGACCATGGCCAGGACTAAACTTTTAGGCTGCATGGGTAGTTGGTAGTTAGAACCTTTGACCCCAGACTCCTGTAGTTTCTAATTTCTAATTTCTCAAAATTTAGTTTCAATAAGTCCTTCTAAAATGAAATTTTTTGAACAGCAGTATATTGGTTGATAAATATTTTTGTACTTGGCAGAATCTACTATTTTCTCACTGGCTCAATTAATACAAGTCCAGGAATTTTCTGACATTGTGGTTGTCCATAAGGAGCCAGTGTGACTGTCTTAATATTATATGCTGAGCATCAAAAAATAAGGGACTGTTTTTTACTTAATGCAGTTTGTGAAGAATCATCGTTAAATTTTTTACATTGAGTGATCAAAGCTATAAACTTATAACCTAAGATGCTCAACACTTTGTTATAAATGACTATTGATTGAGTAGCCTTCATGTTTTATCCTCTAAATTCTCAGCAAAAGAGTAAAGCAAAATCAGCCACAAAGCTATGAGGTGGATCACAGATGGTAAACTTAACTCTCCGCAAAATTTCTCTTATAACTTCATTTGAAGAAGAAAAAAGAAATGAAAATACAGTCTGGTCCCTTCCTATTTCACATCCAAGTTATATTTTCCAAGGACATATAAAATCCTGTCAAAGTTTGCGCTGGATACTGGAAAATTAATTACTACATTGTTGCCGATTGTGGTTTTTAGAAAAACAAAAAGTTTGCATAAATCTTTGAAAAGAGGAATTATATGTAGATGAATGTACCTACTTTTTTCAAATGAGAAGAATCTATCCTTTAAAGCTTCCTCAAAAACAATTTTTGCACTCGCCATATGTTTAACTCCAATATATATTTACAAGTTGCACACAAAGAATTTCACTTCCTTGAATAATTTGCTTATTTTTTGTGTGTATATGTTAACGTAAATTCAGGAAGCAAAGTAATTACATATAATATGAAATCATACCTTGTACATTTGAGCCACTGCATGAAAGTGATAATACAAAGCACTTTCAATTTCACGTTTTGGATATTCATAATCAAAGAGGCACCATGTTTCAACAAGTTGAACATCCTTCGTTTTGGTTGATGAAGCCCTGAAAAAAGTAGCTTATGAAATCCGCTGGGGCCTCTGGCTATTTCCCTTAAACATTAATTCTCTTAGAACTTCCAACCGCTATTAGGAATTGTAAGAAAATGTCTTTTTTTGAAGAAAAAAGTCTGACGCACTTAAAGCAACTTAATACTATGATGTGCAAACAAATGAAAAAGAAGTTTGAAAATAATACTTTTTTTTGTCACATATTTGTAAATGTAAAAGTTGCAAATCATGTCGAAATAGATCATTTTTTCAGCAAAATTATCAAAATCCATGTTTAGAAAAGTGTAAACTTTTTTAACCGAGGTTTTATTTGAAAATCATGACAAAATTTATAGGTCAAATAAAATGAGGGAGACCTTCAATATTTTTTAACACAGCTTGGAATCAAACGATAATTTTTCTCTCTTTTGTGACAATTTGCAGGTTGATTTTGTTGGAAAAGCTTAGGGCTTAATACCCTCAATCCATTGTCCCATTTAATGTAAGACCATTTTTCAATCAAAAAATATTTGGATAGTTTCTAAATAACCAATCAAAAGCAAGTTAAATCATCACATGAAGACCTTTATGGATGAGTATTTTTGCAATTAAAAATTAGAAAATCCAAGAAGCTAGCAGCCAAACCTTGTATTTTACCCTTTTATTAAATTTTCATTGTATGCCTTGCAAAGTCAATCTTTAAAGGGACATTTTAATCTGGCTGGGAGCCTGGGAATATTTGTTGGATTTTTTGTGGCCATCTGGGGTCAAAGATTACCCGGGGATTCCTTCCGGGGTTTGAACCCCCTTTTGGATCCCCAGCCAAGTGCCATGACCATTAGAACACAGCTAGTTGGCCTGACAAATCCACCTTTTTGACTAAATCAACTGAAATCTATTGTATAGCATGTCCAAATTTTTTCTAATAATTACTGCATATTTTTTCAATTTTTATAGTATGCCTTGCGATTTGTGATCATGAAAAGGTACGCTTTTTTTCAAGTGGTGCTGTAAGCTAGGTCACCCCAGGTGGGACCTACTTGACCACACCCTGACTCCCTTTTTATTTTTTACCAGCTAACCATGGCCCGGCACTGCCCGGGAAAAATCTAAAACATTTTTCGTAAAGCAAAGTTGTTTTCGAGTGATCTCTTTGGTTTTTGGAGCTTGGGATATCTGGGGTCAGAGGGTTGGGTTGGCAAGGTCATTGTTGATGAAGAACCTTCCCTGAGTAAGTACCGAGGTCTGTTCAAAATTTGGAGGAGATAGGTCTGGCGGTTCGCACGTGAAAGAGGGACATAGGTAGGTACAACACAGTTTGTTTTATAAATAGAGACAATACTAATACAAACTATCAATCTGAAGTGGTAGCAATAATATATCTTTTATACAGTACAAGGGGGGTTTTCCGCTGACTGAAATTAGCGTGGATGAGTATTTAAGTCACCCACAATGCAAAATTTATTTTCTAGCTTGTTTTAGTTCCTCCAACCAAATAGTTGCACATTTTTTAATTCATCTATTAAATTTAAGCCACTTACTTGTGTGTGAAGTTAAATGCACAATTCGGAGCTGCATGCTGAACCCCATATTTATCTGGGACCGGAAGGTATTTTGCCAATCCAAGTGTGGAAACATCTGACAGGCAAAGGCAAAAATCGATTCGCAAGATTGCAGCAAATAGTGAAATCTAGTAAAATAGAAAGCAAAATTTTCAAATTTTTGCATATGATGTCCCTTTCAAATGAAAAATTTTCTTTTGCAATTGCCCAGTGATTTTAATCATTTTGAAGTAAATTCTCTTGCTTCATCATGCAATTTCAAATACATTAAATGCTTATAATAAATTCAGAGTGTATTAAGGAATTCAAAACTTACTTTAGTAGTTTATACTTTTGCTTTTTTACTGATGGTAAACAATCATATAATAGGCTAGCTGGCATGCAGGCAGACTGCCTTACCCATAGAGATCGGATGCATAAGGGGAAAGGGTAATAAAAATCAATTTTTGGCTTATGTATAGGTTTACCAACAGCTGACCAAGCTAGGCCGCACTGATTCAGCTGTTGCTAAACCCAAATTTACTACGGTGAAAATTGTGGGCAGTTTGGAATGACCCTCTACTGGCCAATCATAAGAAAAAGATGGAAATGCAACATTATAAGGTCCTGAGGATGGCAATGAAAGACTGGTTCAGTGTTCTCCCAACTAGCGCTCTTGACTTTCTGGGTCAAGCAAAGCCATATGCCTTTTCAAACTAAGACCATCAGGTTGATTTCCTGACAACAATACTAAATGGTAACCTGAGAAGGCTACTCAACCTCATGATGGCTAATTCTTACACCTTTAGAAGAATTATCCAGGTCATATTCTACGACTCAGCGACACACAAAGTTGGGAAGCAAGCCATAGCAGACCGTAGTGATGACACAATCAAACACTTTGACAAATCTCAAGACCAAAGACATGATAAGGTTAATCCTTAAGAAAAACTTTTTTCACATGAAGTATTGAAAAATCTGAACAAATTTTAGAGCTCTATTTATTTTTTATTGACAACTTGTCGACCACTGATAATTTTATTGACTGATTGATTAATTGTAATTTTGTGTCTGCCAATGTAAAGGCAAAAAGCTGTATATTTGGAATAGGCAGGATTCTTTATGCTTGTCATTTTTGAAGATCATGAGTCCTAAATATAAGCTATGAATTGAAATACTCCTGGCTTATGACGGGCAATGCAAAAAATGTTATTGCCTAACCTGTCCAAACCAAATCTAAATTGACCTAACCTTCCAAGACTAACCCTTTGTGGCTTATCAGCGAGGCTTAACCCTGCTGGCTTATCATCCAGGCCTAGTCTCTGTGGGAATATTCCAAGGCGGATCGATGGGAGAGGAGGGTTTTTTTTATCTAAAAAACTTTGATGACATTCTAATGGTAAATAGGCTGGAATAACTTTTGATAATTGTAAACTTAAAAAATAGGAACATTTTTTGAAAACTTACCAATATAGTTCCCATTATAACTTTTACACAATTGATATCACATTTGTAATTTTAACCATTCACAAAAATTTTTTTTCTAGTATTTTTTTATATGTTCACTTTTCGGCGCCTTGATTTGAACTAACGTAAGGAACGACTTCCAGGATTTTCAAACAAACACAATGCCACAAGCAAGGAATAAAAAGAACCAACTTGCTATTAACCGCAAAATGATTGATTTTTGATGAAATGTTTTGAAAATCAAAAATTAAAATAAAGTAATTATCAATATAGGATTTAACAAAATCATTCAAATTAATTATCAAGAATCAAATATCAAATTTAGTTGTTGAAATGCTTAAATGTACAAAATATGAATCAATCAACTCCTTTGGTGAAATATTTTCAGCCAAAACCATTTTGAATACAAAAAATATCCAAAATATTTCTAGTATTGGATTAGCAGTATCTTGCATTTAATTAAATGATATTAATTTAACAGATAACGTAGAGCAAATCTAGTTGTAGCTTTCCTCTGCAATCCTTTTCACTCTCCTGGTCTCCCCCTTGCACTCACAATACATGTCAAACCCCTAATATCCCTGAGCCCTCTCAAATTCCCACTATTAGAGATTGGCCCCGACCCGGTCCAACCCGACCCGAGCATACTTTTGACCAGCAGGAAATAAGAGGCCAACCCACCCTTGACCTGGGTACTTTTTGACTCAACCCAAAGAGATTTTTTTTGACCCAAAGGGGAAATTTTTTGAAAAATTTGACATTTTTAGTGGAAATATTCCAAACTCAAACCCAAACCAGAGATGGATGACCCAACCCTGTTCAAAAATTTTTGACACAAAAAAGATTCATTTGAACTGCCCTGGTTAAATTTTTGTTAATGGTATATTTCCTGATGTCATTATTTTGTGTTTTTTAATAATTATAAATCAGGTTTTTTATGTTTTTTATTCTTTTGTTCATGTGATCTGCACAGCCTTCAATCCCGACTGAGGTAACAATCATGTTACATTATTACTAGGGCAAATCTAGAGGTTATAGATCTGCCCAGACTGGGGATCAAACCCGAGTCTTCGAATCCTCAGCCAGTTTTCATAGCCATGAGCTATGTGACTTTCTTTATGAAAGCTTCAAGAAAAATGCATTTTTGGTTTTCAAGATTTTTCAGTAGATTTTAGAATGTTTTTCAACAACATTATTCTTGGTTTCGCAATACAAAGAAAACTAACCTTGGATACTTTTACTTCCTGGCTTATAGGACACAATTGATAAAAGCTTCCTTCAACACAACAAAAGTCATAATTTCTGAAACAGATCAACATGTCGATTATGGTCAAGAGGATCTCCTTCAAATTTACAAAAATACGGGGAACTTCCCTATTCATTTTGTGTTCAATTGAAAAAGGTTTGTCAAAGCTTGTCCTCAGACCATGACAAAAAAATAACTAAATGTTCGTGTACCGTAAATTGCCTTTTCTTTTTCCTGGTTGTTTTAGTTTTCAAAATGAAATTATCTAAGCAATATTGAAAGAAATGTAAAATAATTTTAATGAAGTCCCATAAAAACAGATCACATTTTGCTTGCAACAGTCCCCTTTCTTAAATCTTGAAAAGGTTTGGTTGTTGAGAGCCAAGCATCAAACCATAAGTAAATTTGTCATACAAGCACTTTAGTGAATGTACTTCAAAATTTCATGTGAAGGTTGTGGATTTAATATTTTTTGGCATGAGTGTTGTTCAAATTTGAATGATGAAAAAGTATTTTTCTAACTGGAAAACAAAATCTGTATGGAAAACTGAAATAACTTTATAGGTTGTCATGTTCAGGATCTTTATGGTGATGACTTGTTACAATAACCAAGACCTTTTGGTCCTTGTCAGTTGTCAAGATCATAGGGCTATGGATAGTAATAACAATACTAATCTTGTGCAGTTCGGACTCATCCAAACTCCAAACTCAGGAATCTGTCATTCAAGAAGATAGAACTTCAGTGTATTCAAAATTGGGCAGGAGCTGTCATGGACCAAACAAACTTTAAGTGGTTTGACACTCAATCGAGTAAAGATAGTGTTGGTGTCAAGTTCAAAAAATGCTCTTACCCTCCTAGTTTTGGAAATTAACCTTATTCAATTGTGCGCTTATTTATAACTTCAATATTACTTAACTTTGATACTTTTTTGACAAACAAATTGTAATCTTACATTACTAAATTTCCTAACTATTGGAGGGCATTCCATGCTCCTATCAAGATCATTTGCTGTAATTTCTATCGCTTTAATTTGGCAATAAAGCCAATTAATGAATGAATGAATAAAGCCACAACCTTAGATTATTATTTCTCATTCAGGTGCCCATGACCTCTCAACCACGACCTCTAGGGACCCTTTTAACCCATGCATGTTGCAAAAAGAATATAATATAATTAAATTCAAATAAAAGGAACTAACGTGCCCTCAAATGATTAACTTTGCATGGTGTACTTTGGAATGAATTCGTTTTTCATTCATGTAAAAAATTAAAACCACATCTTTTTACATACTAATGCAAAAAAGAAACAGAAATGGTAATAAATGTTTAAAAAACATGTTTGATTTTCAGAGAAGGGGATTTAATTCTGTTTAGTTAAATCAATGAAACTGTTTAAAGTGATATTGTATCATTAAAACATTTGAGAGAGAGCAGAAAATAGACAGTATTTTTAAAATACTCATTTTTATCAGTTCACATTCAGAATTAACTGATTTAACTTCTCGAGGCAGGTCCATCCTTACTTGATGAATTGACGAGAACATAAAACAGCCCACAACATAAGAAACATTCCAGACACAAGATGATTGGAGCCAGAACCCATTTCAGAATCAGCAGAACAAATGCAAACTTGAATGGGGTGTAGTCACAAAAGTTAGGATCCTCAATATTATCATAGGTCCATGTTGCATAAGCACCTAAGAAATGTTTAAAAGTTGAAGAATTGCAGCAATGTTTTCAATGATTTTCTTATTACCAAAGACAACAACAGATCCCCAAATGAGCACAACAAATTCTCCAAGGTTTGCAAAAGGTGTCAGACAATCAGCTAGCTTGTCATCATACTCACAGGGTGTGAGAAAGGCAAATAGTTTAAGGCTTGTCATGCCAACCATAATGCCTCCACCAATAACAAGGTAAAGTGGAGCTTGATTCTTGCAGTATTTCTCATCATTATACTGTAAAAAATGTAGCATGAAAATTAAAAACAGTTTGCTATCTTTCAACAGCTATGGTTAATAGTGTGAAATCTAGGGTTTGATTCCTTTTACCAACAGCTTTTTACAAAGGTTACTGCAGGGGATTTATTTTCAAGAATCTTTTCATCAAGGTGTGGCAACTGAAAAATTAGTCTTGAGAAGTTTTTGTAAGTCTATGTACCATTTGGATTGAAATTTATTGTGTTTTTGTATCTTAATATTAGCTAAATTGATTGGATAAAAGATTAATGACAATCTTGCACCCTATCAAGCAAGAAAAAACACACAATCTTGGCCACAGTCAAACTATTGTAATGTGATTTTGTCAATAAATATTAGCTAATTAAAGGGCCAGGAATAGAAGATATAATGAGACTTGTTAAAACTTTTTAGATGTATTTTATATCAATAATTCAGACCAACCTGAAGACCAATCACCAGCATAGCAATGGATAATGCCAGACTCACAATGTTTGGCAGGGCCAATTGCTTCTGCCTCTTCTCACGTTCTTCTGGAGTCTGATTCACTCTTCCACGAATGGCTTCCATGGTTCTTCAAAATAAAATTCTACTATTACAGAAAAGTACAGAAATATTATTTTAAAAAAATTCCAACCGCAATTTTTAAATGGTGACCCAACACAATCAGAGTCTTTCTTCAGAATGGGAAAAAAAGTTACTGAGCTTGTTGCAATCAAGCTAGTTCTTATCTCAAGTAAAGTTTGTCATTGGTGTATAACAGTGAGTAAGATTAGAGGAAAAATTTGCTGAAATTTGAATATTGTTTATTGAGTATTGTTCCAGATCATTTTAGTTTCATCTAACAAATGTTTAACATACTTCTAATATTAGTTTTACTAAATGTAGATATTGAGCTCAGCTTTTCTTAAGAGACCCCTAAATCATAGGACCTTAAAGTTCGGCTAAAGATCAAAGAAACACTCAATTCGAAAAAGATATCTTTGAGTCTTCATATTTAACTTAAGACAATTGGACAAATAGAAGATATTCACAGCATATGTCACATACAAATAAAACGTTGCATCAGAGAGATAAGACTAAAAATAAGTGCATCTAACTTTTGAGGTGTCATGAAACTTCTGAAATGAACTAAGATATTTTATCTCAAACATATAGGCAACATTAACAACAAATGAGTATAAAAGGTGACAACCTTTTTCGGTCTCTGCCCCCTGTTTGCAAGTATGAAAAGGCTAAACTATAACAGAAGGCTTTAAAATACCAATTAAGAGTTAACAAATCTTATAATTAAGGAATCATCAATCCCCATTTATTTTAAAAGTTATGAGAACACTAAGTTGTATTGACAAATCTGGGAACCTCACTTCTAACTGCGATTGGTGTGGCTATAGTTTTGATATTGATTTAGAGGGGATTTTGTTTAGGAGCTGTGATATGGTTTATCTATGCTAGTTTGTAATATGGCTGCTTGCACCTTGGATGTAATCATGTTTGTTGTGAGGCAAGACAATCAAGGTAAGGGAACATCTTAGGCAGTTAAAAATGAGAAAGGATAAGGTAGCCTTTGCAATTTTTTGTGTAAAACAATTAAAGTTGAAACTTTTTGACTCCACACATTCTAGGGATAGGTATGAGTTTGCCAACGAGACTCAAAAATCAACACACAACCACATGCGACCACAGGAAACTCATGAATGAGGAAGTGCAGTTTGTTGTTGTTTGTTTTGGAGGTTGATTTATTGACATCTTTGTAATAAATCAACCGACCTATATTATTTGTTGACAACAACAAATAATTATCAAATGTTTGCTTTGTCAAAAAGTCTACTTTTTACTCCTATCGTCGCAAAAAGTTTGGACTTTTGTTTTGTGCTTTTGAGGGGATCGTGTAGCTTGTGGAGGGTTCTGTATCTTTCAATGAACAAAAAAATGCACATCTACTCAATTCTAAATAACCACACTATTTATAAATTTCAGATGAACTGATATTACTTCTAACAAAAAGGATGTTGGCAATACTTATATGATTAATAATTCTCAGAACAGTTTCTCTTCCCATTAAATTTACCTAAAAATAAAATTATTTATTGTATTTGCATTTGCAACTTTGCATTCACCTTAGAATATTGAAAAACTATGTACAATATGCTATTTCAAAAGTCAATACCACACCAAGTTCAAACTTTGTGTCAGTTTCAGTGACTATGTGTTGCTAGCTAGGTGCCTCCATAACCAATTGGCCAAAGCTGCTTGACTGTGAACTGAGTTTGAACTAAGATCTAAGGTTGTCGGTTCAATCCCAATTTCAGCCCAGAATTGCAAAAAAAATCAGCAAGGCATTCGCAGTTAGGGTAATGTTAATCTGAAGTTAGTTAATCTTAATTATCTGGATTATTATTATTATTATAAATGGAATCAAGGTCCTGGTGTCAGACTTACTTTTAAAATTTTTTGAGGTTGAGGCCACTGTTTATTTGGCCCATTGCTTTGGTGTAGCACGATTCATGATTGAGTTCTAAACTGATCTCAACATCGCCCTTTTGAGATCTCTGAAGGCAGCTTGCGATTGCCCAAAAACATCATGGCTGACTAGCTCATTTTTTTATTCTTACATTGCATTATTACTAGTTCATATACCCCTAGTTCGCCTAACTACTAGTTTGCCTATAACCTACCACATAAGATTACTTGTTTGCCCAGATGATAAACACCACAGGATTAGGTCAGGTCGATAAGTCACACAGGAAAAGGCCATGATGTTAAGCCCCAAGGGGTTAGACTCGGAAGGTAAGCAAAAAAAATAGTTTTAGTTAATTTAAAGTAACCTTTTGGGACCAATTAGTAGGTTGGCAAACGAAGGGTATAGGCAAACTCTCCTAGTATCAAAAGGAGTTATTATCTGAGTAATTTGAAAGGTCAGAGATCCATTTTTAGACAAAAATTGTACTCAAACATCTTGATGCAACTTTTGCAAAGAATCATACAGAATATGATTTTTTTAGGTTGTCAAAAACATTTTTATAATCTGACTAATATTTCAAGCAAAAGATTCTGTCATAATATGTAACTATAATAATTTTTTTACGAGGCGATTAAAATGGAAAATTATTTTTACCTTCCTGAAAACGAACTCTTTTGATATTTCAAATGTAAATTTCACACTGAGGTACTCAACAAACAGTTTCCCAAATGAAATAGATTGAGGTGTAACTCTTTGTATTTGATCGAAAATACGGCTTATCTAACACATGTTTTACACATACCTGTTTTAACACGACGGAAGTAGATAATAACACCTTATCAAGCAGCGGTAACATTGACTAAAATTCCAACACTGATGAAGATGGTTTTGTCACATATTTCCAAGGTCTAATACAAATATAAATTTCTACCTGATCTAGTTTAGGGACAAAAGGGGATACTAAGTTGAATTGATTGACTGCTTTAGTCTTATTATGCTTACCTTACAACAAATTTTCACTTTGGTGTCAATCAAAAGGAATTTGGGTTTGTAGAGCTGCCTATCAGCCACCAGCAAAAAATCAAGAATAATATTATTATAACTTTTATGTCACACCTAAATCGATCTCAAGTATTACACAAATTTCTAAAATATGAGTTTAAAGGACACAAATACTCCCATTTTATGATTTTTCATGATAATTCCGCCACATGAGTTTTCTTTAGTGACTTTTAACTAATACTTCTTTGATTTAATATAGCTTTGAGTCCAAAAGTTTGATTAGATATTGGAAATCAAACTTTTGAACTTAATTCTGTGCAAATCGCTTCAAATGTCCCTTAAGGTAATCCCCACCTAGAAAATAGGCCATATACTTACAACTGTACTCTTGGAGGACTTTTTTATTTGGACTCAGATTGAAAGTTGTGATGATTTACTTGTAAACTGACGAAATAAACTAATGATGGGTCAGGGTAAATTTTTTTAATAGGGTCAGGTCAGCCACCCTGGGTCTTGATAATTTTCCTAAAAAATCCTTTCGGGTGGGGTTAAAGACAGGTTGGCCCCTTATTTTTCCTGCGGGATCAGAAGTATGTCCGTGTCAGGTCAGGCCCATCTCTAAACTAAGCATAACTTCTTATCTATCATTTTTTTGTTTCTGACTGATTCTTTTGCCTTTGCTTTGAAATGTTAGTGGCTGATTTTGTCTAAATTAAATTTTGAAAATAGTATTTTAAAGTTATTGTACATTTTTGTGATCGATGGAGAACCAAATGATAAAAATACAGTATAAATTGAGTAACAAGCTTAGTATTTATCTTCACATCCTGCCTCCTTGCTCAACACGCTATCCTTATGATCATCTGTTCAAATGGCCGAACGACATGTGTTAAAATTACCTAGTGTCACTTTTTAAAGTATAAAAAATGGTTTCATCTCGTTGTGGAATTTGAAGCAATCTACTTACAATGTGTGCCTAAGGGTCCAAAGTACGAAAAATTGATATCTTTAAAGTTTGTACTTCCTAGATGACTACCAAACTGGAACCGCTGGGATTCTTGAGCTGTGACAATTTTGGGTTTTAAGCTGCAGCTCAGGAAGCAGTTGTGTCCCAGAGAAATAATAAATAGGGGTTAAAAGTTGGTGA
>Ga0194133_10006889_pt1 | contig 13807 bp, 24 predicted proteins | sample TA2KigOf40mmetaG_FD_155448 | JGI IMG/M metagenome (GOLD analysis project Ga0194133, IMG submission 155448) | Freshwater microbial communities from Lake Tanganyika, Tanzania - TA2015055 Kigoma Offshore 40m | ecosystem: Environmental > Aquatic > Freshwater > Lake | place: Tanzania: Lake...
ACACTACGATTACTCAACTTCAATCTCACCAATCGCCCCACACATCCTACACTCTTGTCACGATTATCCATACTAACACCTCAGACATATTAAATAATATCTAACTTAATATTATATTACATTATATTACATTATAAAAAATGATAAACATAAACCCAACAAGAGGCTCCCACACTTCTTCAATTATCACCCAATATCACATTATATCCCACACCTCACCCACATACACAAAACCTACACAATCAAACCCAATCAAAGTCCAAAACCTCGTCAATTTTTTTCCCGAGATTTTTTTGACAATTTACCTCCCTCCAGAAAAAAGTACGTTTACCTTTTCAGACCATTCAATTCAAAAATCCAAAAGCTAATCAATCTATTAATCTAATCTATTACGGGGACAAAATCACACCACATACACCACAGGCCCACACATTGCTCTCACATGCATCACATGAACCCACAAAGTGTTAACAAAAGTTCACAGTCAAAAGGCGGTCAAAAAGTTCTCGGGAAAAAACGGGGGACTTTGGACTTAGCCCTTTTTCTGGGGCTCTCCGGGTCAACATTCCAGGGCCTCCTGCAGGGCCCTCCAGAGGGCTCTTTTTGGGGGCTCGATGAGGCCCCCTGCTCTCGTTGGTAGAAACTATATCTAGCTATATAGCGTTAAACCTGAGCGTTCCTGCTATAGGTGGGTAGCGTCTGAGGTCTGTAGCTATGCTGTGACTGATGAGAGGCATGCTTCAGGTTACGTTAGGCTAATTAGAACAGGAAAAATAGAAAATACTAGCAAAATTTAATTTTTAGACTAGTCGTAGCTAGAAGAATAAGATATAAAAAAATTTAATATAAAAAAATTAAAAAATTTATGAACTTTTAAAAATTATATATTATAATTTTAATATATTAAATAATATAAAATATATAAATAAATTATTATATATTATTATTTAATAAAGCTCTTTGAAATCTATAGAAAAATAAATTTATAAAACTTTTCACCCCTTACAAAGGAAAACTTTATGAGAAATTTATATAAAAATGCAATGGTTGATTATATCAAATCTACCAAAAGCCAAATAGTTACTGGTGCAGAGCTTGTCCAGGTTTATAAAACAATTGCTAAAAACAATGGTTTAAAAATTAGCTTGGATCATGTCCCTTTAAATGTCCATAAATTTGCAAAAAAATATGGTGCACCTTTAATTAAAGTAAAAAACAAAAACAACCGCAAAACCACTGTTTATTATTTCAGTTTCTAAAAAATAATAAAGCGTCCTAGTTTTGACCTATAAATTTATTTTTCTATATTTTTTAAATGAGTTTTATTTTATAGTATTTTTATTACTTATTTTTTAAAATATAATTCTATTAAAAAATTAAATTTTTCTACAATTTTCTATTTTTTGAAGGAGTCCAGTATGATTGGAATTAAGTATTGTCTGAGTGCTGATCAGACCTCGTTGTTTGCTGAGATAGTGAAGAGCTCGTATGACGTGGATCAGGTTGAGATGTGTAATCGTATGGGCTTTGTGCCGATTGTTGTGGATGAGTTAGTGGGTGAAGAAGTGGTGATACGTGTGCCGTCGAGTCGTGTGCAGTTTAAGCTGGCGGTTGAAGTTGTAGCTGAGATGGAGAGGATTGGAGGAGAAGAGATGACGTCGATTCAGGCTGAGCTATGGCGTGTTAGGCGTTCCCTCGAGTTGTTGAAATCCAGCAAGGGCAGGTCGGTGGAAGTTAGTGTTGTGTCTAGGCGGGAAGAACAAGACTTACCGAGGCAGGAAGAGATAGTGGAGGTGGTAATGCCGCAGTCGGAAGAGCAGACAGATGTTGAGGTAGAAGAGGAGAAGAGATCTGTTGTGCGGACGATTGATCGAATAAAAGTAGTCGACGCCAAAGTTCGAAAGATAAAAGAGTACGTGAGTGGTGCAGTAATCTGTGATGACGGGAGAGAGCGTTGGATAAATGCTGAATGGACACAAACGTGTGAGTATGTGTTAACACCTGAATGATCTGGGATATAATAGAGATAAAAAGTGTGGTAGCGATGAATATGAATAATGTATATACTGATGAGCAGATTCGAATGATGAAGAAGTTGGTGTTGAGTATTGAGAAGAAGTCGGCGTGGTTATTGAAGAAGAACAGGAATCAGGTGGTATATGATCAGATGATGAATTGGTGGACATATCATTCTGAGACGTCTCGTAAGGTGAAGGCTAGGTATTTGAATGCGATGGAGACAGATAATCTGATGGTGTGTGTGAAGTCAGTGAATGTAGAGCAGGTTAAGTTTATCATATATGGGGGAGGAGAGCATGCTGAAAAGAAGTATTGGATCTTGCATCCGATTGATTTCTTGTCGTCGTGTAGTCATATGTTTTCATTTCATAAGAGATTAGGCATGACAGTTGATCGATGGAGATATGATGTGAATAAGATATAAAAATAGAAAATCATAGAAAAATTTAATTTTTAGAAAAAAAGTATAATATATAAAAAAATTTAAAATTTTATGAACTTTTTAAATTTATATATTATAATTTTAATATATTAAATAATATAAAATATATAAATTATTATATATTATTATTTAATATTTGCTCTTTGAAATTTATAGAAAATTAAATATTTATTGGAACTTTTTCAAAAATAAAACCACTTTTTCCAGGAGAAAAAAATATGAACATGAAAAATGTTTACAAAAATGCAATGGTTGATTACATTAAATCTTCCAAAAATCAAATTATCACTGGTGCAGAACTTGTCCAAGTCTACAAGGTAATTGCTAAAAACAATTGTCGTGATATTAGTTTGGATCATGTCCCCTTAAATGTCCATAAATTTGCAAAAAAATATGGTTCACCATTGATCAAGGTAAAAAACAAAAATAATAGACTAACCACTGTTTATTACTTCAACTTCTAAAAAACCTTTAACCCTTTAACCCTTTCTTCCAATAAATTTAATTTTCTATGAATTTTTAAAAATTTTAAATTATAATTTTATTATAATTGTAAAATAATTTCTTTCACCCCTTACAAAAGGAAAAACATTATATGTTTATTTTGTATAGCTTTTTAGCCGTTTACTTCTTCATCACCTTGATTCAGGCAACTTATCAAGCAATTGTCTTTATTCTTTCAATCGTCACTGATTCACTCTAAGGAGTTTAAGTTGATGGTGATTGGATTTATTTCAATTTGCGTGATTTTTTCGCCTTTGCTTCTAACTGTGATTATTCGACTTAATTCGCTTTAAAACAAAAATCCCTCACGGGATTTTTTTTTATTTGGATTCTGAGAAAAATAGTTTTCGCTACAATTTTCTACTTTTCCCGCATGGGATTCCTAGACGGGATAGCTGCATCTGATACGAGATAGAAAGCGCTAGCGAAATCTACTTTTCCTGTGCGGGCTACGACAGGATGCAGTGATTTCCCTCGTTGGATTCCCTGACGGGACGACGAATAGAAAAATAGAAATTTCTAGCAAAATTTAATTTTTTAGGGTCAGACTTAATATATAAAATTTTTTATATGAAAAAATTTAAAATTTTATGAATTTTTAAAATTTATATATTATAATTTTAATATATTAAATAATATAAAATATAAAAAATATTATATTATTATTTAATATTGATCTTTGAAATCGAGAGAATTTGAAATTCAAAATGTGAAAATTCACAAAATTTTGAATTTTATTGAAAAAAATAAATTTTCCTCTTTTCTTTCACCCCTCACAAAAGGATTCAAAATATGAGAAATCATAATCTTGAAAATTTATATCACACTATGGAAAATGTTTTCACAAATTTAGTATGTTTCACTAATTACTTTATGGAAATCAGTGAAAAATATCGAGGACTTGATGAATTTGAATTAGACGAAGATGATGATGATACAATTATGTTATATTGTAGAAAGGAATTCGGGAATTTGTGTTTTGATAATAAGGGTAATTATGTAATTTCTGTAAATGAGTGGGAGGAATTTCTAAATTATTCAATTCAATTTGTAAAAAATATTATTATCAAAAATTTAAATAAATAATTAAATAAATAATTAAATAAATTAATTAAAATTAAATTAAATAAATATTAAATTATAAAAAAATAATTATCCCCTTAATTGGGGATTTTTTTTTACTTTTTTTTAATTTTAAAAAATTAAAATTTTCCAGAATTTTCTATTTTTCTGAGTTTCCTGCGATAGAGTGTATTTCATGTACTATACGGGCGTCAGCGATTAATCGTATTTATCAGAATAGAAAGTGCTAGCAAAATCTACTTTTCCTGTGCGGGAAGTATTAACAGACTGACAGATTATAGCAGTCGCAATAGTTCCTAGGCTGGATGTATGTTTGACAGTTTCTACCCATGTTGGATCCCTAGCAGGAAGTGTTGCTACCGAGACGGGATAGAAAGTGCTAGCGAAATCTAATTTTTCCCGTGCGGGTTAGATATTGACTGAATTAATCTCAGCGATTCCCTGACTGGATCCCTGGCAGGACGAAGAATAGAAAAATAGAAAATTCTAGCAAAATTTAATTTTTAGAACCAAAGTATAATATATATAAAATTTTTTATATAAAAAAATTTAAAATTTTATGAACTTTTTAAAATTATATATTATAATTTTATTATATTAAATAATATAAAATATAAAAAATATTATATTATTATTTAATATTGATCTTTGAAATCGAGAGAAAATAAATTAAAAATTCAAAATGTGATGACTTTCACAAAATTTTGAATTAAAAATAAATTATCAAATTTTCCCCTTTCTTTCACCCCTTACAAAAGGAAAAGTTATGAGTGACTTACAAACTCTTCAACAACAAATCGCTGCCCTCCAACAACAACTTGCTGATCTTAAGGCTCAATCAAAAGTCAAAAAGGCAAGACCTGAGAAAGTTGTGAAACCATATAATAATGGTCATTACTATCAAATGGTAAACCCTTCAGACGAAGTGAAAGCTCAAATCGCAAAGATTCTAGGTGATGATGAAGTCAATTCAAAATTATCTAAATCACAGCTTGGTCGCGCAATCATCAAACATTACACTGAAAAGTCTGAAGTGATCTTTTGGACACCAAACAAAGAGACTTTAATGTTTGGTCCTGTAATGTCTGGAATTAAAAATGCAAAGGAGTTTGAAACATTTACAAATGTTGAAATCTCTGCATTAATTGATCTTGGTCATGGATTTGACACTGAAAAAACTGGTCGTGTCAAGGTTGATGAAATTGTGAACTTTGCTGAATTTGTTGAATTGGAAAAAGCGCAAGCTGAATTCAAAAAACTTTCAGAAAAAGCTGCACAAATCAAAAAATAATTAAAGCTTAATTTCCCCTGTAGGAATATAAATATGAATATTTTTTCTTTTATTTTCTTTTCACTATTTATTTCAATTTTTGTTGCGATATTTAGTGGACGCGCTGATTTAACATTCTTGTTATTACCCGCACTGGCATCACTATTCCTGTGGGATTCACCCTCTTCCCCTGGTGACGAGACATAATCCCCCACTGACAAATCCCCCTCACCGGGGATTTTTTTTTATTCAAAATCTGACAAAAATTAAATTTCGCTGCAATTTTCTACTTTTCCTGTGCTGACATAACAGCATTTCCCAGGCCGACAGACGCCTGTATTGTCAGGATAGAAAGTGCTAGCGAAATCTATTTTTCCTGTACGGGAATCCCTGACTGACTGACGATATAGAAAAATAGAAAATTCTAGCAAAATTTAATTTTTAGAACCAAAGTATAATATATATAAAATTTTTTATATAAAAAAATTTAAAATTTTATGAACTTTTTAAATTTATATATTATAATTTTATTATATTAAATAATATAAAATATATAAATTATATATTATTATTTAATATTTGCTCTTTGAAATCTATAGAAAATTAAATATTTATTGGAACCTTTCTTAAAACAAAACACCCTTTTCCAGGAGAAAAATATGAGCATGAGAAATGTTTACAAAAATGCAATGGTAGATTACATCAAATCTACATCTGTCCAAGTTCCAACATTCAAATGTGGATATTGGTATGGTAATTTACATCAAGTTGTTACTGGTGCAGAACTTGTCCAGGTTTATAAATCAGTTGCTCAAAACAATGGTTTAAAAATCAGTATGGACCATGTGCCTTTAAATGTCCATAAATTTGCAAAAAAATATGGTCTACAACTGAAAAAGGTAAAAAATGAAAATAATAGACTAACCACTGTTTATTGCTTCAACTTCTAAAAACCTTTAGCCCTTTAACCCTTTCTTCCAATAAATTTAATTTTCTATAAATTTTCAAAAATTTTAAATTATAATTTCATTATAATTTTAAAAATAATTTCTTCCACCCTTTTAAAAAGGAATAAGAATGACATTCAAGTCAAAGATGATTGAAGACGCCAAGTTCGAGCGTAATGTATTGACAGTTAAAGAAATCACCTATGGTCGTGAAGATGATGATTGGGGTGACGAGCCTGTCTATCGTGAAGTGTTATCTGATTGCACCAATTGTGGGTGGGCTGCATCATGGTGTACCTGCTCAGACGCTGAAAAGAGAGTCATGCGTAAAAAGGCAAAATCCCGTGCGAGAACAAAAAGCGGCGACAAAATGTTCAAGAGATAATTGAGTCTTGCTTTTCCCTCACGGGATTTTTTTTATTTAGATTCTGAGAAAAATAGTTTTTGCTAGCACTTTCTACTTTTCCAGCACGGGATTCCTAGACGGGACGAAGAATAGAAAAATAGAAATTTCTAGCAAAATTTAATTTTTTAGAGGCGCCAAACTTAATATATAAAAAATTTTATATGAAAAAATTTAAAATTTTGTGAATTTTTAAAAATTATATATTATAATTTTAATATATTAAATAATATAAAATATAAAAAATATATTATTATTTAATATTGATCTTTGAAATCGAGAGAATTTGAAATTCAAAATGTGAAAATTCACAAAATTTTGAATTTTATTAAAAAAAATAAATTTTCCCCTTTCTTTCACCCCTTACAAAAGGAAAAAACATGAGTCAAATAAAAGCATATCATTGCCAGCAACAATTTTTTAAAGTAGTTTCAGATTTAATGGGATTTCAAATTTCAAATCATTTATTTTGCGACAGGAACTCAGGCACTTCAAGAATGAGAGTCTGTTATGAAAATAGCCAAAATTTAACTGTTAAAAATATCATCGATAATCAAGACTTTAAAAACATGAGTAAAAGTGATAAATTTACAGTTATTGGTGATTTTTATTTAAAACAAATGGCGTCAGGTTATATTGTAATAGATAACAAATCTGGATTTTATCCTGCATACAGTGGAAAAACACCTAAACATTTGGCTGAATTATTCTTAAAAACTTATAATCAAAACAATGATTATTATTATGACAACGGATTTGTAAAAATAAATCCTATTAAATGGAATTCAATTAAAAATCAAAATCCAATTATCAATAAAAATACAATTGGAAATGTTCTGGGCCTTTAAAAGTATAATTTTAACAATTATTTTTGGTTAATCTTTAAAATCTAATTTTTTAGATGGATAAGAATTTTTAAATTATTCAATTCAATTTGTAAAAAATATTATTATCAAAAATTTAAATAAATAAATTAAATATTAAATTATAAAAAAATAATTATCCCCTTAATTGGGGATTTTTTTTTACCTTTTTTCAATTTTAAAAAATTAAATTTTGCTAGCGTTTTCTACTTTTTTATAATTCCCCCGATAGATTTAAAAATAAAATATAAAAATTTAAATTTTCGTGAATTTTAAAAATCTTTAAAATATAATTCTATTATAATTTAAATATAAAAATTTAAGTTATTTGTCTAAAACTTCAACTTCCCACACCGGAGTGATTTCTATGCTTACACCCAAGCGCAACAAAATTCAGACCAACGACATCAGCTTTGTCCGTGGACAGATCAAAAAGCTTCAAAAGCTTGATTCTCATACGCCTTCCTTGCAGAGAAAGCTGATGGCATTGCATTCCCTCATGAGCGAGCATCAAGCCATTCAGAGCAGCAAAACTGAGTGGGACAATATTTAATATCATGTCCCTACTTGATTTGTTCATCGTTACCTCCGGGGGAGTGATTTTCTTCGGATTGCTCATCAACCTTCACATCAGTATGACTAAAGGATCATGGTTCAGATAATGATAACCCTTACTTATCTTTTTGCATTGTTTATTAATTTATCGTTGATTTTTGTAATTAAGGATTTAGGAAAAGAGAGAAATTAAGAATGAGTGAATTTAAGACAGGTGATAGTGTTTGGTTAAATTGTTATCCAACCTGGCAGAATCAAATTGGGTTTGGTGTGATTAAAAGAATCTTTTCGACTGAAGAGGGCGTCTGCTTTGAAATACTGGATGAAATTAATGGTGGTCTGCGTTTAGGCTTAAGTAAAGACGTGATTGAAAAGCCGACGGGTCGTATGATTAGCTCCTATGCTAAAGCTAAAAATGAATTAAGTGATTTACATGACAAGGACAAAAAGAAGAAATGACAAATCAAATAGCTAGCGACATCTGTCTTTTTACTGCTTTTTATGCTGCTTTATGGTGGCTGACATATCTGTGTATCGTGTTTATTACCTATTATCATGACTGTAAGAAATAGCTGAAATTCCTAGGTTGGCCGAGGTGGGAAGAGAAAAATAGTTTTCGCTAGCGTTTTCTACTTTTTTTAATTTTCCCGTGCGGGCTTAAAAAGAAAATAATAAAAAATTAAAAATCTCGTGTAAATTTAAAAGCTTTATAATATAATTCTTATATAATTTAAATATAAAAATTTAAGTTATAAGTTCTTTGAAAAAACAAGCAAACAACATCCACACACACGCAAAGGAAATTGTATGACAACTCTTAGTCAAAACAATATTACCGCTTCTTCCTCTTCTTCAACAGCAACAACCAAGCGTTCACGTACACGCCGCGTTGTTACTTTAAACTCAACAAACCGTACGTTAGAAAGTGCAATTAACATGAAACACAACTTTTTAGTTCGTTCTATTCCATTGCAAAATGTTCTTGACAATTGGGCAAGAACAGGTGGCGTCACATCGAGACGTGAAGCATTGGGCTGGTACAAAAGCAAGATGCTAGAGATGAGCTATGCAGGTCATCCTATGCAAAATGATAGGGTCGCTGAATTCATCGTTCAAAGATTCCTTCAAACACGTGGTAAACGTCTGTCACGCGGTGTTTATCAGATCATTACAAATTCACATCGTAATTTAGGTATCAATCCTGAATCTCGACAAAACAAATATGGTGTAATGGTATCACTATAATCGTGTTACCGTTCATTAACAACAAAGGAACTAAATGCTGATATTTATCTTAATTTACGGATTGATTGGTCTCTTGACTGTAGCAATCGGTCGCGACATTTATAAAACATCTAAGCGACGCCCTTTTTACTAAGGAAAGAAAAATGTCAAAAAAAATAAAAAAGCTAACAAAGTACATGAATGAATTGAAGCCCATCTTATCTCAATATAACGTGATGCTAAACGAAATATACGAGGAGACTGATTGGGACGACACTCGATATGTTGGTGCAGTGTATCGTAAGGGTGATCCTAAAAAAGATCTTAATACTCTGGAATACGAGTTAAAGCTTTTTAAAGATCATGTTGAAATTGATTTCGATCGAGTTTTCGATTCCGAATGCGTTTTCTATCAGAGGACGGATTATTCAGATCTTCCGGCACTGGCAAGTCTAATCGGCGAAAATTATAATAAATAGCAATTTCGATAAAATACAAATTCCGGTCATGGACGTCGCCTTATGGCGATTTTTTTTGCTTAAAATCTAGCTCTAAAAAAATAGTTTTCGCTAGCGTTTTCTACTTTTTCTAGTTTAGTTTAAAGTAATTAAAGAAAATAAATTATAAAATTAAAAATTTCGTGAACTTTAAAAAGCTTTATATTATAATTTTTATATAATTTAAATATAAAAATTTAAGTTATGTTTCTTTGAAAGCTTAATGCTTATCATCAACCCCTTACATAAAGGATACGTTATGAGTGACTTACAAACTCTACAACAACAAATCGCTGCTCTCCAACAACAAATTCAAGACATGAAGACAACTTCAAAAGTCAAGAAAGCAAGACCTGAAAAGGTAGTCAAGTCATATGCGGGTTTGAATGGTCATTACTTCAGCTTCGATAGCAATGATGAAAATATTCCTGCTGAGATTCGTGAAGGTGTATCAACACAAGTTGCTGAACTCTTAGCTACAAGTGAATTGTGTGCAAAGCTTGAGAAATCACAATTAGGTCGTGCACTCATTGTTGAACAGAAAAAAGGTATGATGTATTTCTGGACACCAAATCAAGAAACTTTGATGTTTGGACCTGTAATGGCAGGAATCAAGAATTCAAAGGATGTTGAGTTGTTTCACATTGATTTGAAGTATATGACTGATTTAGGTCATGCATTTGATACCGAAAAGCTTGGTCGTCTGGAACTCGATAGAAGAATCAAGTTCGATGAATTTGTTGCCCTTGAAAAAGCTGTAAATGAACTCAGCAAATTGCAAGAGAAATCTGCTGAAATCTCTGCAAAAACAAAAGCTCAAAAATAAATAAACCTTCAATTCCCTCCAAGGATTAAAAAATGATTACAAAAAAACCAAATACAACTGTACGCACAAATCAACATCGCAATCACTCATTCAACCTGGGTGATACCAATCGCAACTTCTGGGAAACCGCTTTGGCCTTCGCCATCAACAACTTCCTTCCAATGACTGTCGCTGAAATCACCCAATTCAGAAATGATTCGCGTGAAATGGGACAATCAAACCTAACTGAAGCCACCGTCAGTAGTGCTAACGTCGCTGAAGATCTAAAGGCAGCGTGCCTTGTCGGGATTGTGTCTGAATCCAGTGATGGCTGGTACTTAACCGCAGCCGGACGATTGCAAGCTGACGAATTCCTGAACTTCTAAATTCGATCAATCCTAGACGGGATTAAGGCGTCACCATTGGTGGCGCTTTTTTTTTACTCCGAATCTAAAAAATTAAATTTCGCTAGCGTTTTCTACTTTTTCTATTTCTCTAGCGTCTTTAATTAAATTTAAAATCACGTGTCATTTAAAAAGCTTTATGATATAATTCTATTATCACCTACAAATATTTTTCTTTGAAAGGAAAAAATATGAAAAGTTTATATAAAAATGCGATGTTGAGTTATGTGAATGAATGTTATAATGAGACCTGTAGTTTGGTTGAATTGGTGGAAGTGTATAAGGATATTGGAAGAGAAAGAGGTATTGATTTAAGGTTTGTGAAAAAGCGTGTTGAAAAGTTTTGCCGTGAAAATGGTAAGAGTGTGAATGAAATTGAAGTTGGTGGAAGTGTATTGAAGGTAAAAGGATTTTATAAGTTTTAAAATTGATGTGTGTTGTGTGTAAAGTCAGGTTTGATTTTTATTTAGATGTTAGAAAAATAGTTTTCGCTAGCGTTTTCTACTTTTTTCTATTATACTATTTAAAAGTACTTTTATAAAAATTAAAAATTTCGTGCACTTTAAAAAATTGTATATTATAATTTTATTATAATTTAAATATAAAAATTTAAGTTATAAGTTCTTTGAAAAAACAAGCTAACACCTACACCCCTTACGCAAAGGATGCAACATGAACAAGCATGATGCCATTTACTTCCCAGAATTTGACGCTAACACACAACTTATGGATGCCTGTCCAAATGGTCCAGGTAGTTCATATGACGCAGTCAATTACACTTACAATGATAATCCACGTTTGAACGAGGATAACACGTATTGTATCATCATGACAAGAATGGCAGATTTACCCGAGCATTATTGCTTGGTGCTGCAATCAGTGTCAGGCCACAAGGTTTTGTTTAACGACATTGTAAAATGGTCAAGAGCACAAGCCTTAATTGAGCAATTCGAAAATGATTACCCAATCATCGATTTGCAAGATTTACTATAACCATAACACCACTTCGAAAGGAAAAGCTACATGCTACAACGAAAAATCAAATCCCGTAGTCCTCGTTTGACTAACTCTGCTCTAGTGTCTCAGGTCGATCCATTTCGTATTAGCTTCAACGGAGCTCCTCCTTTAACCATCGAGGAATACGAAGATTGGGCTGAACGACAAACAGCTCAATATCTGGCCTATCACCAATCCACTTCATCTCAACCCTCAAAAAGGAAATAACCAATTGAAATACTCCCACACACATGTGATGCTGAATTGTCTTAAAGCAATTCCTTTGTCTCGTATCTCAGCTAACGATCCTAAGCACTATTTAACCTGCTCTAGTGACATGTTAATCGACGCATATGAACGTGTATCACTAGCAAACGGGTGTAAAGCTCCTCGTAAATACATGAAAAAAAAGGTTGACAAATTCATTCGCAAAAATGGAGGCGTCCCCGTAGAGAGTATATACCTGGAAGCCTTCAAACAGACAATCTCCGTCAAGGGAAAGTTTAAATTCCCTAACGAGCTAAGTGTCTAAAAATCACAACACTTTCAAAGGAATAATACAAATGCAAAACTTAATATCTAAACTACCTGAGAAATATCAATGGTCTGTTCATAATTTAATAGGACATCCTATAAGTGAAATTTTTCATATCTTAGGACTTGAAAAACTATCTAAACAAATACATGATATTACTTTACCGCCTTCGAAGGCAAGCCTTCTTAAAAAAGTTGTAATGAATGCTAAATGAGACAAGTGTTCTATGGTTGTTGAAAACCAAACAAAATAAACTTAAAAAAGGAAAATGATCATGGATCGCTTTTTAAACCTCCAAGAAAAAAACCAAAAACTTTATGATATATGTACACGATTTGAAAAAATGTTTGATAGAAAAATACTTAAAGTGAGTATTCTCAAACCAACATCAAGCTGTAGTAACCTGAGGATAAACATCATCGATAACAGAAATGGCATTTCTTTGAGTATTCCTTATGATTTGGAATTTACTAAAAAAGGTGTAGTCTTTAATACACCTGAAAATCAAATCTTTCTATCTACCTTAAAAGGTGTTTTCTCAAACCAGAATACTTTAAATTTTTATCCGCAATTATTTCAAAAAATTAAGATTGCAGATAACACAGATGTAGATCAAGTGTTTGAAGAAATCTTGGCAGGTTTTAAAGCTTGTTCACTAAGTGAACAAGTCAAAAAAAGTTTAAACAAGTAGTAATATACTTTATTAACCACAATGTTTTTAAAAACATACAAAAAAGTAAACTGACGCCAGACGTAGCCTGGGCACTAATGATTATTGGTAATTTTATCCCTAGTTTCTTTTTAACATTCTCTGAAATGGTTTTGATTACAGATAAAAAAATAAAAAGAAAACAAAATAAAAATTAAATTTTGCTAGCGTTTTCTACTTTTTCTAATAAAGTACTTAAAGAAAATAAATTATAAATTTAAAATCTCGTGCACTTTAAAAAATTGTATATTATAATTTTATTATAATTTAAATAATTTTAAATAATAAAATATTTGAATTATGTGCTCTTTGAAACAACGAGAAATAACCTCAACCACTCACACAAAGGATAAGCACATGCTTACACAACACCAAATCGATGCGATTGAAAGCATCAAAGCTCTTGAAGTTGAAGATACTCTTGGCTTCACACGTTCTACTCAAATTGAAGCTGTAGAAATTTTTGCCAAATTCTTAAATGATTCAGGTTTTGATATACCAGGTGTTATTAAAGCTGGATCTTTTGAAGCACATCGAGTTCATATCAACTT
>Ga0194133_10006890_pt1 | contig 13803 bp, 7 predicted proteins | sample TA2KigOf40mmetaG_FD_155448 | JGI IMG/M metagenome (GOLD analysis project Ga0194133, IMG submission 155448) | Freshwater microbial communities from Lake Tanganyika, Tanzania - TA2015055 Kigoma Offshore 40m | ecosystem: Environmental > Aquatic > Freshwater > Lake | place: Tanzania: Lake Tanganyika...
ATGGAAGGTTTTTATTACTCCAAAAGAATAATCAAATTGAGATTTTGTGAGCTATAACTGAAGTGTCATCTATGCACACAGGAGATGTTTGTTCCTTTAATTTCTTCTGTTCAAATTGATGTTCAAGAACTAATGGAGTTTGTAGACAGCGATTCTATAAGCCAGGTCAGGAATAATCTAAATGGGTTAAAAAGATTAAAACAGATAAATACAAACCACCACCAATGTAAATGCTTTCTAAATAGAAATTGATGCTGTTTTAAGAGCGAAATTTTTGATAACTTGTCAGTGAATGAGAAAAACAATTTGCAAATAGTGCAATTTCTGAATTACTCATGACAAGTTGATTCTCCTCAATATTGATTTATTCAACGTTTATTTTTTGATAAAAAAGATGCAAAACATTCTTCTTTGGTGAAACTTGCTCAATTGAACTTCTGAAAATACAACTTAATTGGTTTATCAATTTTCATTCATTTTGGCAAGCAGATTGTAAGACCAAAAACTGAAATGTGAATAAGAATGTTTTGTCTCTAAAATTATCACATTTCACACAAAATGCACAAGCAAAGTATTTGCTCAAACACTTAATCAAGAAATTTTTAAATGAAAAAAAATCTCACTTTATTCACAAAATGATATCATTAACCAGCTAGATTTGAGTCTAAGAATTTTTTTCATTTTGCCATGAACTATCTTGAATGATGATTAAAAAATATTTTCTTTGTTCATAAACCTTTATGCTAAAAATAAAACAGGATGAAAAAAGTTCTTTTTTCTCGGATAAAGTTCACAAACTTGAATAATTTCACTGCTTCCATTGGAGTGGATTCAGGTCTTGGGCAGCGCTTAATTTTCGAACAAAAAAGTTCTTTTTTTTATTTGGTGCAAACTCAATTAAAAACTCTTTTTCGTGTGGTTCAAAGTCTCAGACTTATCATCATCAGCCGCAAGAATGAAAATTAGAAATGATACTTCGAAGGACCAATTCGAGAAGTTTTCTTGATTAAAACTTGTGTTTATTTAAATAATGGTTAGAATTAACTGACTGAAATAGACAACTTTTGACATTTAGCTGATGATGAATATTACTCATCTTTTTTTAATTGCTTGAGCTCAAGCTAATTCACTTTCTGAATCATTCACTTAGCAAAAAATATTCACATGCATACATCAAATTGAAAATTCATTATTAAGCCAATCATATTAAAAATCCACTTGACAAAAACAAGCTTGTAGAAAATTAATTTTCCTTTATTATTATTGTTTTTCTATTTTTTTTCTCCCATGCACATTTTAGGATGCGAATCAAAAACAAATTGAAGAGATTCCTCTGCAGTTAAGAAAGCCCCACTTGTCATAACAACTCATTTAGTGAATGTTAGCAACAAAAACCTCATTTAGTTTTATAGTGTGAGTGAGAATGTAACCGTGAGAAAACAAACAGACATTTCCTACTTATCCCATTTGTGTTTGAAAATAAAAAAAAAAAGCTTCAAAAAATTGTAAAGAAGAAGGGAAAAACCAACTTATCTACGCAATCACACAGTTCTGAAATTACTCTGGCCAAAATCAATCAATCAATCAATAAAAAGCACAATTGTGTCCAGGTGAGTGGGTGATTCCAACTATTAAAGAAAATGAAAACTGTGCAACATGGCAAAAACTGATTAATTATTAAGTGTGCTACTCTTTTGGTTGCTGTTCTTTTTTCATGGTATAAATTTCGATATCTGGCACTTACTTTTCTTGACTTTGTCAAACAAGATTTTATTGAAATTTATGGTGAATGGTGTTTGCTATAAACTTTAAGACTATATATCTACCTACACTAATCAAAGAGAAAGCTCTTTGAATTTTTTTATTACTAATTTTGACCAATGGTTACTATAACTTTCAATGGGGTAAAAAACATTCATCATATCTTTTAATTCTATCATGTAAAGATCAGCTTGGCTTTTGTGCAGCAAGCCTTTTTTCAACTGCAAGCAATCAATCAAATCAAAACAGCCATTCTCGAATAAGTTGTCTTGTAATGATGCTGTTTTAAGTGTTATTTTTTACTTGTTTGGTTTTTTTAATTGCAAATGATTGAAGCAAAAACATAAAGTTGTCAAACCAGGACATGGATGATCATATAAATTCACCAACTGTGTTACTCTTTATAATCTATAAGGCTAAAAAAAGTTTAAATCCTTGTATAAACTTACAGAGGTCTTAGTGATACTATTTTAGACCTTTGAAAAATCAGACATGTTTAGTTTTAAGTGTTTTAAAACCACAATTTTTGCTCAAATATATAAGCAAGAACCTAACTTACTAATCTCTCCACTCTCAACAAAACTTAAACAATAAAAAAAGGATATTTGTTTGACTTTTTAACAGAAATTATAGATCTTTTAAAGCTTACAGATGAGTATACATTTTTCTTCAGATTTTCTCCATAATAAATTTGGGATTTATTGATGCGAATAAAACAGACAAACTGCCGTCCACTGACATTTTCAGAAAAAGTAAAAGATCTACAATGATTTTCAGCAACATTAGGTCTGGGTTAAGTATTTTTATCCTTGGGGTGGCAAAAAAGTCTCACAACAATTGGGGGTTTCGAATTGATCTAAACATTACAAAAAGATTGTAAGTAAAATTAAGATCTTATAATTATAAGCTTCAAGAAAGGTGGGATAAAATTTTGATTTTACACTGAGCAGAAAAAACTAAGAAATAATTTGAAAAAGTCTTCAACTGCATGTTGTTCACAATCAATCAGCCATTTAACGGTTGACATATGAACCAATTTTCTTACATTCTTTTCACTTTTCATGTGTGTCTGTGTGATAGTGTGCATTTTATTCCCTCCTGAACAATATTAAGTTAACTGAGATCTGCTCGAATTTTGCAAATGGCATTTTAACACCTGCCTACCTGATTGCTGTGCTGTTTTCTCCCTTGAGACTTATTTTCTTGCACCAGCTTGATTTCAATCACTTTTCTAATTGTAGAATATTTAAAAAAACATAATTGAGTTTTCAGGTCATAATAACAGACAAAAAAACTTAAAAATTATAGTGACACAACAATAGATTTAAATCTTCTGCACACTGTGCAATTTCTGCTACAGCACATTATGCAGCTTACTTCTGCATTCAATGTAAAAAATTTTATTGTAACATTATTATTCATGTCGAAGGGGGGTTATTTCATTTCAAGACTGAAAGTTGCAGCAGAAAATCTCGATTCTTATCCTCTTATTGTTTTGTTTTTAACAATCTAAAGCTCCATTCAAGGGGGAATAAACTTTCAAGATTTTTTTCCATGTGTCTTATTGCAATTTAAAGGAAAAGGAAGTTGGTCTTAATCCGTTTGACTATGGAGGCCGTCATAGCAGTGATGCTCTTGATAGCCGCATGGGGCCAGCCAACTCCGGATCTATGGAAATGATGCAGTTCAGGCAAAGAACGGGGGTACAAAGAACAGGATCGACGGATGGGACTGTCGAACAGATGTACAAGTCTTTGGATAGGTAAGAAAAAATATCTTTTTTTCATTTCATTTCATGTTAATTTTTGAATTTTCAACATTTGTGTCTGGATTTTAACTGGTTTTATTACACGATCAAATAAGGTTGCTGTATTTGGTGCAATAAACTTGCAGGAGAGGGACAGTGCAGGGTAGTGTTTTGGTAGTGTGTGGAGAGACAGGGAGTGAGGGGATGTGGCTATACATCCTGAGTTTCCTGGAATGTAAAGAGGTTCAGGGCAGATCCAAGGAAGGTGGGAGGGTGCAAGGGAGTGTGGTGAAATTCAGGTTATTGTAGGAAAGTGATAAAGTATGAAAATGTGGTGGAATTTGCTGGTGGTGTAGTTCTGTTGAGAGAATGGGGTTGAATAGTGGTTTGGGAAAGCTTGGGAGGTACTGGAAGTGTGAGGAACGGGATGAAAGGGGGAGTTTGAGTGGGTTTGTTCATTCCTTGCAAGGGTTTCTTTTTCTTGTATTTAGAAATGATCTCCAAAGCTCAATTCAAATTGTAATTTAATTAGAATATATTACATGCAGCAAGACACAATTCAAATATGCAGAATTTGATCATTCTTAATATTCCTTCACTAAAAGATTGATACTCGATACATGTTTGGTCTAAACAAGACCAAGTAGCCTTTAATATATGAGTTTGCTGCAAAAAAATTTGTAAAAAAATATGACTTCATTGTTATAAGGATGACGTAACAAACTTTTTAAACTTCTATGAAAATAGTTAGTTATCTCTACCATTCTATATAAAACAAGTTCTTTTTAAAGCTTTTTTATTCATAGTTTGAGTTGTTTGTTATGCAGCAAAACAGTTAGCTTTTTCTTTTGTTCAAAAAAGGATCTTTCTATTTCATACTTTCAAACAGTGAAGAATAATGTCTCATTTTGAAGCACTTTACGCTAGCGTTTTTATTTGCCTACTTCCTGGACCTTGAAAGTTTGAGATTATGTTCTTTTTGTGCTGTTATGCTGTGCCAATTCATGACAAAAATGACCAATAATAAGGCGAGGGACTGAATAATATTTTACAACCAGGAAAGAAATATCTTCATAGTGGCTCAACCAAAGCCTTTTGCATCATAAAACCATTTTGCAGTGTGGAAAAATTGAGCATTAAATCTTTAAGCCTTAAAGTGAGCATCTCTTTGGTCTTTAATCCTTTACCAACAACTTGTGAATTTTTCTCTTCAAATGTTTTAATTTGAAACACTTATTCCAGATTTGGAAGCTTGGACAGCGAAGACACCTTTTTGAGCTGTAATTCCCATCCGTTTCCATCGCAAGGTTCTCTTGCAGGTCTTGAAGAGTTAGCTGCAATGGGAACCATGGCACCCAATGGATCCATGCCGGCAGTAAACATTCCTAGCTTCAACAGTGCCATGGGGTACAGTAACCCAATGGACTCAACAACCAAGTAAAAACTTAATTTGCACTGACAGTCTGTGATAATTTGAGACTTCTATTTCATAAAATTAAGGAATATTAAAAAAACAAGTTGGTTAGTAATTTCCCATGCAAGCACAAAGTAACTTTAATGCTGAATGAGGACTTATTTTTTGAGCAATGTTTGGCAACTAAGATCAGAGATGGCTTGGGCAGGGGCTTGAGCCCACCACCCTTAAATTCTCAATCAGACTGTTGGGCACAAGGGCCAAATGAGTTACCGTGGCTAAAGGAAGTTGGTTAAGAATTAGGAATTCAGGGTCTAATCCCAGGTAGGTCAGATATCAAACTTTTAACCCTTGGATTAACCCTTGATTTGAAATCTCATGATGATCTTCTGTGCATTAATTCAAATGATAAAATGCCGCCACTAAACATTAACCATATCATTTGGCTAAATGATTCCCCATTCCATAGTTTAAACCAATCAACAACTTTTAAATTTGTAGTTGTTTTATAAAAGAATGGATTTCACCTCCCAGACTTGTAGGACAGGGCTAATATCTCATTAATTTTTTCAATTGTGAACTTTGTCTTTTATGCAACTAGCAGAAAACAAATAAATAATATACCAATCAATCAATCAATGGCCAGTAAAAATATGGATTAAAATTACAGTAAAGTTTCATGCATTTATTGCAATATGAAATGAATGAGTTCAATAAAATACAAATACAAAATACAGTCTTTCAAAGCAGGAACACTTTTTGAGATAATATTTGATCTATTTTCCCTCTCTCTTGGTAAAACTTTTCTCCCTCAATGCTACATTAGATATTCAGTCAATGCAGACAAGGCTAAAAATTATTCCAAACAACCAAAACCATCTCACCCTTCTTTTTTACTACCCGCACACTCTCCAAGTTATACATTTAAATACATGTTTTCTCCCATGATTTTTGGTAATAACTAGAAAAAAGCTGTATTTATTTGCCACAAAACTGCATTGCCCAAGTGTAATAATTTCACAGTATATTTTCCACAATACAAAGAGTTTCCATTTAATTAAAAAAAAGCAAAAGCAAAAAAAATGGGGGGAAGAAATTCTGCCGCAGTTTATTTACTGCCTACTTGAAAAGTCCTATTGTACAGAAGTGGTGGAACCATTGAAATCAATTGAACAAGCATTTAATTCATGAGGCCTTACATTTTAGAAGTCATGCTCTCCAATCTCGCCGACGTGGCCGTGGCCAGCAAGTTGGTATTGCTCCACCCATTCCCCCACGTGGGCAACGAAATCACGGAGGAGCACTTACGCCAAGTCCCCAGGGAAGTCCTTTGCCACGAAGAGTTAGGATTGCGGGTAACCGCAGTGCTAGCTCAGATGCTGAACTCGAATGGGACGAAAGGGTATCTGGACCTTTTTTTGTGAACGAAACTGAGGACGGAACTGCACCGAAACACAAAAGAATCAGAGTCTCACAAGTAATTCTATATCACTAAAAGTTCTCAATAGTTTTTATATATGTATGTGGATTAAATCATTTTGATGTCCCACCCTGTACCCCCTCACCTGAATCAAGGTTTAACATTTTTTAACCTCAGCCAAATCCATTTGTTTTATTGCAGCTACTACTTCACAGCTGTTCAAACAGCAATAGAGGCACATCTTTAAAAACATTTTATTTCAGTGTTAATTGATTGGAAATAATCAATGCTACATATATAGAGTTTTGAAATTTAAAAAACTATATTTTTATTAATGTTTCATAATTTTACAAGGCTTATTGATTTTTAAGTATTTTCTTACAAGAATGTGAAAGAAAAAAGTCTCGAATGACCTTTTTTCTTCTTACTTAAAAGAAGTTTGTTTAGTAAGACTATCTAAGATTTCATGCCTTGTTTTGTGTTAAACACACTAACCTTCTCAAGAAGGTGAAGGATATTAGTCTTAAAAATTATGGCCAATATTTTAAGCTGCTTAGACGAAAGAGTTTCACGTCAAAAATATCCGTAAAATTTTGAGTTTTATTAATGATAATTTCGTTTTATTTTAAATTTTAGGGTGCTTCAAAGTCACGACCTCGATTTGACGTTGAGGGTCTCTCTCCTGAAGATGGACTTGAAGCTCCACCCAATTTTCAAGATGACCCCAAACGCAGGCCATCTTATATGCCTACAAGAGGAATAGCAGCTGTTTTGAACCAAGGTTTGGCATCTCTTGGCGAAAAATTAGGTGATTCTCACTAGTCGAATTCCCAATCATAAGGGCTTCAAATGAGTTCAAAATTGTTTTTCAGGAAAAGGAAGCAAAAACTCTTTATCCTCCACTGAAACCCTGGATGCTATTTTATCTCGTCGAAGTCTTGTTTCCAGTCCCTCAGATGCAAAAAAGAGATCCATTTTGAAAAAGTCTGAGAGTGGAAGCAGCAGGAGTGTAGCAGGAAGTGTGATTGTGGTTGGAACTAGTCCAAGAACAGGGCCTGGCAGTGATCCTGAGAAAGAAATTCTTCTTTTGTCAGATCCTGAGAGCAGTGCAGCAGAAACTCCAGGTGAGAGATTTTAGAAAATCTCATCATAGCTGGCAAAAATTTCCAAAATCAACAAATTTCTAGATCATGTAATTATCTATATTCAAAGGCTTATAGTGGTAAAAAGTATCTTTATTAAATCATTTATGCATTTTGTGGTGGTGTGTGTAATCAATGCCTGGGTATTTCTTCTTGATGCAGGCTTTCTTTTTGTGTCATGTCCAGGTAGAAAACATATTTTTGAGAAACCGATTTTGCAAATGACAGAACAGTTTCTCTCTTTAAATTTATGGCAAATTATAAAAACTACAAAAATTGCTTTTTGAAAACCAGCATAAATTCACAAAGTAATTGCTGTATATACTTTTTGGATGGCTTAATCAATAAATCTTGGAGAAGAATTCCTCCTAGTAATGGCGGATAAGTTACTAATTGAAACCACAAAATCATTTATTTGATCAATCAAAAGATTACATTTTGCTCTTAAAATGAGAATAATAAAACTAATTGAAAATAACTTTTGACTTTAATATTTACTATAGTAATAATGTCAACTCTTTTTATTGTATTTTAGTTGCTACACGAAAGAAACTTATTCAGGAAATGACACCTTCAAGTGGTGAGATTGTTGTAGTTCTCCCACCAACAGAATTGAATTGTGAAAAAGTCAAAAATCTTGTGGGTCCAAAGCTTAAAACTAGTGGATCAATAATTAATAGAGGAACAGCCATCACTTCACATGACCAGGCAAGTGGATACCTTTGTTTTAACCTATGAATCTTTTAACATAAACCTTGGAACCTTAATTTTCAATTTTAGAACAATCAAAACAATAATGGTGGGCCATTGACTATAAAGTTTGTGAAGTTGCCTGATGATGACCATGACCAACAGCTTGCTGCAAGTAACAATGTGAATAACAACGTTCCCTACAGACATGAGGGGAATCTTGGACAGGATTGTAGTAAGAAAAGCAATGGAATGACCACTTCCAAAGAGATCCAGACTTCTACAGCCAATATATCTGTTAACCTTTCTTCATCTGTGGCTACTCCTGCAACCAACAGGAAATTTGAAAGGGGCAGAGATCCTCACAGACAAAGGACATCACCCAGTCGTGGTGCAGAGGAGGATGAAAAGCAGCAGCAACCTCCACCCACCCAACAATGTGAACCGCAATCACAATCCCAGAACCAAGCAACGACCACCACCAGGTGTAGCAACCTTAACTGCCGGCAAAATACCCCATCTTCAAGCAAACATCTTCTATGTGTTTGTGGCAGCCTAATGATGAAAGTCAGGAAAGATCACCAAGGAAATGACAACAACAAACCATTTCAAACATCTCAAAGTGATGAGACTAAAAAATCATTTGAAATGTCATCTTAGCGAGAAAAAAAAGGTAAAAAATAGATTTTTAACAAATAGCCTTTAATCATTGTAACAATTGATGAACATTATTCCAACTGAGGTTTTTTTAACTTAAAGAAATTCTTCCATCATGAAATCAATTTTTATGAACTAAACCACTTCAATGACAGTTTAAGACCACAACATTTCATCTTTTATCTGTTCTTGCCATATAAGTAACATGTTGGGAGAATCAGCAAGGAATGGAATGGTCCTTTTTAAAAAGTACAAATCAACTTAACCATATTTTCTCTTTAATTAATATATTCCATGAAATCATAAATGCTTTCTTTATGGAAAGAAAATACAGCTGAACCTTTAAAATAGACAATGGAAATCAAAGAGTAAATGTGGGCCATTGCACATAAGTAACAAATGTTGGGTTTGAGCAAAAACTGGGACATAGCGGACTCTGAAAGACTTAGTGATACTATGGATTTTGCTTCAAAATTGTACCTCCATTTTACCTCAATCGTACGTCATGCAGCCTTATACCCTATATTGGTACAAAAATACAAACAAAAGTTAAAAATTGACAGAGCAATTAAGAACCAAAGGATCTGTTATGATTCAGAAATTAAAAAGTGAAAGTTTGATAACCTCAAGGTTGTGTGTTTAAGAATTTTAAGGCAGAGATGAGGCAATACAATTTTTTGACAACAAAAGTATATTAGGCTGTAACTTTTTGATGTTTTTTCCATTTTTTGATTAAGAATTTGAAAAAACAATCAATTTAGGTTTTCCATCTACAAATTTAGCTGTTGAAAATAGTCATTTGACTTTCAGTGTATGTTTGTGCAAGTATAATTATACCCTCGATCTGCATGTGTGGTTCTGCAGCATCCATTGTTGTATCGCTTTTTCTGTCATTAATGAAGTGTCTGACAAGAAATGGGTAAGAATCGATGACTTTAAGACTATAAGAAATGCAACACAGTTGGTGTTGATGCAGTTGGCCACTTCCAAACATCTTTCCCCGCATACAACAAGTGTCAAATGAAGGGTGATGAATCTATATCTTAAGTAAGATTAACTGAAATCGATTCTTGAGTTACTGTTCACATAAATGATGTTCCAAAGTAAAGTAAACAAGAAAAGAAAGCTTATATTGCTAGAACTGACTATTCCAACTTCCAACACTTTATCATAAAAATGTAGATTTTACATAAGGTCCAAATTAAGCCAATATGCAGAGGTCTTTTTCAATCATCCAACCATGAAATTTTTTTGTTAAGGCCAATTAACTCAGGAGTCAAAATTTTGCCCAGGGCAGATAAAGCCCTATACCTCCAAATTTTCAGCCAGTTTTCATAGTGTAGAACCATCCATGAGTCACATAAAACAAATATTCATCTAGTTATAATGAAAAAGAAAAAAGATTACAATTCCCAATTCATATTTTCATAATTTTATCTAATAAGTGGTTTCAACAAAGTGTTGGTTAAATCAATTGTTCATGATGAAATGAGCTGCGCACGCATACATTGTATCCACTTTACTCAAGATGGGAGCTCTTCAAACAATATTGTGACCTTTATTGCAGTGCCTTTTTACCTCCGTAGATATGTAAGGCAATCAAGTGAGTGGAAAATTCAAGCACAAAAAAGCCATTGCTTCATTGAAGCAGAGCTTGATTTAAAAAAATCCTTGTTGAACAGTCAGATTGTGAAAATTTCTGGCAAACAATCTTATTTGATGAGTTGTGGCTTGGTGTAACTCTTTGTTTGCCTTAGCTTACAATTTGGTGGGAGGGAAAGGGGGGAGGCAGACCTCAACCAAGTTAATATTTGACACAGAAGATTGTAAAGGAGGTTGAGAGTGGAAAAACCTCGTGTTTGTTTATGGTGCAGATCATGAGGGAAAGCTAAAACTCTGTCATTAAGCATATAACAACGTTCATAAAGAGACCAATAAGAATATTTATAAATGAGGATCAAAACATGTGATTTTATTTTTTTTCCAACCCTTAAAAGATTCAAAGCTCAGTTTATACTAATTTTTTTGTGATCATTAGGTTTGAAGCTGGGCAAAAAAAATTTAAATGATTTTAAGTGAACTCACAATCTTGCATTGGAGATAATTTTTTGTAATTTTCTGGAAAACTGGTTTGCTGATCAGTACTAGAGATGGCCCCTGACCCAACCCGACCCGAGCTTACTTTTGACCTGCAGTAAATAAGAGGCCAACCGGCCTTCAACCCAGCTACTTTTAGACCCGACCTGAAGAGATTTTTTTGACCTGAAGGGAAAAAATTGAAAAATTTGATGTTTTTAGGGGAAATTTTCCAAATTCAAACCCAAACCATAAATGGCTGACCCAACCCGAGCCACATAAAATTGACCCGACCTGACCCGGGTCAATAATTTTTGACCTGGACCCATCACTGTATTCATAACCAATCATTAATTATCTCCAGCCATAGCAAATGTGTGTCAGGATATATCTAGTGAGATTCGTAGAATGAATCTGACACAGTTTGAAAAAACTAAACCTATATAAAACTAAACTCTGACAAGGACTTAATGAAGCAAATACTCAGGATTCCTGATAATATCTATAGAAATTGTTTTTATTGGTTGTAAGAAGAACACACAGATTTGAAGCCTATTTGTTTCTTGTCCTAGAAATGCACAAGTATGCATCTGAACAAATATTGGCTTTAAAGTGAATCAAATGTCAATCTTTTGTTGTTGATATCTGTTTCACAACAGTCTGACCATTATTAACTCAATGGACTTATTAAAACTTTCCAGGGTATTTTTTGTTTTAAGGATTCCAAAGCAAACCATATTTTTTATTTCTCATTATGGCTAACATATTTTTATCTTTCAGACAACTTTGCATCAATCAATTCACACCCAGGAAAAGAGGCTCAAGAAGGCAAATGAGATTCAAGACATTAACATGCCAAATGTAATAAAAGTGAAACAATAGAAAAGACGAAAAAGCTTATTAGAAGTTCATGAATATTTAAGTTGATTAATTTATGTTAGAAAAGAGAGAGGCTTTTGCAATTTAACTACACACAAAGGGTTCATTGATGAGTATCAAAAAGTGATAATAAATCCAGAATGTAATGTTATGAATTTGCTCATCCCACAAATACTTAAAGTTGAAATGTTAAACTTTTTTTTAATGTTGCTACTACTCAACTTTTATTATTAAGTTTGATTGAAAAAGCCCTCCTTTCCTTGGAATAGGTGATAAATATTTGTTTTGTTGGACGTGCATTTGATGCGACAACTTAACATTTGCTTTTTGAAGATGAAGTAACTCACATTAAAAACTATGATAATTGATTTTTTTATAACTTGGACAATGTGACAACGCCAGTCAGGTTAGCTTCAATGTAAACTCACTTTATGCAGGACTCTGTGATGATTGATGAACTAATTTGCTTATCTTTTTGATTTCATTCTGCAAAAAATAGGTTAAATCTGTTTAACTTTATGCTCAGTCTGTCACTTTTTACTCAGTAATTAAGTAGAAGGGTATTTTTTATGCGGAAAAATACCTAACCCTCCCGAGCGACCTGCCTACTTAAAAAATTCATACCTCCATCAATTTTAAAGCTAAAGAATAATTTATAAAATAACATTTTCAGTTAATAAACTTTTCTCTAGCTTTAAAATTATGGGAGCTATTAAAGACGTAAATATAAAACTTTGAACTTAAATATCTCAGCTTCTAGACAAAATATCAAAAATCTGATCAGTAACTTTGGAGCGATCCATGTAAGAATTATGCATGCCAATTTTCAGGCTTCTAGCTTTACTAATGTGGGAGGAGAAGACAGACGGACACATGATGTCAAGCATTCTTAAACAGAGCCCTATACAAAATTTCTTAACTCCTCCCTCGCTTCGCTCGGGATGGTTAACAAATCGGTAGAAAAATGCAAAAACCATTAAAGTTATATTTATTATAAAACTCATCAGAGGATGTATTTTTTCAAAAAAAAACCCAATAATTGATAAGTTTAACATTTTTCTTTGGGACCACTTGGCAGTTGTTAACTTGTTAACTTTGACCTGTAAGCAAGCTACAATCAACCATCTGCTGTGGAATAATCCAAAGAAACAAGAATGCTACAGACAATCATTTAGTCAATAGCAAATGTTCCCAAGGGATGGATAACCATTTTCAACCCTTAATTACATTATTGAAAAACCTAAACTATTCTATTTTTATATATTCCTATAAATTTTGAAATAACTGTCATAATAATAACTTGCAAATCAATCATATATAAGCATAACAATATTATCTGAGAAGTGATAAATCCAGAAAGCTTTAAAAGTCGAATCCGGATTTAGGAAAATGTTAGGAACAAAGGGTAGTTCGTTTCCATTTTGTTACTTTAGATATTTATACTAAAAGTGAAAGGCATTTGTCTTAACATAAATTAAAATAGTTGTTAGAAGTATGATAAATAATTGAAACTCTTGGATGAATCTATTAAATTGCTATTCTTCTTTTTTATCACATTCATAAAGGGCTAAACCTGACTGGCTGAGTCTGACATTGTCCATGCTATCATTCTATTAAACTTGTTTTTTGTTTAAGCGTTGATTTTGTATTGTGAAAAAATCTGTTTTCATGGGAAAGAGGAAATTGAGTCACACAAACATTGCTTTTAACATTTTCAATGAAGAAATTTTGTTGTTTCATGAAACTATCCAAATATTATATATTCATTTGAAATGACTTTTTGTATCTGGTTTTGGTAACAGGTTGAGGGGAGGGGGGATCTTGGGTTAGGGTCCGCCATCTTTCACTCTTCATTGGAAGATTTCAACAAATTGAGTTTGCTTTGGTGGGATTGGGTGATGCAAGCACTTTGTCAAACCTGGGACTGGGAGAGTATTCCAAACTAGAGATGGGCCCTGACCTGACCCGACCCAAGCTTGCTTTTGATCTGCAGTGAATAAGAGGCTGGCCCGCCTTT
>Ga0194133_10006892_pt1 | contig 13801 bp, 14 predicted proteins | sample TA2KigOf40mmetaG_FD_155448 | JGI IMG/M metagenome (GOLD analysis project Ga0194133, IMG submission 155448) | Freshwater microbial communities from Lake Tanganyika, Tanzania - TA2015055 Kigoma Offshore 40m | ecosystem: Environmental > Aquatic > Freshwater > Lake | place: Tanzania: Lake...
GTCAAGTTGCACAACCGCTTCTTCGACGCTCAGGCCTTGGGCTCTTGCGGCCCGCACGACTTCTACCCAATCAACCAAGCTTGCTTCAGCCAAATCAAAGGTTTCATCAACGTCGAGCTTGCGCCCGAAGTGGGCAAACATCAACTGAGTTGGGTCGGCCTCGCGAATCTTGGCAATGCTGGCCAGTGCCAAATCAAGGTCAAAGTCTGAGGGTGGGGTAGCGGGTTGAATCGACACATCACCGATCCCGATACCGACAGCGTCACCGGTGTAGGCCGAGCCTTCTGAGCCAATGAAAGTCAGATGGTGCTTGGCGTGCCCAGGGGTCTCTAGAACTTCTAAGAATTCACCCTCACCTAAGTCGATGCGCTCGCCATCAGAAACCGCCTGCACCCGTCCGGCATCTATAGGTGTCAGGGCCCCCATCAACTCGTCGTATGCATCTACATAGAGAGCTCGAACTGAGGCCTCAAGTCGCGTCGGGTCAACCAAATGTCTTGCACCCTTGGGGTGGACGTAAATCGTCGCTTTCGGGAATGCCTTGGCAAGTGCACCCGCACCACCAGCGTGATCTGCGTGAATGTGTGTCAGCGCAATCGCTGCGAGATCATCGGGGCCGATTCCGGTTTCGCGAATCTGCATAGCCACTCGTTCGGCTGAGACGGCGGTTGAGGCGTCAATGAGAACTGGACGGTGTGATTCGATTAGGTAGAGGGATGTCAGCCCTGGCTCGTTGCCTAAGTACCCATCAAGAATCCGAATCACGTGGCTATTGTGATGCCCATGGGTGAGATAGACGACGTCACTAGCGATGTCAGCGTCGAGGTTGAAGAGGCGTTGGCACCGGTTCGCGAAATCACCCAATTACCAGTTGCAGATCACGTTGAGGCTTTCACTGACACCCATCAACGTCTACGAACCCTGCTGACAAGCCCTGACGATGACCCGACGGCGGCTTGACAAAGAGATAGTCGAGCGCGGCCTAGCACCAACGCGCGAACAAGCCCAAGCTTTGATTGATCAAGGTGTGGTCAAAATCAACGGAATAGTTGCCGACAAATCTGCTCGCCAAGTTGCTGCAAATGATTCGGTCATCATCGATGCTGACACCGGCCCGAGATTCGTCTCTCGAGGGGGCGAAAAGCTAGCCGGTGCATTAGAGGCATTCGTCGGCCTTGAGGTTTCATGCAAGGTTTGCGCTGACGTGGGTGCCTCGACCGGGGGGTTCACCGATGTGCTCTTGCGCAACGGCGCAGACAAGGTTTTTGCAGTCGACGTTGGCTACGGACAACTTGATTGGTCACTGGCCAGCAATGAGAGAGTGGTTGTGCTCGATCGCGTTAACGCTCGCGACCCAAACGCATGGGTGCTCGAACCAAAACCGTCGGTTGTCGTGTGTGACGTATCCTTCATTTCAGCTTCGAAAATCTTGCCGGCCATCGTGGCTAATTCGGCCCAAGCAGCCGACATAGTCGTGATGGTGAAGCCGCAATTCGAAGTTGGTAGAGATCTAATTGAGAGAGGTGGGGTCGTGCGAGACGAGTCAGCTCGGGTAGCCGCTGTTGACTCACTCGTGCAAGAGGGCTTTAAGTTAGGCCTTGTCGAAGTCGCGCGTGCAGATAGCGTCATAAAGGGCCCTGCGGGTAATCAAGAAACGTTCGTGTGGTTCCGAAAAGATGCGGCCAACTGATGACAAACGCCACTCGGCATATCGGTGTTGTTGCAAACAAAGAGCGCTCAGAGGCCGTTGCTGCTCAAAAAGAGGTGGCGAGATCACTTAAAGACGCAGGGCTTAATGTGCTCGAGGTTGATTCTGAGCAAGTAGAGGCCGTCACTCTCGGCAAAGAGTCAGACCTCGAGTTGGTTATCGCGCTAGGTGGCGACGGAACCATTTTGCGCGGCGCGGAGCTTGCTCACCCACATAGCTGCCCCGTGCTCGGGGTAAATCTGGGGCACGTTGGTTTTCTTGCAGAGGCTGAACGTGAACAACTAGCCGACGTTGCCAAGGCTGTCGTTGCCAAAACGTGGATTGTCGAAGAACGTCCGTTGCTTAGGGCACGAATCATGCGGGCTGATGGCTCCGAGACGACTGGCTGGGCGGTCAACGATGTGGCCCTTGAGCGAGTCGGCACAGGTCGCATGATCGAGCTCGGCTTAAGTGTGGACGGGCGAAAGCTCTCGTCGTGGGGGGCTGACGGGGTCGTCGTCTCTACCCCGACCGGCTCGACCGCCTATGCGTTTAGCGCGGGTGGCCCGATCATTTGGCCAGATGTCGAGGCTTTGTTAATCGTGCCGGTTAGCGCCCACGCCCTATTCGCCAAGCCGTTGGTGGTCTCGCCGAAAAGCGAGGTCACAATTGACGTGCTCGGCGGCTCTGGCCAAGTCGAGGTGGTTTGTGACGGCAGGCGTAGCACCCAGGTAGACCCTGGTGCACAAGTGCGCGTTGAGATGGGTGAACAGAAGGTGCGTCTAGCACGATTGACCGATGCCCCCTTCACCGATCGCTTGGTCGCGAAATTTCGTCTGCCGGTTGAAGGTTGGCGCACCGCTAGATGATTGAGCGCCTCAAGATCAACGATCTTGGGGTAATCAGATCAGCTGAGATCGAATTCTCGCCAGGCTTTACGGTCGTCACCGGCGAGACTGGTGCTGGCAAAACCATGGTGCTTACCGCACTTGCGCTACTCGGCGGTGCAAAGGCAGACCCTGGGCTCGTGAGCAGTGGCGCTGAATCAGCGGGCGTCGAGGGCTTTTACGTACTACCTGAGGGTGAGAATGCTGAACTAACTCAAGTAATTGACGAATGCGGCGCGAGCCTAGATGACGGGTTGTTGATCGTTAACCGAGAGATCCCCAAAGAAGGCAGAGCACGCTGTGTGGTTGGCGGAAAGTCCGTGCCTGCTTCAGTTGCTGGCGAAATTGCCGAACACTTGGTGACAGTTCACGGGCAAGGCGATCAAGCCCGCATAGCGAAACCTGCGCAGCAAAGAGAGTTACTAGACCGCTTCGCCGGCAGGGAACACCTCTTATTAGTAGATGAGCTAGCCCTGGTATTTGCCAATTGGCGAGAGGCGCGAGTCGCGCTAGAGAACCTAAAGAACCAATCGGCATCTTCGGCCCGAGAGCTGGCGGTTCTACAAGAGGACATCGCTCTAGTCAGTGCCCTCGACCCCAAAGAGGGCGAAATCGCATCACTTAATGAAGAAATAGCCACTATGACCAACGCCGAAGAGATCATGGGCGGCCTATCAGCAATAGCAGCACAACTAGAGGGTGATGGCGGCGAGTCAGCGGGGGCATCCGGCAATCTCAACGCCGCTATATCTGCTGTAAGTGCCTTAACGAAATATGGCGAGCAATTCGAGTCAATCAAGACTCAATTGAACGCGACGTTGGACGGGGTCAGCGATGTTCTCTTAACCGTGCGCAAGGTCTTTGCCGACCTAGATCTCGACCCGGCCCGGTTAGCTGCCACACAACAACGAAAGGCAGATTTGTTGGCCGCGGTCAAGCGCCTATCACTAGAACCCGACGACTTGGCGAATTGGCTAACCAGGGCGCAAGCCCGTGTGTTCGAACTTGACCCGAACCCAGAGCGGTTAGCACAGTTGGAAGCAGAAGTTCAGGCCAACCAGGCAAAGTTGTTGAAGTTGGCCGCCGACGTGAGCGATTCAAGGGTTTCGGCAGCGCGCACGCTTTCGAGTCAAGTCACTAAAGAGATAAACGAACTAGCGCTACCGAACGCTCATTTTGTGGCCAAGGTGACCCAGCCGACCAAGTTGATTGACGACATTACGGCTAACGGTTTTGACGAGATTGAATTTCAATTTTCAGCTCACGGGTCGAATGAACTTCGTCCGCTGGCTAAGGCGGCAAGTGGGGGTGAGAGGTCAAGGGTGATGCTGGCATTAGAAGTGGTGCTAGCAAGCGCTGACCCCGTCCCAACATTCGTTTTTGATGAGGTCGATGCTGGCGTTGGGGGCAAGGCAGCTATCGAGGTTGGCCGTCGTTTGGCGCGGTTGGGCCAGCACGCTCAGGTGATCGTGGTTACGCATTTGCCTCAAGTGGCGGCGTTTGCTGCTCACCAGGTTCTAGTTGAGAAAGGGGTCTCGGCCGAGGTCTCAAAAGCTGACGTTCGAAGGCTTTCTGAATTAGAGCGAGTGGCTGAGCTCTCACGCATGCTCGCCGGCGTGGGCGAATCCCAAGCGGCACAACAACACGCGCAAGAACTTCTTGAGATGGGGGCTCGCGAGAGAGCGGGCTTGGTACATTCGTAACCCGTGGCTACGGGTACAAAATTCATATTCGTTACTGGCGGGGTTGCCTCATCTTTAGGTAAGGGCCTCACCGCCGCAAGTCTTGGGAATCTTCTTAAAGCCCGCGGGTTGCGGGTAACCATGCAAAAGCTTGACCCGTATTTGAATGTCGACCCGGGCACCATGAACCCGTTTCAACACGGTGAAGTGTTCGTCACCGATGACGGCTCAGAGACTGACCTCGACATTGGTCATTACGAGAGATTTCTAGATACCGAACTAACTGGCTCATCAAACGTCACGACAGGCCAGGTGTACTCAAGCGTGATCGCGCGCGAGCGCAGAGGTGAGTACCTAGGGGCAACGGTTCAAGTTATTCCTCATATCACCGATGAGATCAAGGCTCGCATGATGGCGATGGCGGGCGTTGATGTCGACGTTGTCATCATCGAGATCGGCGGCACTGTTGGTGACATCGAGTCTCTGCCATTTTTAGAGGCCGCTCGTCAAATTCGTCGTGAAGTTGGGCGTGATTCGACGCTTTTGATTCACGTGTCGCTTTTGCCCTATATCGGCCCATCAGGTGAGCAAAAGACAAAACCCACACAGCATTCAGTTGCGCAATTGCGCAGCATTGGTTTGCAACCTGACGCCATCGTCTTGCGCAGCGATCGGTCGATACCGGTTTCAATCAAAGCCAAGATTGCTCAAACCTGTGACGTAGACGTTGCTGGGGTCATTTCGGCAACCGATGCGCCGAGTATTTACGACATCCCTCGGGTGATTCACGCAGAGGGCCTTGACGCATTCGCGATTCGAAGGCTTGGCCTGCCGTTTAAGGACGTGGACTGGCGCGGCTGGGATCAACTTCTCGATCGCGTCTATAGACCATCCAATGAAATCACCGTCGGCTTAGTCGGCAAATATGTTGATCTGCCTGATTCCTATTTGTCGGTCTGTGAAGCGCTAAGAGCAGGTGGCTTCGCGACTGATACACGCGTAAACATCGAGTGGATCGCCTCAGATGACTGCATCACCGAAGAGGGGGCTGCCGAAGCACTAGCTGGCGTTGATGCGGTTTGTGTGCCCGGGGGGTTTGGGGTGCGGGGCATCGAAGGCAAGCTGGGTGCATTGAAGTATTGCCGCGAGAACGGCATACCGACGTTGGGGCTTTGCTTGGGCTTGCAATGCATGGTCATCGAGTTCGCTCGAGATGTCGCAGGCATGACGGGGGCTAACTCGACAGAGTTTGACCCGGAGACAAAGTCGCCCGTCATTAGCACTATGGCTGAGCAGGTTGCCGTCGTAAAGGGCGACGCAGATATGGGCGCGAGTATGAGACTTGGTCTCTACCCAGCGATCTTGTCTGACGGCACTCTTGTGCGTGAGATGTACGGCGATAACAAAATTGAAGAAAGGCATCGTCACCGTTATGAGGTAAACGCAAAATACCGACCTCAACTTGAGAAAGCGGGCCTGGTGTTCTCAGGTGAATCACCTGACGGGGCGTTGGTTGAGTTCGTAGAACTGCCCGCGAAGGTTCATCCGTTTTATGTTGGAACACAAGCCCACCCGGAGTTCCGTTCGAGACCAACGAATGCTCACCCGTTGTTTAAAGGCCTGATTGCTGCTGGGGTAAGCCGCCGCAACGCGGTCGCGTAGGTACGACTAAGGCCGTGAGAGCCGGCATCGATGCCGCTGACGGGTTGGGTGCTAACCCGGCTTGGCCTGGTGAAGTTCACGATGACTGGCAACCGATCGCGCCAAGTGAGTCGGCCGTCGTGTGGCGCGGCTACATATATGACGTCGCCACCCACACTCTCGAGGTCGGTGGTGAAACGGTGCGCCGTGAGATCACCCTTCACCCAGGGGCGGTGAGCGTTATGTGCTTAAACGATGCCGATCAGTTGCTTTTGCTCAGGCAATATCGGCACCCGGTCGGTGGATATTTGTTTGAGCCACCCGCCGGCCTAATGGACGTAAGTGGTGAGACGCCCTTGGCGGCTGCTAAGCGCGAGTTACAAGAAGAGGCGGGCTTGCAGGCTAGCCGGTGGAATGTGTTGATTGATTACCACAATTCCCCGGGTGGCTCGACCGAGGCCCATCGCATCTATCTGGCGCGCGATTTATCAGAGCACCCACTTGGCAAGTCAGGTGGTGACGGCGCCGAAGAGAACGCGATGTCACAGGTTTGGGTAGAGATTGCGCAGGCAGAGAAACTTGCGGCAGAGGGGGCTTTTACCAACCCCGCAGCGCTAATTGGCATCTTCGCCCTCGCATACGCACACCGTAAAAACTGGTCAACCCTTCAGCCGGCTGAGGCCATTTGGCAAGCGCGAGAAAGACTTGCCAACACAGGGCGACTGCCGACGAGGGGATAATCACGATATGCGAGTCGGCGTTGTGAAAGAGATTAAGAACCACGAATACCGCGTCGCTCTTACGCCAGCAGGTGTTAAAGAGCTTAGAGACGCGGGTCACGATGTATTGATTGAGCGCGCAGCAGGTGACGGCTCATATATTCCAGATGACGAATATTTGGCCGCGGGAGCCACCATCGTCGATACAGCCGATAAAGTTTGGTCTGAGGCTGAGTTGATCTTGAAAGTTAAAGAGCCTTTAGCAAACGAAATCGCCAAGATGCAGTCAGGCCAGGTTTTATTCACGTATCTGCATTTGGCCGCCTCGCGCGAGCTGACCGAGGGCTTATTGGCCAGTGGGGTGACGGCGATTGCCTACGAGACCGTCGAGCTGGCAAACGGATCACTGCCGTTGTTAGCCCCCATGTCTGAAATCGCCGGGCGACTTTCGACCCAAGCTGGTGCGCACGCGTTGTTGAAGCCCTCTGGGGGTAGAGGGGTTTTGATCGGTGGCGCTACTGGGGTGAAACCCGGCACGGTAGTAATTCTCGGCGCAGGCGTGGCGGGTAGAAATGCGGCGGAAATCGCGGTCGGCATGCAAGCCGAAGTCATCATTGTTGACAGCAACCCGGTTCGACTTCAAGAACTCGATGATTTGTATCAGGGTCGAGTCCAGACCGTCATGAGCACCCTTGAAGCAATTGATCGCGAGGTTCGTAGGGCCGATTTGGTTATTGGCGCAGTTTTGATTCCGGGGGCGAAGGCGCCTCGACTGGTGACTCATGATCAGGTGCTAAAGATGAAGCCGGGTAGCGTCTTAGTTGATATCTCAATAGACCAGGGGGGATGCTTCGAAGATTCTCACCCGACCACGCATGCTGACCCAACATATGTAGTTGGCCGGTCGCTTTTCTATTGCGTGGCAAATATGCCAGGTGCTGTGCCGAACACCTCTACTTATGCACTAACAAACGTAACCATGCCGTACGTTTTGACGCTGGCTAGCAAGGGCTGGCGGGCGGCGGTTCAAGATAACGATGCTCTGGCTAAGGGGTTGAACTGCCACCAGGGTTTGCTTACCTCAGCCCCTGTAGCTGATGCTTTTGGTATGTCTTCTAGCACCGTAGATATGGCCTTGGCCGCATAGGCGAGAGAGGCGTTGCCGAGGCAATCAATAAGTACTTGGCAGATTTACACACGGCGGTTGGGGCCTCGTCTAACACGTTGCAGGCCTATGGACATGATCTTAAGTCGTTTGTTGGTTGGTTAAACACAAAGAAGAAATCGAATCTCACCGGGCTTAAATCAACGGTAGTTCAGGGGTACCTAAATGACTTAAGTAAGGGGGTGGTTACAGGCCATGAGCTAACCCCGGCAAGCTGTGCAAGAGCGCTGGCAGCAATTCGCGGCTTTGCGACTTACTGCGTCGAGCAAGGGCTTTGCCAAGCAGACTTCACGGCTGGGGTGTATGCACCAAGCGGGCCAGATCGATTACCGAAAGCCATTTCTGTAGATGAGATGACACGATTGATTGAATCTGGCGAAGTGACATCGCCCCAAGGGGTTCGAAATCGAGCATTTTTGGAGTTGCTCTACGGCTGTGGTGCGAGAGTAAGCGAGGCGATAGCCCTAAACGTCGGTGACATTGATATAGGCACGAAGTCTGTCGTGATTCGGCACGGTAAGGGCGGAAAGCAAAGAGTGGTGCCTCTAGCAGGCTCGGCAGCTAAGGCTCTTGACGCCTACTTGGTGCGAGGGCGCCCCGACTTCGTAAAAGACAAGAGAGAGAGAAGTCTTTTTCTAAGCACTCGGGGCCAAAGGTTGTCTCGTCAAAGCGCTTGGAACATCGTGAAGGATGCGGCAGAAGAAGCGGGTCTCTCAGGCGACATATCGCCGCACACTTTTCGGCACTCATTCGCCACACATTTGCTTGACGGCGGTGCCGACGTTCGCGTCGTGCAAGAACTATTGGGACATGCCTCGGTGGCGACTACTCAGATCTATACGTTGGTCACGATTGATCGCTTGCGAGAAACGTATGTGACGTCGCACCCGAGAGCGCTGAAGTCTTAAAGAAGCTGATTCGAGGCGTGGCCACAAACTAACCGTCAAGTAAAGGTTTAAGCTTGTGACAGAGGTTGGCGTGTGTGAAGACTGAGGTCGAAGTTGAGACTTTGGTCAATGACACAACCGCGTGTCGGCTGCAGTTTGCTACCGATTATTCATAAGTTGCCCTTGCAAGCGTTTAGGTCAGTTTTCGATAGGTCTAGGGGGCTTTATGGCTGCAAGTCAAGAAAGCGCTTTGTCGACAAACGCAGCGACGAGTGAGGTGGATGCCCCCGTCCAGGCTTCATCTATCGCGCAAACTGAACTCGGCCACGACGGGTCGCAAGCCACCGGGCCAGAGCTCAAGGCGTTAAGAGGCGAGGGCATCATCGACCCGGCCGACATCGGGCCGAGCGGGGCGCGATCGAAGCGCGATTTTCCTGTTCCGCCGCCACTTGGCGTGCACGGGCCAGCTCGAGTGATCTCGGTATGTAACCAAAAAGGCGGCGTGGGCAAGACAACGACAACCATCAACTTAGGCGCTGCGATGGCCAAATACGGAAGGCGAGTGCTGCTAGTAGACCTTGACCCGCAAGGGGCACTTTCTGTCGGGCTCGGGGTTCCTATTCATGATTTGAAAGTCACAGGTTTCGAAGTGTTAATGGGTAGCGCAACCGCAAGTGAGGCGTTGCTTAAGACCCAAGTACCCGGCGTTGATCTTTTGCCGAGCAACATCGAACTTTCAGCGGCCGAGCTCTATTTAGTCAACGAAGTAGGTCGTGAGTACGTCTTAAGTCGGGCATTGGCGCCAATCGCCGCTGACTACGACGTGATTTTGATTGATTGCCAGCCCTCACTCGGGCTGCTGACCCTAAACGCCTTGGCAGCTTCTAAGGGGGTTCTAATACCCCTGGAATGTGAATATTTCGCACTTCGCGGTGTGGCTTTGTTGATTCAAACCATTCAAAAGGTGCAAGAACGAATCAACCCTGAGCTTCAGATGTCTGGCATTTTGCCAACCATGTACGACGCGCGAACCGTACACGCTCGTGAAGTTCTAAATAGGGTCGAAGAGACATTCCCCGACAAGCTTTTTGAAACCGTGATTACACGCACGGTCAAATTCCCAGAAACAACCGTCGCCGGACTCCCCATAACTGAGTACGCGCCGAATTCGGGCGCGGCCCAGGCATATCAACGACTAGCCAGAGAGGTACTTGCTAAATGAGCCGACGCGCGAGCGTTCCCCCTGCAGATGAACTGTTTCGTAAGACGACCGCAAGTGCTGCGGTCGAGAGTGCTGCTGCCGCGCAGGCTTCGGTAACTCCTAGGCCAAGTGACCTCTCGGAAGTCATTGAACTTCGCGGTGGACAACGACCATCTGGTGCTGAACTCGGCACTGGTCGCTTGACGCCGGTTCGACCTAGCGCACCAGCTGCACCTTCTTCTGAGCTTGAGCCAGTTGATCGAGCAAGGGTTGTTCGTAACCCTGTGAAGCGTCGCGGGCGAGCCGGTGAGGCCCGACCGACCGGGCGAACGCTGCACGAAGAGAAAATCACGGTCTACGTATCTCCCGAAGAGCTCGTTGATTTAGAGCAAGCGAAACTCTCACTTCGAGCTAACCACGGGTTGGCCGTCGATAGAGGTCGAATTGTGAGAGAAGCGACGGCCTTGGTAGTGGCTGACTTAGAGGCTCGCGGCGAAGAGAGTGTCTTGGTTCGTCGACTCAGAGGGCTTTGACGCGTCTACCTAATTAGATAGAGAATCAGCGCATGAACGCTGAGGGTTTCAGGGTTACAACTGGGTCGTTCGATGGCCCGTTTGATTTGCTTTTGACCCTAATAGCCAAAAAGAGCCTAGAACTCACGGAGCTTTCGCTACATGAGGTCACCGATGACTTCTTGGAGTACATCCGCTCGAAAGGTGGCGGCTGGGATCTAAACGAGATAACCCACTTCTTGTTGGTTGCGGCGACCCTTCTTGACTTAAAGGCAGCTCGCTTGTTGCCCAGCGGTGAAGTCGAGGACGAAGAAGACGTTGCCCGATTAGAAGCAAGGGATCTTCTCTTCGCCAAGTTGCTGCAATACCGCGCATACAAAGAGGTGGCTGCCTGGTTTAGTAGACGTCTGACTCAAGTCGGCCCTAGGTATGCGAGATCGGCGCCGTTGGAACCAGAGCTTGCCCGAATACGCCCCGATGTGATCTTTGGCTTTGATGCTCAAGGGTTTGCTGAACTGGCGAATAGAGCCTTGGTGCCATTTACGCCACCGGTTATGTCGACTACACACCTTCATGCGCCCCTAGTCAGCGTGGCAGATGAAGCGCAAGTGCTCGTTGAAATATTGCGCCGAATTGGTATACAGACTTTTCGTGAACTAGTTGCCGATGCAGACATCGTGGCCGTGGTAATTGCGAGATTCTTAGCTCTTCTAGATTTGTATCGCATGGGTGTCATCAATGTCTCACAAGAAAAGCCATTGTCTGAAATCTCGGTCGAATGGACGGGCGGCAACGCAAGCGTCTTGATCTCTTCTGAGTTCGATGAAGTAGATGCTGTAGACAATAAAACGTCAACTAAGCCGAATCTGTTCCTAGCCCATAGTGAGGCAGCCTCGTGACGGTAGAGGATGTATCTGTGACGTTCACACGTACGGGGTTACACGCAATGCTTGAAGGCATCTTGACTATTGCCGATGAGCCAGTTTCAGTCTCTCAGCTTGCGCAAGTTACTGGTGCCACGAAAGCTGAGGTTGGTGCTGCCCTAGACGAAATCGCTAACGAGATGCGGGTGAGTGAGCGGGGATTTCAACTTAGAGAGGTTGAAGAAGGCTGGCGCATGTACAGCTCAGAATATGGTTCGCAGGCTGTAGAGAAATACGTTAAAGAAGGGCATTCGAGTCGCTTGTCACAAGCCGCATTAGAGACATTAGCGGTAATTGCTTATCGGCAACCGGTGAGCCGTGGTCGAATCGCTGCCATAAGAGGCGTCAACGTGGACGGGGTAGTGCGCACTCTGATGAATCGGGGTTTAGTTCAAGAGAGTGGGGTCGAGCAAGCAACCGGGGCGGTGCTGTACTCGACAACTCAGTACTTTTTCGACCGGCTGAACATCGATGGGCTAGAAGATTTGCCCCCGGTGGCCGACTACTTGCCCGATCTGGCCGAAGTAGAAGAGTTCGACGAAGTCCCTGAGAGTGAGCAATAAGTCAAGTAGTGGGCTATACGGCTTAACAAATTTCTAGCCCAAGCCGGTGTGGCTAGTCGCCGAGGTGCCGATGATCTAATCCAGCAGCGTCGGGTGAGCGTCAATGGCGCGATTGTTGACACTCTAGGTACAAAGGTTGATCCATTTGTCGACAAAATAATGATTGACGGCCAAGTCATCGATTTACAGGGTGTCAGCAAAACTGTGCTAGCTCTCAACAAACCTGTGGGTGTCGTCTCGACCATGGTTGATGATCAAGGCAGACCTTGCATTAGAGATTATGTATACGAAACCTGGGGCCGGGTTTTTCACGTCGGGCGCCTAGATCAAGAATCAAGCGGTTTGCTCATTCTCACCAACGATGGCGATTTAGCATTCAGATTGGCTCACCCTAAACATGAGATTCAAAAGACATACGTAGTTAATGTCTTAACGTCAGATATAGATTTATTTAGAAAACACGTTTTACAGGGAGTTGCGCTCTCTGATGGCTTCTCAAAAGCTGATCGATGCGAACTGCTTACCTCCTCGTCACGTTCAGCCGAGCCCAAACGACTTTTGTGGCAGCTACACGATGGCAAGAATCGCGTGATCCGAAGAGTAGCAGAAACTCTTGGCGCCAAGGTTGCAAGACTGCATAGAGTTGCAGTGGGAAATTATTTGATGCAGTCATTAACTTCAGGAGGAATAGTTAGGTTGTCAGATCTAGAGATATCACAATTGACCCAACGTGCAAGTGACACATTAATAGAGACGGTTCTTAATGAACTTGTCTATGCGTGAACCTGTCTACATAGAGATGTTTTGGTTTATTTCTATATTTGTCGACAAATAGTTGGCTCGAAGGCAGGCTAGGCCGCCGTTGAGGGGTTTCAGCAGTTGATTCCGCGTCTAGACGGCTTGTTATTGGAAAGGTTGAACGTTTGATAGGTTTGTCGATAATCCGACAAACAGTTCTAATTGACTAGCCATCTAACTATCCCTGCATTGAACCTTTTGCCTAGCTAAAGTTTGAGGTCTAGAACGGCCTATTGACCTATCTGATTGTCAGGGGATTGAGGAATAGACTTCACCTCTTATGACCGAACCCTTAAATGAGCCTGATTTCGGTGGTGTTTTTGAGGTCGCCGCTATTCGAGGAGCTACTCAACTTGAGGAAGACACCCAGGCGTGCATGGACGAGGTCGTATCAGAGTTGGTAGGGGAGATCCTGATTGAGAATGCCCTGACCAAATCGAGCCTAATTTCGGCGATTTTGACGAGTACGGCAGACCTCAAATCGTGTTTTCCTGCCTCGTCGGCTCGACGTTATGGCTGGGCCGACGTACCGCTCATTTGCGCTCAAGAGATCGACGTTGTCGGTGCCATGCCGCGGGTAGTTCGTGTCTTAGTCCACGCTTACGTTCGCGATCGACTTGATGTCAATCATGTCTATCTCAGGGGCACTCAAGCGCTTAGGCAAGACTGATTAACGCAGTTTTATCGAGTAGAAACAGTCTAGTGTGTCTAAACCTCACATTTAAGGTTGACCGATTACTTGATTCTTTCAGCCCATGAGCCGAGACAAACTCAATTCCTCGAGTGATCCAATGCATGACGTAATCGTGATCGCAGTTGACGGGCCTGGGGGCTCGGGAAAGTCAACAGTGAGCAGGGAGCTGGCCCAAAGGCTTGGATTGGGCTACCTCGATACCGGGGCTATGTACCGCGTGGCGACTCTTGCTGCAAAGAACTGGGGCTTTAGTGAGACTGATTTCCAATCAGATAAGCAAGTTCAACGATTTGTCGACAAATTAGCAAAGACCAATCTCGAATTCTCACTCGACCCTGAGGACCAAAAAACTCACCTAGGACCTGATGACGTAACGGCCAAAATTCGAAGCCCTGAAGTTGACGCAATGGTGAGTTATGTCGCTGCCTGCGCACCTGTCCGA